>Ga0210395_10000539_pt1 | contig 29440 bp, 26 predicted proteins | sample IncBWH4OmetaG_FD_150861 | JGI IMG/M metagenome (GOLD analysis project Ga0210395, IMG submission 150861) | Forest soil microbial communities from Barre Woods Harvard Forest LTER site, Petersham, Massachusetts, United States - Inc-BW-H-4-O ... | reverse complement strand
AGATGCTGAACCTGTTCGCTCCCATCCCAAGGCGACCCGCCCCCCGAACTTTCGCCGCGACCCTCCGTCACCTCGGTGCTCTCGGACTTTTCTTCCTCGCGATTCTCGACAGCTCTCCCATCCCCACCTTCGGCGGCCCCGACATTCTCACGGCAGTTTTGGCGGCCAGTCATCGCAACCCCTGGTACGAATACGCCGTCACCGCAACCGCCGGATCTGTCATTGGTGCCTACTTCACTTTTCGCGTGGCCCGCCAGGCTGGATCGGCCTATCTGGATAAGAAATTCAAGAAAGGAAAAATCTCAAAGTTTCTAACGCTGTTCAAAAAATGGGGCACTGGATCGCTCGCTGCCTCCTGCGCCGTTCCCATCCCCACCCCAACCAGCATGTTCTTCGCAGCCGCCGGCGCATCCGATTTTCCTCTCGGAAAATTTCTCGCCATCGTCACCCTCAGCCGCGCCGTCCGCTACTCCGCCATCGCCCTCATCGCCGACCACTACGGCCGCCACTTCGTCCGCGCTATCCGCCATCCCATGCAATATTGGGGCTGGATGATCTTCTTCGCCGCCCTAACCGCAGCCCTGATAGCCGGTGGAATCCTCATCAACCGCCAGCTAGAACCCGCTCCCGCAGAGTGAGCAGCGTGCGCCTCGTCGGTCCTGAGCCAGATCTCCCGGCCAGATATTGCCGAAGGTTGTCATTCCGACCGGAGTCGGAGCGCCAGCGACGGCGCAGTGGAGGAACCTGCTTTTCGCCAGGAAGCCGAGTGCCCGTCCTTGTCGCCTCTTTTGCGACCTCACTCCCAATACAACCCCGCCGACGCCCCCACCCACTCCATATTCTTGTTCTGATCCACGCCCATCATCATCCCCCGCCCCGTGCGGATAATCGTCATAACCGGCGTCAACTCCTCCAGCCAGATATACATCACCCGCACCTCCGCCTTGGTCAACCCAAACGGAGTCGCAATCACCGGCTCAAAATTCATCCGCTCCTGCAAAATATAATCCGCCCGCTTCTCCGCCGGAATCGCCGCAACTTGTTCTTTCGTCGGCGCAATCACAACGCCCAACCCCGCAAACGAATACAGCGGCTTCAAAACATAATTCTCCAAATCACCAGGCATCTCATCCGGAGAAACCCGATCCAGAAAGACAGTCTTCGGCACCGACCCATGCCGCAAATAAGGAATCGAAAATTTCGAAATCCGAAAATACCAATTCGGATGCCCCGCCCACTCCACGTCCAGCTCATCCCGCCAATCAAACGCAAGCTTCACGTTCTTCCGCTCAAGTTCATCCACAATCGCCCGGTTATAAATCCTCCGAATCGGCACCCGCTTCCCGCCCCGCTCGTAATAAAGCCGCGCCCCATCCTTCCGGATGTCGCGAATATTAACCGTCCGCACTCCCAACATCTTTTCCGTGAGTAGAAAGTCCGGCAAAGTCTTCTGCTCCAGCGGATCAATCTCCATCAAAATCACATTCTCCGGATCATGCGATCCCACGATCGCAAGCCGAAGCAGTTCCCGATAAGAAGAAGTCTCCAGCCCACTCAAAAAATATTTCAGTCGACAGTCCGAAGTCCGAGGTCCGAGGTCCGACGCCGCACTCCCAATGTCCGAACTCCCGGAAGCCGAAAGCCGGAAGCCGGAAGCCGCCGTCAGCCCGTAAGCCTCCACATAAGCCTCCGCCAACGGCCCCTGATAAGCGTACAAAGAAGGAAACGCCTGCAACTCCACCAGCTTCGGCTGCAACTCGCCACGCGCATCCCGCACCAACCCAAAATCCACCTGCACGAACATCGGATGATCTGGCTCGTTCGGAACCCGAAACTCCGCCGGCACCGCCAAATCCGACTTCGCCAGATAAGCAGGATTCCCCACCAACTGCCGAATCAACTCCGCCCCGTCGCCAGCCATCCGATCAATCAATGCCTTTGGAAAAAAACAAGGCGTCTCCGACAACCGAAACTGCACATGCGTCCCACAAACCGCATCCACCCGCCGCAGAAACGCCAGATATTTCTCCGCAGTGAAGCCCGCGTTGAATTGTTTTCGAAGCGAAGGAATCATACAAAGGTCCAAGCGATGAGCGAATCATTCTAACGCCCTGTCATCCTGAGCGCAGCAAAAACGCCCACGAATGTGGGCGTTTCTGCGAAGTCGAAGGATCCCTACCGTTCTCAATAACGCGTGCGCCGGAATCCGGAAGCCGAGAGCCGGAAGCCCCCCTACGCCTCCACTAAAAACTTCCCCTCCCGCATAATCTGCTCGTCATCCACCCAAATATTAAATTTCCGCCCCACCACATCAATATGCGTAGTCGAATCCCAGTCCGCGCCCGTGTGCGCCCCATACGGATTCCCAAACGCAATATGCACGCCCGGATACTTCTCATCCTGCAGAATCTGCCCAATCACTTCCTTCAAATCAATATTCGTCCCAATGGCAAACTCGCCCACCCGATCGCTGTTCTCGTCCGTGTGCGTGTACTTCCAGAAATCATTTTCCAGTTCGCGATTTTCCGAATGCGCCTCGGTCAGTCGGTTGCCCTTCATCCGCACCGTCAGCGGATTCTCCTGCAAGCTCCCAAACTTCGCGCACAAATAATCGCCCACCACCCCATCAATGACGAAAGTGCCGTTCACTTCACCCGGAGTAGTAAAAATCTCCCCACCAGGCAAATTCCCCCACTTCTCCGGAGAAATAATCCCACTCGTCTTCAGCCATTTGTAATTGGGATTCAAATCCGCCGTCAGATCCGTCCCCGCCGCCGTCGTCGCGTGCACTTTCGATGCCTTGCGCACCATCGCAATCACCTTCGCGCTCAAACGGTCGACTTTCTGAAAATCCGCCCGCATCCCCTCCAGCATGATCTGCCGGTTGATGTTCACCATGTGAGCGTGCCGGATCTTCTTCCGATTCACCACCTCGGTCATCTGAATTCGCGACCGCAGTTCACGCGTCTGCGCCTGCACCGCAAAAATCGAAACCTGACAGGTCTCCAGGTCCTCGAGAATCTCCCGCGGCAAATCGGTCAGCGGACGCTCCGCCAGCTCCTCCAGCACCCACGCCCGATAGGGCGCCGCCAGCGTCTCCAGTTCATGCACAATCGCCGCTGCAATCTCCACCGTGGCCTCGTCCGTAATCACGCACACCTGTTCCTCAGGCTGCACCCGCAAACAAACCCGCACCGCATTCACCGCCCCCTGCGCATACTCAGGATCAAAAGGAATCTCATGCAGTGCAGTGCCTAAACGTGAAGTACCTGAATGTGGGGTGCCCCATGTCTCGCTGCCTTTGCGAGACATGGGAATTCCAACTCTCTCCCCAGCATCAACTCTCTCTCCAGAATTACTCATCACCCTACTTTTCTAACGTCAGCCGGCTCCTCCTCGAGCCCCGCCTCCGTCTCCTCAATAATGTAATCCACAACTTTCTTCAAATCTCCAGTCTGCTCGAACACGCGCAGCTGCCGGTCGGCCCCGCTGCCATGCTCCAGAATCCTGTGGACGTAATTCAATTCCTCGCGCGATCCCAGTTCGTCAACGACATCGTCCACGAACTCCAGATACTCATGAATCAAATCCCGCGTCGGCACTTCCGTCTGCTTGCCGAAATCAATCATCTTCCCATCGAGCCCGTAGCGCGATGCCCGCCACTTGTTCTCCATGATCAGCGCGCGCCGGTACAGCCGGAATCCCTGGTTCGCCGTATATAACTTGTGCAGCTTCGCCACCGTCGCCTGAATCAAGGCCGCAATTGCAATGGTCTCGTCTGCGCGCATGGGAATGTCGCACACCCGAAATTCAATCGTATTAAAAAATGGATGCGGCCGGATGTCCCACCAGATCTTTTTCGCATTATCAATGCAGTTGGTCTTGATCAGCAGCTTGATAAAGTTCTCATACTCGCCCCAGCTGGGAAAATAATCCGGAATATTGGTCCGCGGAAATTTGTCAAACACCTTGCACCGATAAGACTTCAGCCCGGTGTTCATCCCCAGCCAGAACGGCGAATTCGTCGACAGCGCAAGAATATGCGGCAGAAAATACCGCGCATGATTCATCATATGGATCGCCGTCTCGCGATCCTCAATCCCAATATGCACGTGCAGCCCAAAAATCAAATTCGCCCGCGCCACCAGCTGCAAATCCTCGACAATATTTTTGTACCGCTCGTCGGGATGAATTTCCTGCGTCCGCCAATCCGAAAACGGATGCGTCGCCACCGACGCCAGCCGCAGCCCGTTCTCCCGCGCCAGTCGCACGATCCCGCGCCGCAGCATCTTCACTTCCGCCTTGGCTTCCTGAATGTTCTGGCAAATCCCCGTCCCCACCTCGACGACGGATTGATGCATCTCCGCCTTCACCCGCTCCTGCAGCAACATCTTCCCCTTCTGCAAAAGCTCCGCCTGAATATGCGACCGCAGTTCCCCCGTAGAAGGATCCACCGTCTGATATTCCTCTTCAATCCCAATCGTGAAAGTAGGAGGCATATTTGTTTCTTGTCATTCCGACGCGCGAGCGAAGCGAACCAGGAGGAATCTGCTTTTCGCCGGCACAACCAAAACTTCGGGTGCCCCATCCTTTCGCGCATCTTGCGAAAGGGTGGGCGAAACGGACCTTAACAGTATAACAACGCGTTCTCAGTCCCACTCCCGATTCTCCTTCACCCGCGCCCGTACAATCTTCTTCACCAGCGCATCCGGCAAAGGCTGGTCAGAAGGAAACTGAATCGTCCCCTTCGAAGTCCGATACCCAGTCAACTCCTTCTCGAACCGATCCAGCACCCCCGACCCCGTCGGAAACAAACTGCAGTGATTCTTAAAAGCCGCATAAGCCACCAGCATCCCGTTGTACTTAAACATCGGCATCCCGTAGCTGATCACCTCAGTCGCCTCCTTCGGCACCACCGCCCGAATCACCGCCCGAATATGTTTCAAAGTCGACCGAGCCGGCTCCGGCGTATTAGCCAGATATTCATCCACCGTTTTTGCAGCTTTCCCTTTTCGCATAAGTCTTGTCATCCTGAGCGAAGCGAAGGACCTATGTAATTTTCCTGCGGCGTACGAGCGAATCGGCCCGTCGCACAGATCCTTCGGCCCGCAGAAACCGCGGTCCTCAGGATGACAACCTCGGAGTTATTTCGTCCCCGGCTTCCGCTTCCGCGCCGCCACCCACTCGGGTTCGCCCTTCTTCTCCGGCTTGGTGCCCGCCAAAAATCCCGCCCACCGCAACTCTTTCACTGGATTCTCCCCACTCACCGCCATCTTCACCGCCATCTCCGCCACCGCATTCACAATCCAGTCAAAATTCTCCTGCCCCACGGAAGTAATCTCCGCATCCGGCGCCGGATTCAGAAAATCAATCGCATACGGCACTCCGCCCTCCACCGCAAACTCGACAGTATTCAAGTCATACCCCAGCGCCCGGCACAACGACAACGCGTCCTTCACCATGCGATCCCGCAACGCCGGAGTCGACGGCGGCGGATTCCCCTTCACATACCGCTCATGATGCGGCGCCCGCGGATCGTACTTCATGATGTGCACTTTTTCCTGCCCCACCACATAGCACCGGTAATATTCCTCAAACTCGACGCCATGCTGCAGCGTCATGCACAGCCGCCCGGTCTGGTTGTAATGCTGAAAAAATTCCTCCGGATTATGCACGTGATACACATGCTTCCACCCGCCCCCAGAATAAGGTTTCAAAAACGCAGGGAAGCCCACGTAATCAAACAACTCCTGCCAATTGAGCGGAAACATCAGATTCCGCATCGACTGATCTGTAGTCCCCTCCGGATGTTTGTTGTGCGGCAGAATTACAGTCGGCGGAATGGCCACGCCCATCCTGTGCGCCAGCGCATAATTAAAAAACTTATCATCCGCCGTCCACCAGAACGGATTGTTCACCACAATCGTCCCGTGCAAAGCCGCATTCTTCAAATAAGCCCGGTAAAACTCAATATCCTGCGAAATCCTATCGATGATCACCGCATACTTCCGCGACTCATCCATCCGAATCCCGCCAATCTTCACAAACTCTGCCTCGACACCCTCAACTCCCATCGAGTTAATCTTCTCCACCAAAGCCGGCGGAAACGTATTCTCCATCCCAAACAAAATCCCAATCTTCTTCACGACACAATCTCCATTCTCAAAGCGTCATGTTCTAGATTTGTCATCCTGAGCGAAGTAAGTGCTTCACGAAGTGAAGCACTCACGCAGTCGAAGGACCCCTGCTCTCTCAGCCGCACCGGTGCCATCGTGAGGCGTTCCCACCTAGCTCGCTCTGACGGGAGTGCAACCGTCACCGCGTACCTGTTTCCTATAAACGCTAAAAAAGTAAACCAAGGTGCCAAACGGTGCAGTGAAGAAAAAGAAGATAAACCATAAGACCTTGGTGCCCCTCGATGAATTGTCGTCACGGGCACAACAGGCCATCATGCCAAACCAAATGATCAGCGACGCGGGTGCACCAAGAACTCCCACGGTTCCACCTAAGATTCGCAAAAAAAGCATGCCCTTGGGCATCGAGGCAATTTGCCAGAACCAGGACGTCATCATAGAAGCCATAAACAATCCCATGCACACAACAACCCACGCCGAGTAGCGGAATATCGCAAATGCCCTCTGAGACCGGATCCAACCAGACATAGTCGATCTCCTCTGCGCTAAACCTAAATCCCGGTCCCTAAAAATACTTCCCCGCCATCCTCATCCACAGCGGCCAGTCATGCTTCGAGTTATCCCCCCAAACATCCAGCCAGTGCGGAATCCCCTTGCCATTCAGAATCGCCGAGAACTTCACGTTCGCATCCAGGCAAATATCCCAATCCGCCGACCCTAGCACAATCTTCATCTGCCGGTAGCGGCTCAAAAACCAGTCATCGGTCATGCCCGGCACATAGTCCGGAGGATTATTAAAGTAGCAATCGTCGTCGTAATACCCATCCAGAAACTGCTTGATGTCGAACGACCCGCTCATGCTCACGCAATGCGTCACCACATCCGGATGCTTGAACGCAAAATTCACCGCGTGATATCCCCCAAAACTGCATCCCGTCACCGCCAGTTGCCAGTTCTGATTCTTCCACTTAATGAACGGCAAAAACTCATGCAGAATGTAGCGCTCGTACTGCAAATGCCGCATCACCCGCACCCGGGGATGCACGCCCTTGTTGTACCAACTCTCCGTATCCACAGCGTCCGGACAAAACACCTGCAGTTCCCCGCGCTCAATCTTCGGCGCCAGCACCCCGATCATCCCCCGATCTTCATACTCAAAAAATCTTCCCATCGAGGTCGGAAACACGACCAGCGGCATTCCCGCATGCCCAAACACGAGCGCCTCCATGTCCCGGTGCAGTTCCTGGCTATAAGCCTTGTGAAATTCGCGATTCATGATCGATAAATGGATAAATGGATCAGTGCTCGTATCGTGATGCGTTTCGTGGAAGGGCACGGCTTCAGCCGTGCCACTCAGTGCCGCGAAAAGATGGGGCTTTAGCCCCTGCTCGCACCGCACCTTTCGCAGCCGAAGTATCTTACCCGATGAACCCACAAATCCCTAGGCGAGAGAAGAGTTCCCCTGTGGCTCCTCTGTGTCCCCTGTGGTTAAGACTTTGACTTTCCCCGGACCAAGAAAAGCCCGCTCCCAGCGGAGCGGGCCGTCAAGAGCTGAATCGTGCTACTGGCCCTCCTCCGTCTTCGACATATGCACCGCAATAATCTGCCACGCGTCGCCATGCCTCTGAAACACAGTCGTCATCCGCACCTCCTCCGCCTTCTGCGGAACCTGCATCTCAACCTCTCCCATCAGCACGGCCGTATCGCCAAAGATTTTCACCGTCGAATCCTTCAGCACGCATTTCGGCAGATGGGTCGAAGTCACCCCGTCGCCCGGAACCACATCTCGCTTGCTGAGCACCCCTGCGCCGAATGACGTCCCCATGAAGTCATCCGAAAACATTTTTCGCAGCGCCGGCAGATCCGGAACCGCCGCCGCATCCAGCCACGCCTGCTCCAGTTTCCGGAAATCATCCTCGCCCATATTCGTCGCGGTCGTCCTCACACCCGGACGACCGAATGCAATCAGAGAAACAAAAATCACCAGACCCAACGCAGCCAGCCACGTCCTCATACCCAACTCCTTGAATTGAAATTTGTTTCGAGCGAACCCAGACCTTGAAGTCCTAGACACCAGTCTCCGCAAATTGGTTCCCCATTTCCCCCGTGATCGTCCTCGCCTCACATTCTGTAGAATCAAGACCGCTCCCCAACCGATCGAATGATCGAGATCGAATGACCGACATCGAATGACCGACACTCACCTTACCGGCGCCCATCTCGCCGAGTCTGACGTTCGCCGCCTCCTCGACCCCGCTCAGCTCTGCGCCGCCCTCGAGTCCGCCTTTCGCCATCGCTATCCCTCCATCAGTCTCCCGCCGCGCACTCACGCCGAACTCGCTCACGGCATCTTCCTTTCCATGTCGTGTTACGACCGCGCCGCCGGAACGCTCGGAATGAAGCTGATCGTTGTTCGTGATAAGGTTCGAGACAAAGCTCAAGACAAGACCAGAGATAAAGCTCAAGACGAATCGGATGGAGGCCTCGTCCAGGCGACATATCTTCTGCTCGATCCGCAAACCGCCCAACCCCGTCTCACCATCGCGGCCAATTATCTGACCGACCTGCGCACTGCCGCGACCTCCGCCGTTGCCACAAAATTTCTCGCGCGTTCCGACGCGTCCACGCTAGGTATTTTCGGCACCGGACGCCTCGCCCGCGCTCATCTCGCCATGCTTCCACTCGCGCGAAATTTTCAGCGCGTCCTCATCTGCGGACGCAACCCGTCCCGCTCCGCCGAATTTGTCCGAGACCTTTCCCGCGAGTTGCACGGCGTCACCATCACCGCGGCCGACACCCGCACCTGCGCCGCACAATGCGACGTGCTCTGTACCTGCACCTCGCACCCCGCTCCACTGTTCGACGGCCGCGACCTCCGTCCCGGGACTCATCTCAATCTGGTTGGAGCTTTTCGCCCCCAGACTCGCGAAGTCGATACTTACACCATCCAGCACGCGCGCGTCGTGGTCGATACCTACGGCGCGGCCTTATCCGAAGTCGGAGAACTCATGATTCCCCTGCAGGAAGGCGCCATCACCCGCGATCACATCGCCGCCGATCTTCACGAACTAGTGAGCGGAACCAGGCAGGGAAGACGCAGCCCGCAAGAAATCACCGTCTTCAAAAGCGTAGGCTGCGCCCTCGAAGACCTGGTCGCCGCCGAACTCCTGCTGTCAGCCCAATCCAAATAGAAATTCATGACCTCCGAGGATCGCGCCCGCGCAATCAGGCTTATGCGTTATCCGAAGCCATCCCAAATCCTTGTCATTCCGAAATCCTTGTCATTCCGACGAAGCGCGAGCCGAGCGAAGCGAGGTGAGCGCGAGGAGGAATCTGCTTTGCCGTTGCTGGTGAGACGAGAGCCCGTTCAGGCCAAGCAGAATCGCTTGCGTCTGTGCGATGTGTGAGTCAGCAGCCGCGAAGCGGCGAAAGAATACAGCCCACAGCCTGCCCTGAGCCCGCCGAAGGGGCGCAAGCGGTGGGTGGCAAGGGGAAAATTAGCGAGCCACGGAGGGGCGAAAGAAAAACACGCGGCCAGCGTTCAGGCGCAAAACCACCCACGCGCCGGACATCTTCCCGGTTCGAGGAAAGCCTTCGCCCAGACTATCGAGGCTTCATGTACCAGAAGATGGCCAGCGCGATCAGGGCAACCGTAATGATCCACAGAATGACGTCCTTACTACCCTTCTTTTCTTCTGCCATGAAAACGAGTACACCACAACTGAATTTCCGGTTCAAGTGCCCTGAAGATTTCCCCGTCCTGGCTACGGTTTCCCCGCCGGAGCGCCCGCTTTTTTGTAGCCTGTGAGTTTCACAATCTCGCGCAGGTGAACCGCCTGCACTTTAAAGTTCAGCGTATCGTCCACGCGCGCGTAGGCCGGGAACCACTGCCCATCCACAAACTTCCGGTAGCTTACAAACGTGGTGCGAATGTCCGCCTGTTGATTCTTTTTCACGTGGATCACGTCCGGCACACTCTTGCCGCAAGTCTTCACCACCTCGAAGTCATGACCATCGATCCAAACCCGTCCCTGAAAATATCGTTTGTTCTTCTCCAGGTTCTTCGGCTCAACGTGGAACACGTACGTATCCAGATCGTCCACGTGCTGTTGCCCGGCATACGTCAGTTTGTATTGCGGCACTTCCTCCTGGGTAAGAAACCACTGCATAAAGACATGGATGTCCTCCATATCGGCCTGCGTCAACTGCGCTCCGCGCAGCGTGGACTGCTCGGCAAACGTAACTTTCTCCGCGCGCTTCCCCTTGCCGTCGAAGGACACGGTGGCGATCTCGTGAAACTGCCCGTCGACCGTCTTTTCATTCAGCGTCTGCACCTTCACGTCCTGGGTGAAAGTGTACTGGTTCCGCGCCTCTTTCGCCTTGGTCTCAGCCGCCGCAAACTTCTGGATCAACTCCTGCGCAGTCATATCCTTCGGCGGAGTCATGTCCAGCCCTCCATTCCCCTCCGAGCAGTCGGTCTGGGCCCACGCGCCGGTGATCGCGCACCCAATCATCAACACCGACGCCACCGCGAATCCCGTCCATCCGAGCACAACGTTCGCCTTTCGATCCCGCGTCCCTCTTCGCTTCATCACTCTCTCCTGCTTGCCAGCCGGAAACATACACCGCAAAACCTCCAGCACGCAAACGACCGCCAATCGACTGATGCGTCACGCTCAACTTATATCCTGTCATTCCGACGCCCGAGCGAAGCGAGAGAGGAGGAATCTGCTGTTCCTGTCAACGCATAAGATCCACCTCGCGGGGACGCGCCACTTCCCGTGCGCAGCGCGGCTTTTCACCCGAAACCCGGCGCTCCCAGTCACCGCCTTCCCTAAATGTGCAAAGTCTTGCGCCACCCCCCTGCACCCCGTCCCAAGTCAAAGATTTACAAGCCCTTTAGATTGGTATCGAGGTTGCACCATCCTTTGTGAATTCGGACCAAAAACATTTATGAAAACCACACTCTTAGCGTTGTTTATCCTAGCTGCCGCCACCGCCTTCGGACAGACCGGAGTCTCCACGCTCTCCAACCAACCCCAGATCATTGAATCTCCCAGCCATCCCCTGCACGCCGAGCAACATTCTCTGGCCAGTGAGACTCCTCTCGTCGGCGGCGGAGCCTACACCTACGCCCAGGGCGAACGCCCTCTCTGGGAGTTCGGCTCTCCTAATCCAGCGCCCACGCCTCTGGGCGACGTAGCCCGCGCCTACCGCAAAGAAAAGCAAGCCGCCCGCAAGGCCGAGCTGGTGTTCGAGAAGCAAGGCTCATAATTTTTTAGTCGCCGTTCCGTCGTCCAGTTTCTCGCAGGACCGCCGGAAATCAAAATCCCCACCCTCTCGCAAAAGCGCGAGAAGGGTGGGGCAAGCGCCGTTCCCGCGTCTGAATCTGCCGCTCTCATAAAACGCCAACTCCATCCTGAGCATCAGACCATAAGCATTTCAAACATCCATTCCGCTCTCGCAATCCGGGCATTCAGCCCTCGGCTGTCCGCCGGGAATCGCGGGAGTGTACACTGGCCCACTAGGGGAGGAAACGTATCTGATGAAGCTCTGCAAGGCGGATCTGGTCCGCATGGGTTTGTTCCTGCTGTTTCTAGTGGCCACGGTCCCGGCCTTTTGCCAGCGCGCTACTCTCGGACTCGACGTGGGTGAGGTCTCCGACAAGTTCGCCCCCCTTCCCGCATTCAACGGAGTCTTGATCGACTTGAACGGCGAAGTCACCGTCATCAAGCCCTCCGCCAAGAACGGCGGACCCGCCATCGTGGCCGGAGGCGAACTGCGCATCCCTCCCGACACCACCAACCACGCCAAAGAGTACGCCCTGTTCGGCGGCGTGGTCTTCGGATCGCATAACTTCTCCGTCGGCGTAAGGGGCGAAGTCCGAAAGATCTATATGCCGCCCGCGACCCTGGAAGGTCAAGTGTTCAACCGCTCCAACATGGAATTGTTCGAACTACCGCTGGAGATCAAATATAAATTCGGTTCAGCCCGGCGAGCGTTCATCTCCGCCACCGGAGAGCCGGAATTCACTCCCCGCTTCAAGCAATCTCCCCTGGCCTCGGTCTCGTTGCCCAATCCCACCTTCGACTATGGATACATGGTGCGCGGAACCGTGGGCTACAACTTCGGTAAATGGTATGTCAAAGGCAACTACGAATCCCGCTACTTCAAGTTCGCCCAGGGCTTCGGCAATCCCAACAGCTTGTACAACTGGAAGAGCAACGTTATCACCGGAGGCGTCGGCCTGAATTTCTAGAAGCAGCTGTCAGCTCTCAGCTGTCAGCTTTCAGCCATCAGTTCCGACCTTCACCACACTCTTTGTCATCTCGACCGGAGCATGCCCTTCCCGAAGGGAAGGGCATGCGAAGTGGAGAGACCTGCTTGGTCTAGTGTTTGTGTGGAGCGGACACTCCTGCAGCCTTTGGTTTTGGAGTTGTTCTCGGTTTCGGTCCTCAACGAAAAGTCAAAAGCGGCGGACAGGGTGTCCGCCGCACACGTGCCCGGAGAGTCGGGCCGAAGGCCTCAGTCCGCAAGTCAATGACTGGCGGATAACAGCTGGCTAGTCGTGGTCATGCTCGTCCCAGTCGTGCTCGGTGCGCCAGCGGTGGTCGTGTTCGTCCCACCAGCGATGCTGCTCGCGCCAGCAACGCTCGCGCGCTTCGTGAAGTTCGCGGCGCTCGTGCTCCGCCTGGCGGCTGTGGCGTCCATGTTTCTCGATGGCCTCGTGGAGTTCGTGGTCCGCATGCGCGACCCGGCGCTGACAGCGGTCGATGTCTTCGGCGTGAAGCCGCGGCGCTGCGCCGAAGAAAAGGACTGCGCTCAGGAGCGCGCCTGAAAGAAAGGTCATTGCTGCGCTTGAAAACTGGTTCCGACGAATCATTGGCGTATCCCTCACCTTGTCATTGTCATTGCCTGTTGCGAATGGGCGGTGTTCGCCCTCGCAGCAGACTGCCGCAATCGGGCAGCTTGCACAATACTGTTTTCTCCCCAGTGGGGCTGTTCGGAATTGCTCATTTTCCCGCTTTAAAGACAATCGGATGCCGGCGCGTTAGCCTGAGGGCTTCGCGGCTTTGGGCGCTGAATAGCCGGGCAGGAACTCCTTTCGTATTTGCTCGCGGATTTGTTGGTTGATTTCCTCTTTGGTCGGGGGCTTCCTGGGTGAGATTGCGGGTGCGGGTTCGTTCGCTGCTTTTTTCACCTCGGGCTTGAGTTCGGAGTTCAGCACGGCGCTTCCCGTTGGGGTGACTGCGGCTGCGGGGTTCGCCTTGCGCGGGTCGGGATATTGCATTTCGGCCCAGCGCATCCATTTGGCGTCTTCTTCTTTTTTCTTGCGGGCTTTCTCGAGGAGAGCGATGGCGCGGTCGGCTTCGGACTCTTCTTCGGTTTCCTCTTCTTCGAAATCGTTGTCGCTCCAGAGGTGGGAGTTGAGTGGAGTGTTGGGGGCGTCGCGCGGGTCGAGGATGACATCGTGTCGCCATGCTTCGAATTTGGTCATGCGGAGGTTGGTGCTGGCGGTTTGCAGGGCGTAGAGAAGAAGGCTGGCGGTTTTGTGGTCGAGTTGTCCGGAGACGAGCAGGCGCATGACCTGCATGAGGGCCATCTGGATGGAGTTGGCGTCTTCGAGGACGGGGAGGATGAAGGTGGCGACGCCGCGGCGGGCGCGGTCGGTGGAGAGTTTGATTTGCTCGTCCTGAAAGCGTTTGTGGAAAAAACAGAAGCGGTTGCGGCGCAGGGCGGGCGATTCGCACTGGGTGCCGTTGATTTTGAGATGCTGACAGCGATTGGGAAAATTTGCCATTGAGTTTTACCCCTCCCCCCTCCCGGGTGGTCTATTGGAATCATCGGGTTAGAGGAAATTTGAGATTTTGACCATGGGCTGCAACAAGTTAGGGGCAAAATCTTGAGCGCGTGGGAGTTAGAAGTCAAAATCCCCACCCTGTCGCAAAGAACGCGACAAGGATGGGGCAACCCCGGCCCGACCCAAGACTTGTTGCTGGCTCATTAGGGGAGTAGATGGGCGGGAGTTTTCTCAGTCAAGGTTGGATGAACGTGGGCGGGCTGTGGAAAAGGGGCGATAGCAGATTCCTCCTGTCTCGCTTCGCTCGCGCGTCGGAATGACAAAATCCTAGAGTTCCGCGTTGATATATACTTATGATATATACTTCGTTAAGAGGTTCCCATGCCCAAGACCGACATCGCCAAACTCTTCCAGAACGGCCGCAGCCAGGCCGTCCGTCTGCCCAAGGAATTCCGTTTCGAGGGGGACCGCGTACGCATCCGCCGCGTGGCGCAGGGAGTGCTGCTGGAGCCGCTGATCCCGAACATCGAAAAATGGTTTGAAGAACTCGACAAGTTTCGTGCTGAGCCATTTCCGGTGCGTGCGCGCCGCCAGCCAGTCACGCCCAAGCGAAAGATTTTCTAAGTGGATTACCTGCTCGACACCAACGCCTGCATCGCCCTGATCAACGGGGAACCGGCGGCCGTGTGGACGCGGATGCGGAAGGCGACCGCTGCGGGTGGGCACATTCTGGTGTCGTCGATTGCGGTGTTCGAGCTGTGGTACGGCGTGGACAAGAGCACGAAGCAGGAATTCAACCGCAAGCGCCTGGAGACATTTCTAGCGGGCCCGATTCTTATGCTGCCTTTCGAAGATGCGGATGCCCGCGTGGCTGGTTCGGTCCGCGCCGCGCTCGAAGCCGTCGGCAAGCCCATCGGAGCGTACGACGTGCTGATGGCGGCGCAAGCGCTGCGGCATCAACTCACGCTAGCGACCGCTAACGTTTCGGAGTTTTCCAGAGTGAAGGGTCTGGCTTGGCAGGATTGGGCGAAGTCGTAGTGCCTTGAGGAGTTCGTCCGGGCAGGCCACGAAGCTTTCTAGTCAAGCTTTCTTCCCACACACCACTACACTCGATCCCTCCAATAACGCGGTCGTCGGCTTGCATGCGCTACAGCCACCACGAACGTCAGGGAAGGGCTGCTTCGATACACGATGCTGAAAGGAAACTGGTGAAGTGTGTATTTTCGACAGCGCTTGAAACAGAGGGGCCAGCGATCCGGTGAACGCTGGATGTGTTCGATGGCGTGGTCGAAAGCCTCCGTGAATTTGTCCGCCGCTTGCGGACTCCGCTCACCATACCAATCCAGCGCGCTCGAGTACTCTGCGTCCGCGTCAGGATGAAACTGGAGCGGTATGTCTGCCATGCAACTTGTGTGCGCTCAACCGCGCTTCGCGCGGAGCAGTTCCTGTCCTCGTCGCCGGACTTCGGTCCAAGGGATCGTTTTCACCTTGCCGGATTCCAGTTCCTCGACGCGGCGCGCGATTTCCTCTTGCCAGGCCGCTTCGACATCCTCGTCGACGGTCTGATCCAGACTATCGATCAGCGAACTGGCCAGATCGGCGCGAGCCTGGGGTGTCAGCGCCATGGCTTTCTTCAGCAGTTCCTCGATCTCTGGAGACATGCCCTGATTCTACGCCCGCCTTCACTTGTTCGGTTGCTTCATTTTCGGAGATCCCCCAAAATACCCCTTGTCATTCCGACGCGCGAGCGAAGCGAGACAGGAGGAATCTGCTTTGGCAGATCTAAGGACCGCAAACGCCCGCTTCTCGGTTCGAGCGCGAAGCGCGTCTGCCTGGACGGCCAGTCCCCTTTGCTTTCAATAGGTTAGACCCGTATAATCCTCCACGTCACCGCTAAACCCTGAATTTGCACCGTTCGTTGGGTAATGGATGCACCGCTGCCAGGGTCTCCAATAGGATGGAGGCAGACCATTACCCAGGGAAAAGTGTAGGAAAAGCCAGGTTGGTACGGCCCATTCCCGGGGAGAGCCATAGGTTTTGGGTGATATTCTCAGGTTCAACGTTAAGGTTCATCCAGAACATAGGCAAAAAAGAAGGAAACCTGCAGGTTGTGGGGTAGCTCTAACCGTTGTAGGTTAGGCGCCATCCAAACGAAACCGAGAGCCAAAGGCCAAGAGCCAATGGCTAAAAGCTAGAAGCCAGGAGCCAGAAGATAACATGCGCAAGCCGATCAAGTACGTTGAGAAAGCAGTCGTTGTCGCCGCCAAAGGGACCTGGGCCGTATTCGAGCGCTTGAACCGAATCAAGCCGGGTGCGTCGCCCACGCCGAAGTGGTCGGAAAAGCCGCTGCTCAAGTCGTACGAGAAATCGAAGCCTCCGCTGGGCTGGCCGCGGACGACGGATTCGCTGTGTCCGAAGTGTGTGCCGGAAATCCGGCAGCAGATTCTCGACGGGCATCTGCCGCATGAAGTGTTGATGAACGAGAAGGTGGGCGAGATCAAGGCGCAGATTGTCGAACGCGACGGCAAGATTCTGATGGTGAAGGATTGTGACATCCACGGGCACTTCGAAGACGTGATGTCGATCGACACCGAGTTCTCGAAGCATTTGGAAGATGTGTTTCCGGGGCGCGACATTACGGCGCACAACGACGAGAAGCTGCATCATCACGGATCGTCTACTGTGAAATATGGACGCGGGTCGGTGCTCACCATCGATCTGACCAACCGCTGCAACATGATGTGCGATCCCTGCTTTATGGACGCGAACCAGGTTGGCTTCGTCCACGAGCTGACTTGGGAAGAAATCAAGACCATGCTCGACAACGCCATCACCATCAAGCCGCGACGGCAGATGAGTGTGCAGTTCTCAGGCGGCGAGCCGACGTTGTCTCCGTACTTTCTGGATGCAGTCCGCTACGCCCGCAAGGTTGGATACAACTCGGTGCAGGCCGCGACCAACGGCATCGAATTCGCGAAGAGCTTTGAATTTTGTCAGCAGGCAGTCGAAGCCGGCATGCGCTATGCGTATCTGCAGTTTGATGGCATCGGCAACGCGGCCAACGCGCATCGCCTGGTCGGCAACTTGTTCGACGTAAAACTGAAAGCGATCGAGAACCTGCACAAAGCGGGAGTTGAAATCGTTCCGGTCGTAACCATCGTGAACGGGATCAACAATGAGCAAGTCGGAAGAATCATCAAGTTCGCGCTCGATAATCCGAAGACGATCAGCTTCCTCAGCTTCCAGCCGGTCAGCTTCACCGGGCGCGACGAAGCCGTGACTGACGATCGCCGCGCGGCGCAACGCTACACGCTCTCGCACCTGGCCCACGACGTAAAAAATCAGACCGGATTAGGCGAACCGACGCGCGACTGGTTCCCGATTTCGTTCATGGGAACCTTCAGCGACTGGGCCGACCTGATGCACGTCAACGACGTAAAAAACGATTGGGGCCAATTATCATGCGGCTGTCACCCGAATTGCGGGACTGGGATGGCGGTGATGATTGATAAGGAAACTAAGGAAGCGGTTCCGGTTACGGCGTTTTTGAAGGGGGATCAGCTGGCGCGGGATATTGCGAAGGTGAATGATGCGGCGCGCGGGAAGTTTTTGACTGTGTTTGGGATGGCGCTGTGTCTGATGAAGAATTACGATCCGTTCCAGTCGCCGACGCATTTCAAGATGATGGATCTGCTGAAGAAGTTCGATAAGAACTTTAATGCTACGGGCAAGAATTATGGGAAGGTTGGGCCGGACCGGACCGTCGAGGATGTGATGAAGCGGCGGCAGGATCGGTGGAACTTCCTGTTTATCGCGGGGATGTGGTTTCAGGATCTGTTTAATTATGACTTCCGGCGGACGGAGCAGTGCATTATTCCTTATGCGACGCAGGAAGGGGAGATTTCGTTCTGCGCTTACAACACGGGCGTGGGCTGGCGGAACATTATCGAGAAGATGCACATGACGGCTACGCTCACCAAGTGGTACGAAGAGCATGGACGGCATGAGATTTTTGCGGGCGGCAAGAAAGTGGACATGGAAGACAAGTCGCACTCGTTGTTGCTGCGCGATGATCTGGTCACGACCGAACTGCAGCATGACCTTGACAGCAAGGGCATCGCGAAGAACGCTCGCGAAGAAAAGGTGCGGGCGCGGGATGCGAAGCAGAAGGCGACGGCGGAGGCGGCTTCCGGCTCCCGGCTTTCGGCTTCCGGAGATGAGGCGCGTGGGCCGAAGATCAATGATGAGGCTTACAATGCGCGCATGGCTGCGATGTATCGTGAGGTCGTGTTGAAGGAGAAACCCGTGGTCGCGGAGAATGGATTTATTCCGCTGGGGGCTCTGACCAATCCGAACGGTGGGATTGCTGCAGCGCCGAAAGTGGAAGCTCCGGAGCCGGTGGCGGGGGATTAGTTAGCTTTCGGCTGTCAGCTTTCAGCGAAAACGAGACGGGCCGCCCATGGGCGGCCTGTTTCTTTTTTGGAATTCGAGTGTAGTTGCGATCGAGGCCGCGGAGCGCCTTCGCAGGGCTGCGGTCGTCGCTTCGCTCCTCGCGCATCCCTGCTCTGGCGCGCCCCACCCGCTTGCCCACAAACTGCCCGGCGTCGTCGCTTTGCTCCTCCTTGGGCAGTTTGCCCAAGGAGGGAGTTGGGCGCTTGACGCGGCGCTGAAGCGCCGCTCTCTCACGGTGGGGCTAGCTGTCGATGCGCTTAGGCGCGAACCGTTGAGCTGTGCCCAACGGGACAGCCGAGGGCGGCTGTCCCCACATACGTCAAGATCCACATACGTCGAAATAACAGCTCGGACGGTAGTAACGGGGAGGTATGGGAAATGTGCAAATTTGTGACATGGCGATGACAAAGTTGCGCGCAGCTGCGACCTAGCATGGGATGGGCTAGTCAGAGAAACGTGATTGGTGTGCGATGAAAGCTGCACCGGACACGCCACTGCCTTTGCCTTTGCCTTTGCCTTATCAATACAAACCTGGCATCACAAAGGAGATCCACATGCAACGTCGCACCGCTACTTTCGCACTTGCGCTGGGGCTCGCGCTGATGTTTGCTTCGAGCGCGGCCATGGCACAGTATCAACTCACAAATCTATCTTCCAATCAGGTCAAGGCGGCACATCACGACGATCCGTTGCTGGTGAATGCGTGGGGGCTGGTGCATGCTCCGGGCTCGCCGTGGTGGGTCAGTGACAACAACTCCGGGTGGGCGACTTTGTACGATGGTGCGGGAAATTTGAATGCGGGACTGAAGGTATCGATCCCGACGGCGGGGAACGGTCCGGACTCTCCAACGGGGATGAACGGCCCGGGTTCGCCGACGGGGATTGTGTGGAACGGAACGTCGGAGTTCCAGTTAGGCGGATGGCCGACGTTCTTCCTGTTTGCGACGCTGGACGGAACCATCAGCGGCTGGGCGCCGCAGGCGAATTTCAACCAGGCGATATTGGGCGCGGACACTACGGCCAACAAGAATCCGCATCCCGCGGTGTACACCGGACTGGCGATCACGAACAATGCTTCGGGGAACCTCTTGTACGCGGCCGACATGGCGAACAACAGGGTGGATGTGTACAACGGGACGTTCACTCCCGTGATACTGGCCGCCGGGGCGTTCACCGATCCGTCGATTCCGGCTGGCTTTGCGCCGTTCGGGATTCAGGACATCAATGGAGTGGTGTACGTGACGTTCGCCAGCACGACGGGGGGGAGCGGCGGTTTTGTCGTACAGTTCAAGGAGGACGGTACGCCGGTGACTCCGGGAAAGCCGTTGATCCACGGGGCACCGCTGAACCAGCCTTGGGGAGTTACGCTGGCGCCCAGGAATTTTGGAGCGTTGAGCAACACCGTGCTGGTTTCAAACAACACCAACATCGGGACGATCAACGCCTTCGACATTGGGAACGGGCATTTCGTAGGCACGGTGAAGGACGTAAACGGCAAAGCGATCGTAATTGATCAGCCGTGGGCTATCGGATTTGGTGACGGGCTCGGGAAGAATGGGGCACCCAACCAGTTGTTCTTTACGGCGGGGCCCGGTAATAATCTCGCAGGGACGTTCGGGAGGATTACAGTTGCTCCGTGAGGGGATGAGGTGAGGCAGCCGAACTCGCTCGGCCTCGAGAAATAATTCCTAATCACACGAGGAGAAAAAGGTCCCGCAGCAATGCGGGACCTTTTTAATGCCGGCACACTCAAAGAGTATTCGGCAGGTTACAAGAAGAATTGAAATCGAACGCTGCCACCTGCCAGAAATTGACTCCGCCAACACTGCTACGAACCATTTTGGCAAACCGTGAGCGCTTCTCCATGGAACGTGAATTCGCGGTTGACGGATGTACCAGGTGGCGCTCCGAAGTAGGGAAGGGTGACTAAGTCCTGCAAGTTGTAAGTGAAGCCATTCGCGGTGTAGGGAAAACCACCGAAATTAGCGTTGTTCTCCAGCGGATCGCCAACTTCCAAAGCCCCACACGGAGTGTTGTTGCCGCTGTTGACGACAAGAGGATCGTCCGCCCACTCGCCGACTTCATGCGACAGCGCCGAAACGTCTTGAGCAAAAGCGCCGACGTGATTGATATAGGTGGCGTGCGCGTAGGCTTGAGGTGCGCTGGTGCTACCGGTCGAGCTGTGATACCCGCCGATGCAGCAGGAACGGCGTTGCGTCAGGTAAACATCGTAGGTAAGGAAAATGGGGAAGGTGTTCGGCGTTATACCGAGATTGATGAGCATGGTATGCAGCTGCGTATCAAAGTAGCTGATGTCAACCAATCCCGCAGTAAACCCGAATACCACGCCCGTAGTCCCCGATTTCTTGGGAACCTTTAGCGTCTGCAATGCTTTGACTGTCGGCGTTCCCAACAACAGGTGCGACGGGTTGCCGGTGCTGTCCCAGAAATTGGCCCGCTGGAAAGCATCGATGTATTGCGTCGTGCCCATGTCAGCGCCACCCGACTTAAAATCCACAACTGATGCAAAGACGGGCGAGGCGATCGTGTTTTGGGTCACGGTCTTTCCGTTCGATAGCTTGGTCGAGGGATCAAAAGTAGCCCCATTCGAAATGACGATCTTGACCGGAATGATTACGGTAGGGATGGTAGCTGAACTACTAGGGAATGGCGGCACACCGACCATGTTATAGGTGTATGTTGTCCCGTTATGGGTGAATGAACCGTTCCAAGTCTTCAGGGGTGTGCTTGCTGCTTCAATAGCATTTTGCGGAGGGTGCAGGGTTGGTGCCAAGCGCGTAAACATCGGCCTTTCGCTACCGGGTTCGATCTGGGCGTCCTGCGCGGCCGCAACTCCGTTCAGACAGAGACACGCTACGAGAATGATAAAGTTGACGATGGGAACTTTCGCGGACTTCATATATGGGACTCCTTCGGAGTAAATTCCTCAAGGCTTCTTTAAGACCTTAGAAGCGGCGGCGATGTTAGTCTGATTTTCGGCTTTTCGCAACTGTGAGAAGGGCAAGAAAGCGAAGGTCCGTTGAAATGGCGAAGGCCGCCTGCGAGGGCGGCCTTTGGGTTTGGAGCGGACTCGGGTTTGGGTTGTGTCGCGACTACTGTGGCGGAGAAGTGGGGTCGGTGGGAGGCTTGACGGCGGATTTCTGGACGCTGCTGGTTTTGGCGTCGAGCGCGGGATCGGTGTAAGTCTTGTGGGAATCGTATTTGGTTTTAGAGTCAGCGGCGTCGGAGATTTCGGCGTGGTCGATGGGCTTCATGACGACGACCTGGTAACGGCGCTTCTTGTGATCGCCATCGGGAATGCGCATTACCAGCACATCCTTGGAAATCTTGACCTCGCCTTCCTTGCCGACTGGGAGGATGAACGGGTGCTTATGATCGAGCGGACGAACGTGATACTCCATGTCGTCGGTGCGGAGGACGTATTGGGGGCAGAGTTTTTCGTCGGAGTTGATGTGGGTGGCGCCGATTGAGCCGAAAACGCTGCCCAATCCGGTTATGCCGCGCTCTTTGGCGCCGCAGGGGACGGCCTCCATTTTTTCGATCATGGCGCGATCGTTGTGTTTCTTGTCCTTGCCAAAAGCGGGAACGGCGAGGACCAACGCGAATATAGTAATAAGAATTGTAACCAGCGGCGTTTGACCCTTCATGAAATGCCTCCCTCGAAATGATTTCGTCGTGATCTGATTTCGTCGCGAACTGATTTGGTCATGAACTGATTTCGCCATGAACCGCGGCGGGAGAGGAAGGGAGCGGCCTTCCCTCGGCGCGCGCGGGGCCTGCAAAGCGATTGCTTATTTCACCTTGGGCACAGCGGGTTTGGGCAGGCCCTTGGAAGGATCGTCAAACTGCTGAGCCGCTTTCAGGAACTGCTGCGGATTCTCGGCCAACTCCTCGTGAACTTGAGGATTGGACTTCAGATACTCGCGCAGGTCGGGGTGGTTCTCGAGATATTCCTGATTGGTGGCGAGAGATGGATTTTTGGAAAGCTCGCTGTCGATGTTGCTGTGACCTCCCAGGAATTCGTGGAAGCTGGAGAGTTCGCCCGGAGTCACGTCTCGGTCTCTGTCTCCACGCGTGCCGGAGTCTCCGCGGCGGTCGAAGCTGTTTTCCTGCCGCATGAAGGCGGTGGGGTTATCTTTAAACGCGTCGCGTACGTTCGTGTGATCGGCCAGGTACTCGCGCAAGGCGGGGTGGTTCTCGACGAATTCCTTGTTGTCGATCAGCGAGGGGTCTTTGCGCAGTTGCTGAGCGATTTCAGGATGAGTGTCGAGGAAACGATCCATGTTGGCCAAATCGCTACGGGTTATGTTGCCGTCGCGCCGGTCTTCACGCTGATCGAAGCGCTCTTCGCGGTTCATGAACGCGGTGGGATTCTCTTTCATTTCTTCGCGCACACCGGGATGATTCGCCAGGAACTCCTGGAGAGCGGGGTGGTTCTGAACGAACTCCCTGTTGTCGACCAGCGACGGGTTTTTGCGCAGCTGTTCGGCGATCTCGGGATGGCTGTCCATGAAATGATCCATGTTGGCGAGTTCGCCGCGGGTGATGTCGCGGTCACGATCACCGTTACGATCTCGGTCGCGGTCGCGATCCTGGTTGCGATCGTAGCGCTCCTCTTGATGCATCACTGCGTTCGGGTTCTGAGCGAGATCCTGCCGGATTTCCGGATGTTCCTGCAGATAGCTCTGCAGATCGGAATGATTGGCGACGAACTCGCGATTGTCTACGAGCGAGGGATCTTTGCGAATCTGCTCGGCGAGTTCGGGATGGCGATCGAGAAATTGATCGAAATCGGCGAGCTGACGGCGAGTGAGATCGGGGTCCCGATCGGCGTCGCGGTCTTGCGGTGCGGCGGTTTGGGGGGCGGGATTGGGGGACTGGGCGCGCGCGGGCGCGATGGCGATGGACGCACCGAGAGCCAAGGTGGCCAGCCAATATTGAGTTTTCTGCGTGATGAGTTTCATAAGATAACAGGCCTCCTAAATTGAAATACTTGCGTGCGAGCGGGCCAAGGTTAGAAATGCACGGGGGTGGCCAATGCGGCGAGAGGAGGGAAGGTGCGTCTTTCCAGAGGCTTGGGGACGACGTCAGGAAAGTCCTGAGACCGTCGTAAGGGGTGGAATTTCGACACGGAGGAGAAAAATCGTCCTACTGTGGGGGGATTAGGGTTTTGGGGGTATGCGACGGGAAGCTTTTAATCGCGGAGGACGCGGAGAACTGCCGCGGAGAGCGCGGAGAAAAGCAGGAGGATGGCCTATGGGCGTGGCGATTTTTTGTTATGGACGCGAGGTTGTTTTGGCTTAGTGCTGCCGGGCAAGGAAAAGAGTCGAGCTGCGTTCGACCCTTCGGCTTCGCTCCGTCGAAAATCCCCACCCTTCGGCTGCGCTCAGGGCAGGCTTTCTCGCGCAAAGGACGCGCGAGAAATGGGGCACCCGGCGAAGGTGAAACTTACCTTACGGTGCGTGGGCGAGACGCCCACGCGACAGCCGGCGGGGACGCCGGCGCTACTAGAGTCAAAGGCGACGAACTGTGGGGTGAGTTCCTTGACAATGGGGGGAGAGTCGCCTAGCATCGCTGGCCAGCGTGAAATGCTGGCGCGAGGCACGGTTTGTGCCGGTGAAGCGCAACCCCCAAGCAGTCAAACTACCCTGGTACCAGGTGATGCGGCATGAAGTTGCTGTCGAGAGTAGTGTGGGCGGAGGGCATGTATCTGGCGCCACAGCATTTTCAGGCGCAGAACCGGTACTTCGAGGAAGCCGTCCACTTTGCCACGGCGAGTTTGTGGAGAGATGCGTACGGGCTGGCAGCCTGCCAGCTGGACGCGGATGCGCTGCGCAACGGGACGGTGAGCCTGCTGAACGCGCGCGGCATGTTTCAGGACGGCCTGCCTTTCGATATTCCGGAGTGCGATCCTCGACCTGATCCCCGAAATATTGTGGAACAATTTCTGCCGGCGACCGACAGTCTGACGGTGGGGTTGGCGGTGCCGCGCTGGGTGCAGGGGCAGCAGAATTGTGATCTGGATGCGATTCCGTCGGGGAGTGCGCGATACACCAGTACGGTTGAAATGGTGCACGACGAGAACACCGGGCTGGACGCGAAGGCGGTACAGCTGGGGCGGAAAAATATCCGGCTGGTGGTGCTGCCGATTGAGGATCCGAATGTGTTGACGATTCCGATTGCGCGGGTGATGCGGGATCAGTCGGGACATTTTGTTTATGATCCGACGCATGTTGCGCCGTGCCTGAGCCTGAGTTGCAGCGAGCGGCTGACCAAGATGCTGCAGCGGCTGGTGGAAATTCTGGAAGAGAAAAGCGCGGTGGTGGCGCAGGAGCAGCAGGGGACGGGCGGGGCATTTCAGACGGGGATGTCGGCGCGGCAGGTGGCGCAGTTCTGGTTTCTGCACGCGATCAATACGAGTCTGACTCCGCTGCGGCATATTCTGCTGGCCAAGCACCGGCATCCGGAGGAAATGTTTCGCGAGATGTCGCGGCTGGCGGGGGCGCTGTGCACGTTCAGCCTGGACAGTAGTCCGCGATCGTTGCCTGCTTACAACCACTACGATCCGGGGCCGGGATTTGCTTACCTGGAGGATCACATTATTCGGCATCTGGAGATTATTGTTCCGTCGCAGGCGGTGGTGATTCCGCTGAAGGCGGCGGCGCGATATTTCTACGAAGGGGAGATTCGGGATCAGCGGTGTCTGGGGCGGTCGCGGTGGATTCTGGGAGTGAGGTCGCCGGTGGGCGAGGCGGACGTGATTTCGAAGACGCTGCAGCTGGTGAAAGTGTGCTCCGCGCAATTTGTTTCGGAGTTGGTGAAACGGGCGCTGCCGGGATTGACACTAACCCATATGCAGGTTCCGCCGGCGGCGGTCTCCGCGAAAGTGGATGCGCAGTATTTTGTGGTGACGCGGAGCGGGCCGTGCTGGGAGCACATTATGCGGACGAAAAATGTTGGCGTGTATGTGCCGGGGGAATTGCCGTCGCCGGAAGTTGAGATGATCGTTCTGCTCGAGAGCTGAGATGGGATCCACACCAATTCAACCACTGGGAAGTTATCGCGGGTCGAGTCCGGCCATGGACCGGCGCGGGTGGAACCTCGCGCTGGGATTTCAGGAAGTGTTCACCGCGGTAGTGCGGCTGCGCTACAACCGGCAGGCGGTGCAGGATGCGGACACATTTCGGGCGCAGATGCGGCAGGCGTTGCGGGTTGCGGAGCAGGATGCGCGCAGCCGGGGTTGCAGTCCGGAGGATGTGAAGCAGGTGATTTTTGGGGTGGTGGCGTTTCTGGATGAATCGGTGTTGAGCTCGGGGAATCCGGTGTTTGCCAACTGGCCGCGGCTGCCGTTGCAGGCGGAGTTGTTTGGGCATCAGCTGGCGGGGGAAATCTTCTTTCAGGAATTGCAGAAGGCGTTGACGCGGAATGATTCGCCGGAAGCGGCTGATCTGCTGGAAGTTTATTACCTGTGTTTGCTGCTGGGGTTCAAGGGGCGGTACGCGGCGGGCGGGGACTTGCGGTCGATCATGTCGGCGATTCAGGAAAAGATCCGGCGGGTGCGAGGGCCGGCGGGGCCGCTGTCGCCGCGGGGGGCGATTCCGGCGGATGCGGTGCGGGTGGTGAATTCGGATCGCTGGAGCCGGCGGCTGGGAAAAACGGCGCTGATTTTGGTGGCGGTGGCGGTGGTGATGTTTGTGGCGTTCAAGATGTTGCTGATGTCGGGGGCGTCGTCGATTTCCGCGCTGGTGGCCGGATTACTGAAATAGTGAAATAGGGGGATGGATGTACTGGATCACCATTCTGGTACTGATCGTTTATCTGGTGCTGGTATGGCTGCTGGGGCGGTTCATGCCGCTCCACGGATCGGATGTCTGGATTCTGCGGGGCGTGCTCGCGTTCCTGGGAATTGTGGGAGCGGCGGTCGCACTTTTCTATCAATACAAAGTTAAGAAAGCGAAAGAGGCGTCGGGGGAGAGCAGCGCGTCGGGGGCTTCCGCGAGCGACGATCTGGATGCGCTGGTGCGGGAGGCGGTCCGGCGATTGAAGCACTCGACGCTGGGGCGGGGGACGAACCTGGGGAGCCTTCCCCTGGTGTTTGTGATGGGAGACGCGGGCGCGACCAAGACGACGGTCGTGATTCATTCCGCGCTCGATCCGGAACTGCTGGCGGGGCAGGTCTACCGGGACAATGAAGTGCTGCCGACGTCGACCGCCAATATCTGGTACACGCGACAGGCGATTCTGGTGGATCCCGCCGGGGAGATGATGGGGCAGGCGGACCGGTGGAGACGGCTGGTCAGGCTGCTGCAGCCGGGGCGATTTTCGGCGGCGATTGGGAAGCGGGCGCAGGCGCCGCGGGCTGCGCTGGTGTGCTTCGACTGCGAGGCGTTTCTGCAGCCGGGTGCGAGTGAGACGGCGGTTTCGACAGCGCGGAGGTTGTCGACGCGGTTGCAGGAAATTTCGCAGTCGTTGGGGATTAGTTTTCCGGTTTATGTTTTGTTCACCAAGGTGGACCGGATTTCATTCTTTGCCGACTTCGTGCGGGGGATGAGCAAGGATGAAGCGTCAGAAGTTCTGGGCGCGACCTTGCCGCTGCGCTCGGTGAGCGCGGGAGTTTATGCGGATGAAGAGACGCGGCGGCTGACGAAGGCGTTCGATGAAATTTTCTACTCGCTGGCGGAGCGACGGATCGTGTTGCTGCCGCGCGAAAATGAAGCCGACAAGCTGCCGGGGATTTATGAGTTTCCGCGGGAGTTGAGGAAGTTGCGGACGTTGCTGGTGCAGTTTCTGGTGGACCTGGCGCGGCCCAGTCATTTGGGGACGAATCCTTTTCTGCGGGGATTTTATTTTACCGGGGTGCGGCCGGTGGTGGTGGACGACGTGGTGGCCGCGCCGTCAATGCCGGTGGAAGCGGCGGACGGACTTTCGAACGCGGGGGCGACGCAGATTTTCCGTTTGGGAGCGGCGCAGATGCAGGCCCCGGCGGCGGTTCGAAGCGGAGGATCGCGGAGGATTCCGCAGTGGGTTTTTCTGAGCAGTTTGTTCAACGAAGTTCTGATCAAAGACCGGGTGGCGCTGGCGACCAGCGGATCGAGTTCGCGGGTGAATCTGCTGCGGCGGATTGTGTTGGGAGCGGCGGTGCTGGTGGGAGTGATTTGCCTGACGGGCTTTGCGGTTTCGTTTTTCCGCAATCGCGCATTGGAGACGCGGGTGCAGGAAGCGATTTCTGACTTGAGCACTTTGGATACGGGGACTAATCAGGTGGCGGCGGTGGGCGACCTGACCAAGCTGGATAATCTGCGCAGCGAGTTGGTGGATCTGTCGGATTACCAGCAGAATGGAGCGCCCTGGAGCTTGCGGTGGTTTTTGTATGAGGGCGACCAGATTTATCCGGATGCGAAGCGGGTTTATTTTGAGCGGTTTCGGCGGCTGTTGTTTGCCGAGACGCAGAAGCGGGTGACGGATAATCTCGGGGCGTTGAGCGGGAAGTCCGCGACCAACGCGCCGAACGACAGTTATCAGAAGAGTTATGACGAACTGAAAGAGTATCTGATGACGACCGAGGCCGCTGATCACGGGTACAGCACCAAGGAATTTCTGACTCCGGTTTTGATGAGCCATTGGGTAGCGGATCGCGATATCGACAAGACGCGGAAGGATCTGGCGGCGCAGCAGTTCGATTTTTTCGCGACGGAGTTGGCGAAGGAGAATCCGTTTCCGACGGGGAATTCGAAGATCCTGATCGATTCGGCGCGGGCTTATCTGAAGCAGTTTTCTGGAATTGATCGCAACTACGCGCAGTTGTTGTCGAAGGCGGCGCAGAAGGACGCGAGCTTTAACGAAGTGTTTCAGGATTCGGTGGGCGTGATCGTGAGCAGCCGGAAAGTGAAAGGGGTGTTCCTGCGGAGCGGGTACCAGGCGGTGCAGGATGCGCTGAAGAATTCCGCCGGTTTGGGCGGAGAGGAATGGGTAGTGGGAAAGAATGACGTGAAAGATATGGATCCGGATGGGATGCGGAAAGCGTTGTCGGATCGCTACAACGACGATTTTGTGAAGGAGTGGAATGCGGAGCTGAGGGCGTCGTCGGTTGCGGGATTCGGGAGTTACACTGCGGCCGACAAGAATCTGCAAAAACTGGTGGGGCCGACGTCACCGCTGCTGGAGTTTCTGTATTTCGTTGCGCACAATACGGACTTAGCGCCGGCGGAGGTGAAGGCGCATTTTGCTCCGGTTTCGGCGGTGGAGCCGGCGGGGCCTCCAGATGCGCTGCCGGATCATTACGTTCTTGGACCGAACAAAGACTATATCGACGCGTTGGGCAAAGTGGAATCGGACGTTCATGCGCTGGCGCAAGTCCAGGGGACGCCCGATCCGGCGCTGGTGACGGCGGCGAATGCTTCGGCCGATGCGGCGTTGCAGGCGGTGACGAAGACGGTTGATCCGGGGCCGGTGGATCATACGTTTAAGAACCAGGATGAAGTGACGCGGCTGCTCCAGGAGCCGATCAAGAGGGTTGAAGACATAGGGAAGGGAAGGCCCGGCAAGGGGGCGGCGGATTATTGCAGTGCATTTGCGGGAGTGGCGAAGAAGTATCCGTTCGACCCGAGTTCCACGCAAGATCTAACGATGGATCAGCTATATGCGATTCTGGGGCCAACGAGCGATGCGCTGAAAAAGTTGAAGGATAGTGTGAAGTCGTCGGTGTTGATGGTGGGAGATAAGTATGTGCCGGCTCCGGCGGCGACGGTGAAACCATCGCAGTCGTTCTTGTATTTCCTGAATGAGATTCAAAGGCTGAGCGACACGCTGTATCCGAAGGGAACGCTGCCGGCAGATTTCTCTTACACTCTGAAACATCTGCCCAGTAACCTCGAGGGAGTCGAGGTGAAGATCGGGAGCACGAAACTCGCGGGCGAAGACGGGCAGCAGACTTTTCATTGGACGGGTGCGCCGGAGGACATTGTGGTGACGGCGAAGGGCGGGGACGAGCTGGATTCGTTTCCGGGTGATCCGTGGGCGGCGTTCAGGTTTG
>Ga0210395_10000538_pt1 | contig 29466 bp, 24 predicted proteins | sample IncBWH4OmetaG_FD_150861 | JGI IMG/M metagenome (GOLD analysis project Ga0210395, IMG submission 150861) | Forest soil microbial communities from Barre Woods Harvard Forest LTER site, Petersham, Massachusetts, United States - Inc-BW-H-4-O ... | reverse complement strand
CGAAGGCGATGACCAATGGCAGATCGCCCGACCACCCGGCCCCCCCAATCCCCAGCGCGCCGATGACGACCTGAATGCCGACCAACTGCAACGCAATGTAGGGCATCGTCGCGACGATGCCGGTCACCGCGACCGCCAATGCCAGCCATTTGTTGCCGTGCCGTCCGCGTACGAAATCGGCGGCGGTGAGGTAGCCGTGCCGGCGCGCCACCGACCACAACCGCGGGAAGACGACGAATACGATCGGGAAGACGAGGATAGAATAGGGTACGGCGAAAAAGCCGAGCGCCCCGGCGCCGAACATCAAGGCCGGGACGGCGATAAAAGTGTAGGCGGTGTAAAGGTCGCCGCCGAGCAAAAACCAGGTCACGACGGTGCCGAAGCGGCCGCCGGCGAGCCCCCATTCGTGCAGCAGGTCGAGATCGCCGCGCCGCCAATGCGCCGCGAGGAAGCCGAGCACGGTAATCAGCGCGAACAGCAGGACGAAGACGATCAGCGCGGGCCAGTTGAGCGGCATGATGCTGTGCGGCTCGGGGCTATCGGTGGGTCGCGAAATAGACGATCAGGGTCAGCATGGCGCTGACCGGGATCCACAGCAGCTGATACCAGTAGAAGAACGGAATACCGCCCCATTGGGGCTCGACGCGGTTGTAGCTCGACACCCAGAACAGCGCGACAAAGGGCAACAGCAGCAGCAGATACCACAAGCGGGATGCCCCGCCGGCCGGCGGCTTCAGGTCCATAGGCGAACTCCCGGATGCCCGCGTCGGCACGCGGGGTCTGTAAACTTGCGGCAATCTTCCGCAACTACGCGAGGATTGCAAACGCCATCTGCCCGAGGAACCGGCGCGCGCCGGCCGCCCTCGATCCTTTTCCTATTTGCCAAAGCCCTATAGTGTCGGAGTAAAGCGTAGTTGGGCGAAACGCCGGGACGGAGTGATTGGTGGAAGAGCGCAATCTGGGGAAATCGGGGCTGCGGGTTTCGGCGGTCGGGCTCGGCTGCAACAATTTTGGCGGGCGCAGCGATTTCGCGGCGACCAAGGCGGTCATTCACAAGGCGCTCGATCTCGGCATCACCTTTTTTGACGAAGCCGACACTTATGGCGACCCGCGCGGCAATTCCGAAACCTATTTGGGCCAGATCCTGGGGCCGCGCCGCCAGGACATCGTGCTGGCAACCAAATTCGCCCGGCCGATGGACGGCTCGGGCCGGTTCGAGGGGGCCTCGCGCCGCTACATCATGGCCGAGGTCGAAGCGAGCCTGAGACGGTTGAAGACCGATTGGATCGACCTCTACCAACAGCACCAGCCCGACCCCTCGACCCCGATCGAGGAAACATTGCGCGCGCTCGACGACCTCGTGCGCCAGGGCAAGGTGCGCTATATCGGCTGTTCGACCCTGCCGGCGTGGCAGGTGGTCGAGGCGCAATGGACCTCGCGCCATCATGGGCTGCACCACTTCGTCTCGTGCCAGGAGGAGTACAGCCTGTTGGCGCGCGGTCTCGACGACGAGATGGTGCCGGCCATTGAAGCCTATGGGTTGGGATTGATCCCGTTCCGCCCGCTCGCCGATGGCCTGCTGACCGGGAAATACCGGCGCCACACGCCGTTGCCGGCCGGGACCCGCCTCGGCGCGAACCCGCGCGCCGCCGGGCGCTATATGAACGAAGCGGTCTGGACGGTCGTCGAACGGCTCGAAGGCTTCGCCGCCGAGCATGGGCACAGCCTGCTCGAACTCGCCTTTGGCTGGCTCTTGTCGCGAAGGCCGGTGGCGAGCGTGATCGCCGGCGCCACGACACCCGAGCAGGTCGCGGCGAATGTGCAGGCCGCCGCGAGCTGGCGGCTGACGGCGGACGAGATGCGCGAAGTCGACCGGCTGACGCGATAATTCACAACCCAGAGGAGGATCATCGACATGGAAGTTCGACTGGACGGAAAAAGCGCCATCGTCACCGGCGGCAGCAAGGGGCTGGGGCTGGCGATAGCCAAGGAATTCGCCGCCTCGGGTGCCGATGTCGCGATCCTCGCGCGCGACCCGGCGACCTTGGCCGACGCCAAGGGCCAGATCCAGCGGGGGGCCAAGGGCAAGGTCGCGGCGATCAGCTGCGACGTGTCGAAAATGGCGCCGATCAAGGCGGCCTACGATCAGGCGATGTCCGAGTTCGGCAAGGTCGACATTTTTGTCAACAACGCCGGCCAGTCGACCCGCGGCCCATCCGAGCAATTGACCGACGAGCAGTGGCAGGCCGACCTCGACCTCAAATTGTTTGCCCAAATCCGGTTTTGCCGCTTGCTGTTCCCGCAGATGAAGCAGCGCAAATGGGGCCGCATCATCAGCGTCCTCAATATCGGCGCGAAGGCGCCGGGGCCCGACAGCGCGCCGACCTCGGTCAGCCGTGCGGCGCAGATGGCGTTTACCAAGGCATTGTCGATGGAGGGCGCGCCGCACAACGTGCTGGTCAATTCGCTGCATGTCGGGGTCATCGTCAGCGACCAGATCGTCCGCCGCCATCAGCGCGAGGGGGCCAATATTTCGCTCGAAGAGATGATCGCCCAGGCGGGGCGCGGCGTGCCGATGGGCCGCATGGGCCGCGCCGAGGAGTTCGCCAACGTCGCGACCTTTCTCGCCTCCGACGCCGCCTCCTATGTGACCGGTTGCGCGATCAACGTCGATGGCGGCCGCTCGCCGGTGGTGTGACGGCGCAACCACACCCATTTATCGCCCTCTCCCGCAGTGCGGGGGAGGGTCGACGCGACGGGCATCGCGCTCTCCGCCACGATCAATGTGGGCATCGTGGCGCCGGCTTTAATGCGGTAGTAGAGCAGTTAGTTTCCATATTCGGATTCAAGGAGGAAAGGAGGTGGCGATGTTGGATATAAACAATGTTCTAGCCCCCTTCGAAAGGTGGTGTTTAGCGACCCCGTGACCGAAAGGCCGCGACGGGCGAGCGCGGGCAGCGGCTCGATCCCTGCCGCAGCGCAGGCCGCCGCATTGGCCGCGCTGAAATGGCCATTGTCTGCGAGCATCGTCTGCGGCTGGCCCAGATCCGCCGGCACCGTCGCCGGCCTGCCCAGCATCGGCTCGGCTTGCTGCTCGCCCTTGCTGCTCGTTGTTGGCGGCTTGCACGACATCGGTGGCGGCCACCAACAGGCGGTCCGCCGTCACCACGGCTGGCGCGTTGCAGCATTGCGCGAAGCCACCGCCCGCCACCGGCATGATGCGGGAGTCCGCGTCGGTCGGATTGATCTGGTCGGCGGGTCCGGGCCCCGTGGCCGGCGGCGCCGGCGGCCTGCCGCCAAGCTTCTTGCCGCGCGCCTTCGCCGTGGCCGCGCGCGCCGCGACTTTGCCCTCGTGCGCCGCCTGCTCGCGGATCAAGCGCCCGGCGGCGCGGGCTTCGATCTGGGTGCGGGCCTCGGCCAGCTTCTTCAGTCGTTCGTCGCGCCGCTCCAGTTCTTCCGGGATCGACACCCCGTCCGGAATATCCGCCTTGTCCGCCGCCGCGGCCGTGGCACGGTTTATGGGCTCAAAAACTTGATGGCGAGCCCGTCATCGGTACCAAGGGACACGAGTTCCAGCCAATTCCAACCGTCGTAGCATTGGAAGCTGTGGTGGACGATCTTTCGCAGGTCGCGAAGGACCTGAATCACGCCCGGCTAGGGGGATTCTTGCGCAACACCTTTAGTAAATTAGGCACTACCCCCAGGAGTCCCTACGCCGGCGCGCCGTTCGCGTAGGGCTTGAGCGCCGTGTAGATAAAAGCGTTGGCCGGGGTCGGGACGCCGTGGCGGTGGCCAAGCTCGACGACCTTGCCGGCGAACCACGGCAGTTCGAGACGGTTGCCGCGCATCAAATCATTGCCCATAGAAGTCATGTGGTAATCGGGCATCGACCACATCGTGGCGAGCGTTTTGTCGGCGCTGTCGGATGGCAGCCGCACGCCCGCGGCCCGGCCGACGGCGATCGTTTCGCGCAACGTCGCTTCGAACAGCGCCAAGAGATCGGGATCGCGGCGCCATTTGCCGAGCGGCAGGCGGGTCAGCGCGTTGAGGTTCGCCGCCGGCACCACCAGCATGAATTTTTCCCAGATCGGGACCCGGATATCGGGGCTCAGCACGCCGTCGAACCCGGCCGCCGCGCACAGATCGCGCAACAGCTCGCCGCGCCCGCTGCTGTGGCGGTCGAGTTCGCCAAAGGTCATCTGCATGTAGGTTCCGGTCTGGCGCACGACGCCCGGCGCCGTGATCGAACCGGTGACAAAGGCGGTCCCACCCATCACCGGCTCGGGTCCGAGGATGGCGGCGAGCCGCTCGGCCGCGTCGACACCGTTCTGCAATGGGATCACCGCGGTCTGCGGCCCGACGATCGGACGGATCTGCTCGCCGGCGCTTTCGACATCCCACAGTTTGACCGCAAACAGCACGTAGTCGACGACGCCTATCGAGGCGATGTCGCCGGTCGCCTGGGCCGGGCATATATGCGTTTCGCCGCGGTCGCCCTCGATACGCAGGCCATTTTCGCGCATCGCCGCGACATGGGCGCCGCGGGCGACAAAAATAACCTCCGCCCCCGCCTTGGCGAGCGACGCGCCGTAAATCGCGCCGATGCCGCCGGCGCCAATGACCGCAATGCGCATGAAATTCCCCGGATCCGCAGCGCCCAGATGATTCCGATCGCGATGCGCCCTAATCTAGCCGCGAACCTCGCCGATGCGCGAGAGCGACTATTGTCTCGAAAGAAGGAGCTGTACCGATGCCCGTGACCCGGCCCTCGCCCGCCCGCGAACAAATCCGACCGATCGTGCCAAAGCTGATCGAACTCGCCGAAAAGGTCGTTTACGGCGACGTCTGGGAGCGGCCCGGGCTGTCAAAGCGCGACCGCAGCCTGATCACCGTTGCGACCCTCGTCGCCCTCGGCCGCGACAAGCAGCTGGTCGGGCATTTGGGCCGCGCGCTCGACAACGGGCTTAGCAAGGATGAGTTGGGCGAAGTGATCACCCATCTCGCCTTTTACGCCGGCTGGCCGGCGGCGATGACCGCGGCACTGGTGGCGAAGGACGTGTTCGCCGAGCGGTAGCCTATTCGTGCGTTGGTTCGGGTTGCCGCGCGATGACACCACTTATGCGCGCGATCGGGCTTTGCGTCCTGCTGCTGGTCGGGCTGCCATCAGCAGTCGCTGCCCGCGACACCGCCGCGCCGCTGGGGGGCAAATGGACCGCGACCGACCCGCCGGTCAATTTCGCCCATATCGAAACGGGCGAGATCAACCGCCGTGGCGAGGCGGTCGGCTACCATCATCGGCCAAACGGGATCGACCCGCCGGGAGCAAGGGTGCTGGGCATCGTACAGCCGCCGGATGCGAGCGGGGTCTATCGCGCGCGGGTGGCGCTGCGCGACCCCGCCGACGGCGAATGGATCGACAAGCGCGCCGCCTCGACCTTTTTCCCCGATGCGATGTCGGATGACGCAGTGATCCGGGCCGTGCTCGCCGCGTTCCACAACGGGCATCGGCGCCGCGGCGGCGAGTTCACCGGCGATTCGGGGCGCGGTTTCGCGATCGAAGGCTGGTATCAGTCGGGTCGGATCAACGCCGCCTATCCGCTGCGGGGCCCGTGATGGCGCAACGGCGCACGGCGCGAGGTGGTACGGCGGGTGCGGGGCTGATCACCGCACGGCGACACCCGGCCGGGCATCTCGAAGGGCGCGCGGTGCGCGGCAGCGGCCGGCGCGGCGAGGTGCTGGCGAGCTTTCTGCAAAGCGACGTGCAGGGCGACCTCGAGATGGCGCGCGCGCTGCTCGCCGAGATCGGCGCCGCCGAACGCGGCGAAGCGCCGCAGCCGAACGCCGTCGGCAACGCGTATTCGGTCGCCGTATCCCCCAAAGGGGTGGCGCTTCGCAACGCCGTCATCGACGATTCGCGTCCGGAACAATACGGTTTTGACGAACTGCGCCGGGCGCTCGGCATTTGGATCGCCGCGATCGAGCGCGCGCGCCGCAACCCAGCCTGACCGCAATCGCTGGAGCGGCCGGCGGGGGATCGCGCATAGTGGCGTGATGAACGACGCATCCATTGGGGAATTGGCGGCGAATAAAACGCCGGCGCGCGTGGTCCGGCCGCGCGACGCCGCCTCGCTGATCTTGTTGCGCGGAAGCGGCGAAAGCCTCGAAGCGCTGGTCGGCCGGCGGTCGTTGTCGGCGCGGTTTATGCCCGGCGTCTATGTCTTTCCGGGCGGCGCGATCGACCCGCCCGACCGGATGGCATGGAGCGTCGAAAGCGGCGCCGAGACGCTGCCGCCGCGGCTTGCACGCGCCGCCCGCGCCGCGATCCGCGAGACCTGGGAGGAGGTCGGCGTGCTCTTCGGCAAGCCCGCGGACCCGGCGCCGGCGAGCGGGCCGGGGAATGCGCCGGTCGAGCGTGCTTTTTTTGAGCGCGGCCTCGTGGCGTCGCTCGACCGGCTGATTTATGTCGGCCGTGCGATCACCCCGTCGCATTCCTTCCGCCGGTTCAACACCCGTTTTTTTCTCGGTGACGGCGAGAGCATATTTGGTGAGCCGAGGGCGAGCGCCGAGCTTGAAGACGCCGGCTGGCATCGGCTTGAGCGGGAGATGCTCGACGGCTTTCGCGACGTGACCCGGTTTATGCTGGCGCGCGCCATAGCACTGCGCGAGGGCGCCGCCGCGGGTGCGGCGCCGCTGTTCTACTGGGCCAAGAACGCCCGCCGCATCGGCGTCTGCCGCGAAAACGCACGCTGACCCATTGACGCTCGGCGCTCAGCGCGCCTGGGTCCCGAGTACGGACGGCCGGGAACGCGTCGAGGCTTCGTCGGCGGCAAACGCGATCGTCTTGCCGTGCGTCTCGACCCCGAGGATCAGAAACGACAGCGCCACCAGCGCCATGCAGAAGGCAAGGAACAGATAGGCCGGAAATACCGCGTCCGCCGTCGCTTGCGGCGACAGGATGTTGCTGCTGCCGGCGATCAATGCCAGGCTCAGCGGCCCGAGGATCTTGCCGACGCCGTTTGCCGCCTGCCCGAGACCGGAGGCCCGGGCGCCGAGATTGACCCCGTAGCTCTCGACCGTATAGGGCGCCAGGTTCGAAAAACCACCCTCGATGAAAAAGGTCGAGGCGCACAGCAGGATCACCATCAGCGGCACGCCGCCGAACAGGACCGCGTGGTAATAGCCGGCGGCGGCGAGGGCGATGACCCCACCGATCCCCCAGATTACGCCGAGCGGGCGGCGGCCGGTCAGCGGCGCGAGGAACGTGACGACGATCTTGCCGACGACGCCGCCGAGCGCCACAAAAACAAAATAGGCGGCGGCCTTTGGCACCGAGACGCCGAGCGCCAGCGCTACGATCGTCGGACCCCACAGGTAGACGCCATAGCCCGCGGTCGACGAGCCGCCCCAGATCAGGATGGTCTCCCAGAACATCCGCGGGTGATCGTAAAGCTCGGACAATTTGCCGCGCGGCTGGGTCGCTGGCGCCGCGGTCGGCAACGGCACCGAGCGCAGCGGCAGATCGAGATGCGTTGCGACCTCCGCGCGCGCCTCGGCAAAGCGTCCCTTGGCCGCGAGCCAGCGCACCGATTCGGGCACGAAAATCCAGATCAGAACGCCGACAAGCGCCGGAGTGACGCCGAGCATGGCCACGCCGCGCCAGCCGAGCGCCGCCAGCAATGCCGCCGAGGTGGTCGAGGCGAGCAAGCCGCCCGCGGACGCAAAAACGATGTAGAAGCTCGTCAGCAGGGTCCGGTTTCGAGTCGGGGTCAGCTCGACGAGGATGGTCAGCGACGGGGTGACGCCGGCGGTCAGGCCGATTCCGACAAAAAAGCGCAGGATCGCGAAGATCTGCCAGGCGCCGCTCGGGACGAGGCCGATCAGCCCGGCGGCGATCGCGCAAATGAACGTGCCGATGATCATCTGCGATTTGCGGCCCCAGGCGTCGGCGAGCCCGCCGAAGACCAGGGCGCCGAGGATCGAGCCGATGCCGCCGCTGTAGAGGATCAGCGCCGATTGACCATAGGTCAGGTGCCATTGCGGCCCGAGCACCGCCAACAGATAGCCGACAACCAGAAAATCAAAAAATTCGAGGACAAACAGCGCCGACAGCAACGTAAAACTGACCCAGTAGCGGCGGTTCAGCGGCGCGCTGTCGAACAGCGCCAGCAGGTCGTCCGAGGTCTGACCCGGCATCTCCTCCTCCTTTCGGCGGTGAATCCGACTTTTCGGTCCACCGTCTCCGGCTGGAGGTTTATGCCTCTTGGCTCAGCACCGTCAACCGCGGCCTGGCGCGGCGGCGCCGGCCCGGCTCAGCGCGCCTCGGTGCCCAGCATCGCCGGCCGGCGCCCCGCCGGAATTTCTTCGCCAAGCGCCATCGGGCGACCGTGGGTCTCGCGGCCGAGCAGCGCGAAGGACAGGCCGACCAGCAGCATGCCGAAAGCGAGAAACAGAAAGGCCGGTAACAAGGCGCCCTCGGTCGCCTTGGGCGACACAAAATTGGCGCTGCCAGCGATCAGCGCCAGGCTCAGCGGGCCGAGGATCTTGCCGATGCCGTTGGCGGTCTGGCCGAGCCCGGAAGCGCGCGCGCCGAGCCGCACGCCATAGCTCTCGACCGTGTAAGGCGCCAAGTTGGAAAAGCTGCCGTCGATGCAGAATGTCGAGGCGCACAGCAGCACGACGATCAGCGGCACGCCGCCGACAAAGGTGCTGCCGCTGAAGCCGACGGCTGTCAGCGCGACGACGCCGCCCAATCCCCAAAGGGTCCCGAGCAGGCGGCGGCCCAACAGCGGCACCAGCAACGACACGACGATCTTGCCGATCACCCCGAAGCCGGTCACAAAGATGAAGTATTTGGCGGCCTGCTGAGGCGGGACCTTGAGCAGCAGTGCTACGACCGTCGGACCCCACAGATAAACCCCGTAGGCGGCGGTGGCAGCGCCACCCCAGATCAGCATCGTCTCGCAGAACTGCCGCGGCTGCGTCAGCAGCTCGGACAGCCGGCCGCGCGGCACCGCCGACGGCATCGTCGTTGGCAACGGCACCGATTGCAGCGCCACGCCGAGATGTTTTGCGACCCCCGCGCGGGCTTCGTCAAAGCGGCCTTTTGCGGTCAGCCAGCGCACCGATTCGGGGACGAACAGCGCCGCCAGAACCCCGACGAACGCGACCGATATGCCGAGCATGGCCATGCCGCGCCAACCGATCGCGGCCAAGAGGGCGGCCGAGGTGAACGAGGCGACGAGACCTCCTGCGGTCGCGAACACGACAAAAAAACTGGTCACCGAGGTCCGGTGCCGCGTCGGGGTCAACTCGACGATCATCGTCAGCGCCGGCACCGCGGCCGCCGTCAGCCCGACGCCGACGACAAAGCGCAGCAACGCAAAGAGACGCCAGGCGCCGTCCGGGACAAAGCCGATCAGCGCCGCACCGATGCCGCAGATGAAGGTGCCGATGATCATCTGGGCCTTGCGGCCCCGGGCATCCGACAGGCCGCCGAAGATCAGCGCGCCGACGATGGCGCCGACCCCGCCGCTGTAGAGGATCAGCGCCGACTGGCCATAGGTCAGGTGCCATTGCGGCCCGACGACGGCCAATAGAAACGCGACGACCGAAAAATCGAAGAATTCGAGGACTGTGACCGCCGCCAATATCGCGAACGCGACCCAGTAGCGCCGGTTGAGCGGCGCCCGGTCGAACAGCGACAGCAAGTCTTCGGAGGCCGGTCCGGGCATGTTCTCTCCCACGGGGCGGTCGCCGGCCGCCCGCCTTATGCTTTCGGCCGGAGACGACTACGGGGCCGGCGCGGCAGCGTCAAGCGCGGCCGCGGTCGCCGAGGCATGCGGTTTTGGAAGGGCTAGCGCATTGCCGGACGACTGAACCGCCATAGTGCGCTATTGCCGCGTTCAGCTGGCGCTGCATTTAGCCGGCGCCGCCGAGGATCTGCTCCAGCTTGCGCCCCAGCGCCTCGGTGGTGAATGGCTTACCCAAAAGGTCGACGCCGGCATCGAGAATGCCGTTGTGGACAATCGCATTGCGGGCATAGCCGGTGGTGTAAAGAATTTTCAGGCTCGGCGCGCGCCGCTTGGCCTCCTCCGCGAGCTTGCGGCCGTCGAGGCCGGGCAACCCGACATCGGTGAACAGCAGGGCAATTTCCGGGTGCTCGGCGAGGAGTTGCAGCGCCGCCTGAGCCTCGGCCGCCTCAAAAACGCCATAGCCGAGGGTTCTGAGGGCCTCGACGCTGTACAAGCGCACATCTTCGTCATCCTCGACCAGCAGCACGCTGGCGCGCTTACCGCAGGCTCGCGGTTTCGGGCCCTCCGGCAATGGCTGCTGCTCGTCGGCCTGCATGTAGCGCGGCAGATAGATCTTGATCGTCGTGCCGTGCCCGATCTCGCTGTAGAGCTTGATGTGGCCGCCCGACTGTTTGACAAAGCCGTGCACCTGGGCGAGCCCGAGCCCGGTGCCCTTGCCTTCAGGCTTTGTCGTGAAAAAGGGCTCAAAGGCGCGGGCCATCGCTTCTTCCGGCATCCCTTCCCCGGAATCGCTGATTGCAATCAGCACGTATTGGCCGGCGGCGACCTCGGCATGGGTTGAGGCGTATTCCTCGTCGAGCCAGGTGTTGCCGGTTTCGATGGTCAGCTTGCCGCCGTGGGGCATCGCGTCGCGCGCGTTGACCGCGAGGTTCAGGATCGCGTTTTCCAACTGATTGGGGTCGACATGCGCGCGCCACAACCCGGCTGCCGACACCGTCTCGATGTCGATTGTCTCGCCCAAAGTTCGATGCAGCAGTTCCGACATTGAGCCGACCAGTTTGTTGACGTCGACGACCTGCGGAGCCAGCGGCTGGCGGCGCGCGAACGCCAGCAGGCGCTGGGTCAGCGCGGCACCTCGTTCGGCGGCCCGCCGCCCTGTGTCGAGCAGCCGCGCCGCCCGCGACGGATCGGCAAAGCCGGCTGGTCTCTGCAATAATTCGATGCTGCCGAGGATCGACTGCAACAGGTTGTTGAAGTCATGCGCGACACCGCCGGTCAGCTGGCCGATCGCTTCCATCTTTTGCAGTTGCGCCATCGTCGCCCGACTCTGGTCCAGCGCTTCCTGCTGGCGGCGACGCTCGGTGATGTCGCGCACGATCTTGGCGAAACCGCGCAAATCCCCGTCCGGCTCGCGCAGCGCGGTAATGACGGCGCTCGCCCAAAAGCGCGAGCCGTCCTTGCGGACCCGCCAACCTTCCTCCTCCGCGCTGCCGGCGGTCGCCGCAACTTCGAGCAAATGTTGCGCCGCGCCAGCCGCAGCCTCCTCGGGCGGAAAGAAGCGGGAGAAATGACCGCCGATGATTTCGTCGGCTCGATAGCCGCTGACCCGTTCGGCGCCCTCGTTCCAGCTGGCGATGTTGCCCGCCGGATCGAGCATGAAGATGGCAGAATCGCGCACACCTGTGACCAAGAGCCGAAACCGCTCCTCGCTGCGTTGCAACGAGGCCTGCGACCGCAGGATCCGCCGATAGGCGCGCCACAGCAGCAGGCCGCCAAGCATGATTACTGCGAAAGCGAGCACGGCGGCTAGCGCGCTCGTCAGCGCGCTGACCCGGACGATCTCAAGGAATTTGTCCTGCTGCTTGTCGAGCAACCGGTTTTCGGTGGTGATGATCGCGCTGATCTGGTCGGTGATCGTGGTCATCGCATCGGCGCCGACGTCGGTTTCGACGATGCGCCGCGCAGCGTCGAATCCCTCTTTTCGACGAGCGTCGATCGTCAGTTTCAGCTCGGCGAACTTGATCTTGATCGGGGTATCGAGAAGGCTGATGTGCCGCTGCTGCTCGGCGCTGTCCCGCGTAAGCTGACGCAGTTCGTCGAGCTTCCCCGGGGTCTCCTGAACCCCTGCGTAATAGGGTTTTAAGTAGGCCTGGTCACCGGTGATCAAAAAGCCGCGCTGTCCGCGCTCGGCGTCCTGCATTGCCTGGTCGAGCGAATGCGCGGCCGCGATCACCTCGAAGCTGTGCGCGACCATCGCCTGGCTCTGTCGAAGGACGGGAACGAGGCTGACCGCCTTGTAAACCTCAAGTCCGACGAGAATGAGAGACGGCAAGAGAATCAACATCAGCCCGCGCCGCAGCCCGTTCGCCGACGTGCCGTTCGCCAAGAGCTGCCGCCACCTGCGCCAAGGACGCCAGCGCGGCGGCTTGGCGAAGAACCCGGGATCGCTCGTCAGGTCGGTCATTCATCCGCCTGCAATTTCCAGGAACATCTTTCAGAAGATACATAGGTTGCGCACAAATGCATCATTAACGGTGCGGCGGGAGGGGATTAAAGCCCGCCTCGGGCGGCGCTTCCGTCTCTCGCTCGACGCGAGCGGTGGTGCCGGCGGGCGGGCTAAGCTGATTAACCGCATCGGCCAGCAACCGGTACTTGATCTGGGCGACGTTGACGTCGCGAAAGTAATTGACCAGATCGCCCCACGGGTCGTTCAGCCGCCCGATCCCGGAAATGAATGCAACCACGCCGCCGATCTCGAGCCGGCTGGTGTAGACCCACCAGCCGCCGACCAGCAGCGCCGAGACGATTTGCAGGTGATTGCAGACATTCATCAAGAAATTCATCGAAAACTTGAGCTTAAAGATTCCCATGTCGAGCGCGAAGGCCTGGTCGATCCGCCGATCGTCGGCACGGTTGCTCTGTTCGTCGGCGCCATCATTTCCGCCAATCATCGCGGCGCCAAGCTGGCGCAGCACCTGGATGCGGGCTCCGGTGCGCCGATTGACCGCGGACTGCAACAGCGGAACAAAGACGAGTTGGGGGATGAAGAGCCCGAACGCGGCCAGCGCCATCCACGGATCGATGTGGATCAGATAGGCCAGCACCGAAAGCATGATGCCGGCCTGCAACAGCGGCTCCGAGACGCTCTCGCCGACAAAGCCGCCGATCGGCTCGACTTCGGCGACGATCATCGAAACCGCGATCCCCTGCTCTTCGACGGCGGGCGCGTCCGCGCCAGCGGTCTCGACAAAGGTGTGAACCCGCTGGCGCAAGTCGCGCTTGGCCCGCTCGCCGACCCAACCGCGATAAATGTTGAGCGCGAGCTTGATCCCGCCCTGGACGAGCACGATGCTGGCATAGGCCGCGCACAGGCCCACCACCCAGGAATAGGGGCGGTGCTTGACCAGATCGTTGACGATCCGGCGTTGCAGTTCGAGCGGAACGACTTCGAGCAAGGCGACCGCGGCCGTCAGCGCCAGCAGCGCCAGCTGATGCGGCGCGCTGGTGGAGAGGACATAGCGATAGATATTGCGCGGCAACCCGCCTTCGGGAGCGGGGGCGAAAGCCTGCATCCAAGTCGCAACGCTGGTCATGCGATAGAGCCTATAACGCTCGACACAAATCGGTGAACGCGATCCCGGTCGCCAGCCGGCAACGTTATTGTCGCCGGGCCGATCAGACGCTATCATTGCCGGCACTGCAAGCAAACCTGCGCGGGACGGCGATGGGTAATTTGAGCGTCCGCAACGTCGATGACGACCTGCTCGCTCGGCTCAAGCGGCGGGCCGCACGACACGGCCGCTCGGCCGAGGCCGAAGTCCGGGATATTCTCCGCCTGGCCTTGGGCAGCGAGGCGGACATCGACTTCGCTGCGCTTGCGGCCGAATTGCGCGCCCTGACCGCGGGGCGGCGCCATACGCCGGCCGAGGATTTGGTGCGGGAAAGCCGCGACGAGCGATGACCGATCTTGTCATCGACGCCAGCGTCGCGATCAAGTGGGTGATCGAGGAGCACGGGACCCGAGAGGCTCTGACCCTGCACCGCCACCGCTTGTTCGCGCCGGATTTGCTGATGGCCGAATGCGCCAATGTGCTGTGGAAGAAGGCACGGCGGAAGGAACTGAGCGCGGACGAGGCGCACCTCGCGGCGGGGTTGTTGCAGCGCGCCGATGTCGAATTGCTGCCGATGCGCCCGTTACTGGAGTCGGCGACGGCCCTGGCGATTGCTTTGGACCATCCGCCATATGATTGCATTTATTTGGCGCTCGCCGAGAGCCTGTCATGCAATTTGGTCACGGCCGACCAAAGGTTGAGCGCAAAAGCGCTGCCGGCCGGCTATAAATCGAAAGTGCTGGCGCTGACGACAGGCGCGCTGCCGTAAATCAACCGTGGCTTTTGGGAGAACGGGCGATGCGGGTCGGGATCCATTTGCCGCAGATCGGGCGCAAGGCCGGGCCGGAGGCGATCCGGCGCGCCGCGGTCCAGGCCGAGGAACTGGGCTTTGCCGATGTGTGGACGAGCGAGCACATCATCGTGCCCAGCAGAGCGCCCTATCCGCCGTCGCCGGTTTTTTACGACCCGGTGCTGACCCTGACTTGGGCGGCGGCGTGCACCCAGCGCGTCGGGCTCGGCACCAGCGTCCTGGTGTTGCCGATGCGGCATCCGCTGCCGCTCGCCAAAGAATTGGCGACATTGCAGAATTTGTCGGAGGGGCGCCTGATCCTGGGCGCCGGGGTGGGCTGGCTCGAGGCCGAGTTCGCAGCACTCGGCGTGCCGTTCCGCGAGCGCGGCCGGCGCATGGACGAGGGCATCGCGATGATGCGCGCGGTGTGGAGCGAGGACCCGGTCAGCTTTTCGGCGCGCCATATCCCGGCGGTGATCGACGACATGCGCTCGCTGCCGCAGCCGGTCAAGCCGATCCCGATCTGGATCGGCGGCAGTTCGCAGCCGGCATTGGAGCGCGCGCTGCGCCTCGACGGCTGGCACGGCTCGCGGGTCTCGCCCGAGGCGGCGGCGCCGATCGTCGAGCGGCTGCGCGCCGCGCGCCCCGAGCCGGAATTCGCGATCTCGGTGCGCTACGGTTGGGACGGCACGGATGACGGCGCGCTTGCCGCTCGTCTCGCCGGCTATCGCGCTTCCGGGGTCGGGCATGTGCTGGTCGAGCCGGCCGAACGCGCCCTCGACGACTGGCTCGCCGCGGTCGAGCGCGTCGCCCGTGCCGCCGAATCGGTCCGATCTTGAGCGGCGGCTATTCCGCGAAAGGCGGGGTGACGCCCTCGGGCACCGGCACCTGAAACACGTTCAGGATGTTGCCGATCAGGGTGTAATAGCCGACGATCGCGATGATTTCGACAAGGCCGGCTTCACCCAAGGCGGCGGTCGCGTCGGCGAAGGCCGCGTCCGACAGGCGCTGCGTCTTGAAAAGTTCGGTGCAGGTCCGGTGGACCAGCGCTTCGTCCGGTTGCGCAAAGGCCGGCGTCTCGCCGCGGCGGATCGCTTCGATTGCGGCATTGGGGACGCCGCCCTTCTCGGCCAGCGGCGCGTGCGCGTACCATTCGTATTGCGCGCGCCAGAAGCGGGCGGTGGTGATGATCGCCAGCTCGGAGAGGCGATCGGGCAGCGACGTGCCCCAGCGCAGATGCTCGCCCAACTGCGAGGCGTGCTCGCAAATCTCAGGCGCGCGGATCAGCAGCTGAAACGGGCCGCCAAACCGGCCGCGCCGGCCGGCGATGATCAGATCATGAACCCGACGTTGCGAAGGGGTCATTTCTTCGACGGTGATTTCGCGGTAACGGCTCACTTTTTCCTCCTGTCGGCACGGCCAGCGGCATCTTGCGCCGCCCCGCCGCGTGGCGCCGCAAGATATCCACGCGCGAAGGGATGATCGAGGAGGTTACAGCGAATTAATGCCAGCGAAAGCCGGCTGTCACGTGCTCGGCGCAATTATCCGGCGATCCCGCTCGCGCCGGTGACGCATTCGCGTTTCGGGCAGGGGGCGACACTGCGCAGCAAGAGGATAGGATGGGACAATCTCCAGCCGACACGACCCCAACAACTGACAAGACCCGCTTCCCGAGGCTGACCCGCGGCCGCGCCGCAGCCGCGGCTTTCGGGCTCGGCGCGACGCTTGCCCTGTCGCCGATGGTGTTGGCCGAAAACCCGGCGCCGGCAACTCCTACGCCACCGCAGACCATGACTTCTCCGGTAGCGCTGATCCAACAGCAGAGCTTCGCGCCGCTGGTCAAAAAGGTCCTGCCGGCCGTCGTCAATATCTCGGTGACGCAAAAGGCCGGAGCGGACCAGATGTCCGAGGAGCAGGAGCAGTTTCAAGGCTCGCCGTTTCAAAATTTCCCGAATTCCCCGTTTGACGAAATGCTGCGCCGCTTTTTCGAGCAGCAGAACCCGGGCGGCGAGGGTCATGCGTCCCCGCAGATGCCGGAAGGCCAGCCCCAGCGCATCGCACTCGGCTCGGGCTTCATCATCGATCCGTCCGGCTATGTCGTGACCAACAACCATGTGGTTGGCGACGCCGGCAAGGTCGAGGTGATCCTTCAGGACAAGACCAAATACACGGCACAGATCGTCGGCCGCGATCCCAAGACCGATCTCGCCGTCTTAAAGATCAAGGCCGACAAGACGCTGCCTTACGTCAGTTTTGGCGACAGCAGCGCTGCCCAGGTTGGTGACTGGGTGATGGCGGTCGGCAATCCTTTTGGGCTCGGCGGGACGGTGACGACCGGCATCATTTCGGCGCGCGGCCGCGACATCAACGAGGGGCCGTATGACGACTTCCTGCAGATCGACGCACCGATCAACCGCGGCAATTCAGGCGGCCCGACCTTTAATCTCGAAGGCCAGGTGATCGGCATCAACACCGCGATCTATTCGCCCAATGGCGGCAGCGTCGGCATTGGCTTTGCGGTGCCCTCGAACGTCGCCAAAAGCATCGTCGCCCAACTTGAGGAGCACGGCAAAATCACCCGCGGCTGGCTCGGGGTGCAGATCCAGGAGGTCACCCCGGCGATCGCCGCGAGCCTCGGTCTGAAGAGCGACCACGGCGCCCTCGTGGCTGTCGTCAATCCCGATGGCCCCGCCGCCAAGGCCGGTCTGAAGCAGGGCGATGTGGTGCTGGCGTTCAACGGCAGTGCCGTCGACCAGCTGCACGATCTGCCGCGGCTGGTAGCTACCGCCGCGCCCAGCAGTGACGCCACGGTTACCGTTTGGCGCGACGGGCATAAGACCGAGCTTGAGGCCAAGCTCGGCGAGCTTCCCGACAATAACAAGGTCGCCTCGGCGGAGAGCAGTCAGGATCAGGAGCAGGCCTCGCAAGCCTCGGCATTGGGCATGCGCTTTGCGCCATTAACGGACAATCTGCGGCAGGAACTGCACATTGCAAAGGGCGTCGACGGCGTCGTGATTACCGGCGTCGACACCGGCACTGCTGCCGACGGCGTCGGCTTGGCCGATGGCGACGTCATCATGTCGATCAATCAACAGCCGGTGCACACCCCGGGGGAAGCGGCGGCCAAACTAAAAGAAGCCGCGCATTCGTCCAATAAGACCGCCCTCCTACTGCTGAACCGCCACGGCGTGACGCAGTATGTCGGGATGAGCTTGGGCGCCAACCAGGGATAGGCCTGACCATCGAGGGCTCGGGTCAGCGTTGCTCGCCAATGCGCAGCGCCGGCCCGATGCTCAGGCCAAAGCGGAAAATCCGGCCAAGCGAAAATTCACCGTGGCCGGAAGAGCGAGGACGCATGCGGGTCCTTGTCGCGCGAGCCGAGCGGGACGCGTGCCTCCAGCCGTTCGAGCTCGATTCGCGTCCGCGCCCCGGCGCGCAGCAGCCGGTCGGTCGCCTCGCGCAGCCCGGTTCGGCTCTCCGCCGTATCGTGATCGAGGGCCGCGTCAAAGGCGGCAAGAAACGCCGCGATGTCGCCGTCGATTCGCTCGCGCAACGCGTGGTCGATGAACGCGCCGCCCTCTCTTGCTCTCTGAGCGTCGCTCGGTGCGATCGCCGGGCCGCGCACCGCACCCATCGGGCTCGGCGGCGGGCCGAACGGAAGGGCAGGCCCCGCGGCCTGGCGGGGCTGCTGCGCGAAACCCGGTTGGCCGCTTTGCGGGCGCGCCGCTAGACGGTTGTCGGAGCCATGCGCCGGATTGACGGCGTTCTGCGCGTGGGGCGAATGCGAATCGCCGCCGGCCCCATTGGCTTGCGACAGCGACAAATGGAGCGTGCGGCGCGCTTCGCCGTTCTGGGAAGGCCCGCCGGCATTGTGCCCCGGCCCGCCAGCATTGTGCCCCGGCCTGCCGGCAATGTGCCCCGGCCCGCCGGCATTGTGCGCCGGCCCGCCGGATGGGCTCGGCATGGGTGACGGCGTGACCGCATGATCGCCCCGATAAACATCGCGCTGGCCCTGTACGTAGCGCGGCGCCGCTCGGTCGATTTCAGGCGAACTTTGGCTTTCGACCACTTTGTGCGGCGGTGGCGGCTGGTCTGGGAACAATCCGCTCGCGCTCGGCTCCGGGGCCGCCGGCGCACGCTCGATACTGACCGGCTCGGCAACCGGCATGATTAAACCCGTATTTACGCCGCCGCCGGCGCTGTTATGCGTTGCTTCGTCGGCTGGTATGCCGTTTGTCGGCATCGGCGAAGACGATGCTTTGATCAATTGCGGCTCAGCCGGTGCCGCCGGCTTGGGTGCGGCCGCTTCGGCCGCCGCGCTGCGCGCTCGCGTCCGACTGACGATATAGCTGATTGCCGGCGGCGAGCAGTCATATGTCCGGGCGATGCTCGCCAGCGTTTCCCCGGCCTCGTATCGCTTAATAATCGACGGCCAATCCTGCTGAGGGATTTTCCCTCTTTTACTCGATTTCTCCATACGAAAGACCTTCGTTTGTAAGTTCTTCGGTGTCGTTCTCTGGGTACCCGGCTCACCCGTACTTGGGCATGAGCTTCAATCCATACCGCGGAAAGACGCAAGGCGGAAAATTCGGGGCCAGAACGACGATCCCGCAGATCGGTTTACCAAAGCTTACGAGAGCGCCACGACCCGAGCCCGTTTTTCAAACACCTGATAATACCCGCCGTCAACTAAACAGTGAAGGGGCTGATCAAGTTCCGTCACCATCGGCCGCCGATTTTCCTCGATTTTTCGATGCGGTCAGATGCTGACGATCTTGCCGGGGTTCATGATGTTGTCGGGATCGAGCGCGCGCTTGATCGTTCGCATGACGCTGACCGCCTCGCCATGTTCGGCGATCAGAAAGTTCATCTTGCCATAGCCAACGCCATGCTCGCCGGTGCAGGTGCCCTCCATGCTCAGCGCGCGCGCGACCATTTGATCATTGAGCCGGCTCGCCTCGGCTATTTCTTCGGGGCGATCCGGGTCGATCATAAAGACAAGATGAAAATTACCATCGCCGGCATGACCGACCAATGCCGAGGGTATCGGCGATTGCGCCAGATCCTGCTTGGTCTCGCGAATACATTCAGCCAACCGAGATATCGGCACACAGACATCTGTCGCCCAGCCCTTTGAGCCGGGCCGCAACGCCAGTGCCGCATAATAGGCATCGTGCCGCGCCTGCCACAGCTTCGAGCGCTGCTCGGCGGTCGTTGCCCAGCGGAAATCGGCGCCGCCGTACTCGGCGGCGATCGACTTTACGGTTTCGGACTGCTCGGCGACCCCGCCGGGGGAGCCGTGAAACTCGAAAAAAAGCGTCGGCGCCACCTGGTGGTCGAGCTTTGAATATTTGTTGATCGCGGCCATTTGCGCTTCGTCGAGCAATTCGATTCGCGCAACCGGCACGCCGGCCTGGATCGTCGAGATCACGGTGTCGACCGCGTTCTCAAGCGTCGGAAAAGCGCAGACCGCAGCCGAGATCGCCTCGGGAATGCCGTAGAGCCGCACCGTCAGCTCGGTAATGACGCCGAGCGTTCCCTCGGAGCCGACAAACAGACGGGTCAAATCGTATCCGGCCGCCGATTTGCGGGCGCGGCGCGCGGTGCGAATGACGCGGCCGTCGGCCAGCACGACGGTCAGCGACAGCACATTCTCGCGCATCGTTCCATAACGCACCGCGTTGGTGCCCGAGGCGCGCGTCGCGGCCATGCCGCCGAGCGAGGCGTCGGCACCGGGATCGATCGGGAAAAACAGCCCAGTATCGCGCAGATGTTCATTGAGCTGCTTGCGCGTCACCCCGGCCTCGACCGTCGCGTCGAGATCCGCGGCATTGACCCGCAAAATCGCGTTCATTTGCGTCATGTCGACGCAGATCCCGCCATTGAGCGCGGCGACGTGGCCTTCGAGCGATGTGCCGGTGCCAAAGGCGATGACCGGCGTCAGGTGCCGGGCGCAAAGCTTGACGATCGCCGCGACTTCCTCGGTATTGCGAGGAAAGGCAACGGCATCGGGCGCATGCGCCTGATGATAGGATTCGTCCTTGCCATGCTGGGCGCAGATCGCCGCCGCGGTCGACAGGCGGTCGCCGAGCAGGTCGCGCAGCGCGCCAATCAGCGACTGATCCGGGGGTGCACGTTTCAGGGCCGTTACAGGCATGGCGGCGGTCCACGATTTGAGCGAGGAATTAATTTAATGATGCATTACTCCTGCCGATGCGGCACCGCAATCGCTGTCGGCGCGCCCGGCGAAGTTGGCCGGCGATGGTGTTTGTGTCGCGGGGTCCGCCGCGCGCGGCAGTTCGCGCGATGAAGCGAGCGTCGCGACGCTCGTTCGTTTCCTTTTCCCGATCGGATCGCGGCGCTCATTGAGGAACCACGTGGAAAACACTACGTCTTATCAAAGCAGAGCGGCGGCTTTGGGAGGTCGCGATGGCAGTGGCGCTGGCGCCGGTCACACTCGACGACAAATATGCGCTCGATAGGGGGCGCGTCTACCTGACCGGGACCCAGGCACTGGTGCGCCTGCCGATGGTGCAGCGCCAGCGCGATGCTGCAGCCGGGCTCAACACCGGCTGTTTCATCTCGGGCTATCGCGGCTCGCCTTTGGGCGGGTTCGACCAGGCATTGTGGAGTGCGCGGCGCTTTATCGAAAAGAACCACATCCGCTTTCAGCCGGCGATCAACGAGGAGCTGGGCGCCACCGCGGTCTGGGGCAGCCAGCAGCTCAACCTGTTCGCGGGCGCCAAATATGACGGCGTTTTTGCGATGTGGTACGCCAAGGGGCCCGGTGTGGACCGCAGCGGCGACGCGCTGAAGCACGGCAACGCCGCCGGGTCGTCGCGGCACGGCGGGGTGCTGCTGCTCGCCGGCGACGATCACACCTGCAAATCCTCGACGCTCGCCCATCAATCGGAATATGCGTTCATGGACGCCTGTATCCCGGTGCTTAACCCTTCCGGGGTACAGGAAATTCTCGATTTCGGCCTCTACGGCTGGGCTATGTCGCGCTATTCCGGCTGCTGGATCGCGCTGAAGACGATCGCCGAGACGATGGACAGCTCGGCCTCGGTCGAACTCGAGCCCGAACGGGTCGGAATTATTTTGCCCAAGGATTTCGAGATGCCGGCCGGCGGATTAAACATTCGCTGGCCCGACCAGCCGCTCGAACAGGAATACCGGCTGCACAAATACAAACTCTATGCCGCACTCGCCTTTGGCGGCGCCAATGGGCTCAACCGCATCGTCATCGACAGCCCGCGCCCGCGCTTCGGCATCGTCACCACCGGCAAATCCTATCTCGACGTCCGCCAGGCGCTCGATGATTTGGGCATCGACGACGCGCACGCCGCCGAGATCGGCTTCCGCCTTTACAAGGTCGGGATGTCGTGGCCGCTCGAACGCGAGGGCATCCGCCATTTCGCCGAGGGGCTCGACGAGATCCTCGTCGTCGAGGAAAAGCGGGCGGTCATCGAAAACCAGTTCAAAGAGCAGCTCTACAATTGGCGCGAGGATGTCCGGCCGCGCGTCATCGGCAAGTTCGACGAGAACCGGAACTGGATCCTGCCCTCGACCGGCGAATTGACCCCGGCGATGATCGCCCGGGTCATCGCCCAGCGCATCGCGCGCTTTCACACTTCGCCGCGCATCCAAGAGCGGCTGGCTTTTCTCGAAGCCAAGGAACGCCAGCTCGGCGGCAATATCGTGCCGTTTGCGCGCACGCCCTATTTCTGCTCGGGCTGCCCGCACAACACTTCGACCACGGTGCCCGAGGGCAGCCGCGCATTGGCTGGCATCGGCTGCCATTACTTGGCGCAGTTCATGGACCGGTCGACCGCGACCTTTACCCAGATGGGCGGCGAGGGGGTGCCGTGGATCGGCCAGGCGCCGTTTACCGAAACGCCGCATGTCTTCGCCAATCTCGGCGACGGCACCTATACCCATTCGGGGATATTGGCGATCCGCGCCGCGGTCGCCGCCAAGGTCAACATCACCTACAAGCTGCTGTTCAACGACGCGGTGGCGATGACCGGCGGCCAGCCGATCGACGGCGGCCTGACGGTTCCGAGGCTGACCCGGCAACTCGCCGCCGAAGGGGTCGAGCGCATCGTCGTCGTCACCGACGAGCCCGACAAATACCCGTCCACGGTCGATTTCGCGGCCGGTACCGCCGTCCGCCATCGCGACGACCTCGACGCCGTGCAGCGCGAATTGCGCGACATCCCGGGCGTCACCGCGATAGTCTACGACCAGACCTGTGCCGCCGAAAAGCGCCGCCGCCGCAAGCGCGGCCGTTTCCCCGACCCCGCCAAGCGCGTCTTTATCAACGATCTGGTTTGCGAGGGCTGCGGCGATTGCTCGAAGACCTCGAATTGCGTCTCGGTGGTGCCGGTCGAAACCGAATTCGGCCGCAAGCGGGCGATCGACCAATCGAGCTGCAACAAGGATTACTCCTGCGTCGAGGGCTTTTGCCCGAGCTTTGTGACCGTCCATGGCGGCGGCCTCAAAAAGCGCCCGGCGGGCGATCTCGGCGAAGCCGGCCTGCCGGCTCTGCCCGAGCCGGCGCATCCCGCTCTCGACCAGCCTTACGGCATTCTCGTGACCGGCGTCGGCGGGACCGGCGTCGTTACGATCGGCGCGTTGCTCGGCATGGCGGCGCATCTCGAGGGCAAGGGCTGCACCGTCCTCGACATGACCGGCCTCGCGCAAAAGGGCGGTGCCGTCTACAGCCATGTGCGAATCGCCGAACGGCCCGACCAGATCCATGCGGTGCGGATTGCCGCCGGCAACGCCCGCTTGCTGTTGGGCTGCGATCTCGTCGTGTCCGCCAGCGCCGACGCGCTCTCAAAGCTCGCGCCGGGTCACAGCCGGGCGATCATCAACAGCCACGAAACCATCACCGGCGACTTCACCCGCAACCCCGATCTGGTGTTCCCGACGGGTGCCATGGAACGCAGCATCGCCGAGGCGACCGGACCCGACAGCGCCGAGTTCCTCGATGCGACCCGGCTCGCGACCGGATTGTTCGGCGATTCGATCGCCAGCAATCTGTTCATGCTCGGCTATGCCTATCAGCGCGGGCTGGTGCCGTTGTCGGCCGAGGCGATCGAGCGTGCGATCGAATTGAACGCGGTCGCCGTCGAGTTCAACCGCAACGCCTTCCGCTGGGGCCGTCGCGCCGCCGAAGACCCGGCGCTGGTCGAAGCCCGGGCGATGCCAACCGCTTCCCTCCCGGCGAGCCACTGGCTCTCCGAATCGCTCGAACAAGTCATCGACCGCCGGATCGCGTTTTTGACCGATTACCAGGACAGCGCCTATGCCGGGCGCTATGCGGTGCAGGTACGGCGCGTGCGCGACGCCGAGGCGGCCTGTCTTTCCGGCAGTTCGGTGAGCACGGCGCTGAGCGAAGCGGTCGCCCGCGGCCTGTTCAAGCTGATGGCGTACAAGGACGAATACGAGGTCGCCCGGCTCTACGCGCAGAGCGATTTTCTGAAGCGCGTCGCCGACCAATTCGAAGGCCCGTACGAGGTGCGCTTTCACCTCGCCCCGCCGATCCTCGGCGACCGCGACCCGCGGACCGGGCATTTGCGCAAGCGGGAATTCGGGCCGTGGATGCTGACGGTGTTCCGATTGTTGGCCAAGCTGAAGCGGTTGCGCGGCACCCGTTTCGACGTTTTCGCGCGCAGCGAGGAGCGCCGCGCCGAACGCCGGCTGATCGCCGACTACGAAGCGGTGATCGACGAGATCGTCGGCTGCCTGACACCCGCCAACCACGCCGTCGCGGTCGAGCTTGCGTTGTTGCCGCTAGAGATCCGCGGTTTTGGCCACATCAAGGATGCGAACCTCGCCCGCGCCAAGGCGAAGGAAGCCGACCTCCTCACGCGGTTGCGCAGCCCGGCGCCTGCTCCCGCATTGGCCGCGGCGGAGTAGGCGCGGCTTGTCTAGCCGCCCTCGGCGGGGAGGGCGACAAAGCGGGTGGTGCCGTCGCGCTCGACCCGGACCAGCAGATTTTTGCGCGCGGTCTTTTGTGCGGCGGCGGCCTTCTGCTGAACCTCGTCGGGCGCAGTGACCGCGCCCGCGCCGACGGCGACGAGCAGGTCGCCCGGCCGCAATCCTTGGCTGGCGGCCGCGCTGTTTGCCGGGACGTCGACGATGACGACCCCTTTTGCCGTCTCGGGCAACGAGAACTGCTTGCGTAGATCGCCGCTCAGCCTGGCGAGCTTGAGGCCGAGCGCATCGACCGTCGGCGGCGGTTTCGGCTTTTCCGGCTCCGCCGGCGGCGGCGGGGGCGGGCGGTTGGGGTCGAGCGCCGCGACTTTGAGATCGACCGCGCGCGCTTTGCCGTCGCGCCAGATCGACAGTTTGACGGCCTTGTCGGGGGGCGAGTCGGCGACCAGCCGGGGCAACTGGCGGCTGCGGTCGACGGGCTTGCCGTCGTAGGACAGGATCACGTCGCCCGGCTGCAGTTTTGCCGCCGCCGCCGGGCTTGCCGGATCGATCGAGGCGATCATCGCGCCACGGCCTTTGTCGAGCCCGATCGCCTCGGCCATGTCGTCGGTCACCGGCTGGATGTGGGCGCCGATCCAGCCGCGTTCGACCTTGCCGGTCGCTTTGAGCTGGTCGATGATCGGGCGCGCCGAGGCGGACGGTATCGCAAAGCCGATACCGATCGACCCGCCCGAGGGCGAGAAGATCGCAGTGTTGATGCCGATCACGTCGCCGTTCAAATTGAACATCGGCCCGCCCGAGTTGCCGCGGTTGATCGACGCGTCGGTTTGCAGGAAATCGTCGTAAGGCCCGGCATGGATGTCGCGCGCCGTCGCCGAAATGATCCCCGAGGTCACCGTTCCGCCGAGGCCGAACGGGTTGCCGATCGCCAATACCCAGTCGCCGACCCTGGTTTTGGCCGAATCGCCCCATCGCGCCGCCGGCAGCGGCGTCTTGGCGTCGACTTTCAGCAAGGCGAGGTCGCTGACCGGGTCGCGGCCGACGACATGCGCCTCCAATGTCGTGTTGTCCGACAGGGTGACGCTGATCTGCTCGGCGTTGGCGATAACGTGGTTGTTGGTGACGATCAGCCCGGACGGGTCGATGATAAATCCCGATCCGAGCGAGGCGATCGGCGGCGCCAGGCCGTTAGGCCCGCCAGGCGCGCCGCGGTCGCCAAAGAAATCCCGGAAAAATTCGTTGAGCTGCGATCCCGGGTTCGGCGACTGGCCCTCGGTCGCGCCCTTGGTCGCGGGTGGGGTGTTGGCCTCGGTCGTCGAAATGTTGACCACGACCTCGACCAGCCGGGCGGCAAGCTGGGCGAAGATCTCCGAAAACGGCGTCGATGCCGATGGCGGTGGTGACGGCGGCGTCGAATCGGCCCGGCTCGGCGGTGCTGTGATCAGCAGCCACGCCAACAACGCCGCCCGCATCGCCCCCCGGCGGCAAGACAAGCTGACGATGCGCTTTTCCCGACCCACGCTGATGACTGCGCCCCCCTCGCCGGCAACGGCGATCTAATGCTGGCCTTTCCCCGGCGCTCGATATGAAATGCCGTCGGGCTTGGCAAGACCGAAGAGTGACGTGGCGCCGCGCGATCAATCGCCGCCGGGCGAATTCCTAAAGGCCATGTTTGCCGCGGCGTTGGCCGCGGCCGACCCGTCGCGCACGCTCGCCGGACATATTCCGCCCGCCGTCTCCGGCCGGACGGTGCTCGCCGGCGCCGGCAAGGCCGCGGCGGCGATGGCGCACGCGTTCGAGAAAATGTGGCCGGGTCCGCTCGAAGGCGTCGTGCTGACCCGCTACGGTCACGCCTTACCCTGCGAGCGGGTCGAGATCCTCGAAGCGAGCCACCCGGTGCCGGACGACGCCGGAGAGCGCGCGGCGCGGCGGATCCTCGACCTGGCGCGGAGCCTCGGACCCGACGACCAGCTCGTGTTTCTCGCCTCGGGCGGCGGTTCGGCGCTGCTAACATTGCCAGCCCCGGGATTGACCCTCGCCGACAAGCAAGCGGTGACGCGGGCATTGCTGCGCTGCGGTGCGACGATCGGCGAGATCAACACGGTGCGCAAACACCTCTCGGCGATCAAGGGTGGTCGTCTTGCCGCCGCGGCGGCGCCGGCCGGCATCGTCACCTTGGCGATTTCCGACGTACCCGGCGACGACCCGGCGGTGATCGCCTCGGGCCCGACGGTGCCCGACGCGACGACGTTTGCCGATGCGCGGGGGGTGCTCGCGAAATACCGCATCGACGAACCCGTGGGGGTTGTCGAGCACCTGGCGGCCGCGGCCGAGGAAACGCCAAAACCCGGCGACCCGATATTCCGGCGCGCACGGTTCGAGTTGATCGCCAGCCCGCAAGACTCGCTGAAGGCGGCGGCCGCCGAGGCGCTGCGGCGGAAGGTCACGCCGATCGTGCTCAGTGACCGGATCGAGGGCGAAGCGCGCGATGTCGCGCTGGTGCACGCGGCGATCGCGCGGCAATTGCGCGCCGGTGAGTTTCGCGTCGGCAACCGGGCGGTCCGGCCGCCGGCCGTGCTGCTGTCGGGAGGCGAGACGACGGTTACCGTCAGGGGCACGGGCCGCGGCGGGCGCAATGTCGAATTCCTGCTGGCGCTGACGGTGGCGCTAGACGGCGCCGACGGCATCGCGGCGCTTGCCTGCGACACCGACGGCATCGACGGAACCGAGGACAATGCGGGCGCGATAGCCTATCCCGACAGCATCGCGCGGGCCGCGGCGAGCGGGATCCGACCGGCGGCGGCGCTCGCCGACAATGATGGCTACGGCTTTTTCGCGGCGCTCGGCGACCTTGTCGTGACCGGCCCGACTTTGACCAACGTCAACGATTTCCGGGCGATCCTGGTTACCGCCTGAGAAGATGCCGGGGGAGATAGAGATGCGGCGCCGGCGCAGCGCAAAGATCGTCGCGACTCTTGGCCCGTCGAGTTCGACGCCGGAACAGATCCGCGCCCTGTTCGACGCCGGCGTCGACGTATTCCGGCTCAACTTCAGCCACGGCACGCATCAGGATCACCTGGCCCGCTTCGCAGCGATCCGGGAGATCGAACAGGCGACCGGCCGGCCGATCGGCATCCTGGCCGATCTGCAAGGGCCAAAGCTGCGCCTCGGCACCTTCGCCAAAGGTCCGATCCAACTCGCCGCCGGCGACCGCTTTCGGCTCGACCTCGATCGCAGCCCCGGCGACGAGACCCGTGCCCCGCTGCCGCATCCCGAGATTTTCGAGGCGCTGGAGCCCGGCACCGAATTGCTGCTCGACGACGGCAAGGTGCGGCTCGAGACCGAAACCTGCTGCGCCGAATACGCCGAGACATTGTGCCGGGTCGGCGGAACCCTGTCCGACCGCAAGGGCGTCAACGTGCCGAACGCCGTGCTGCCATTGTCGGCGATCACCGAAAAGGACCGGGCCGACCTCGCCTTTGCCCTCGACCATGGCGCCGACTGGATTGCGCTGTCCTTTGTCCAGCGGCCGGATGACGTGGCCGAAGGCCGCAAGCTCGTCGCCGGCCGCGCCGGGGTCATGGTCAAGCTCGAAAAGCCGGCGGCGATCCAGTGCCTGCCCGAGATCATCGAGCAGGCCGACGCGCTGATGGTCGCGCGCGGCGACCTCGGCGTCGAAATGCCGCCCGAAGACGTGCCGATCGTGCAAAAGCAGGTGGTGCATGCCTGTCGTCTCGCCGGCAAGCCGGTCGTCGTCGCCACCCAGATGCTCGAATCGATGATCCTCTCGCCGACCCCGACCCGCGCCGAGGCATCAGATGTCGCGACCGCGGTCTATGACGGCGCCGACGCGGTGATGCTTTCGGCCGAGACCGCGGCCGGCCGCTATCCGGTCGAAGCGGTGGTGATGATGGACCGCATCGCCTGCCGGGTGCAGCAGGACCCGCTTTATCGCACGATGCTCGAGGGGACGCGGGTCGAGCACGAACACACCGCACCCGACGCGATCAGCGCCGCGGCGTGCCAGGTCGCGGGCGTGCTCGGCGCCGCCGCGATCGTGTCCTACACGACTTCGGGGGCCACCGCGCTGCGCGCCGCTCGCGAGCGCCCGGCGGCGCCGATCCTGGTGCTGACCGCGAAACTGGCGACGGCACGCCGGCTCGCGGTTCTGTGGGGCGCGCATTGCGTGCAGTCGAGCGACGTCAAGAACTTCACCGACATGGTGCAAAAAGCCGCGCGCATCGCCCATCGCGAGGGGATCGCCGAACCCGGCCAGCGCATCGTCGTCACCGCCGGGGTTCCGTTCGGCACGCCCGGCGCCACCAACGTGTTGCGCATCGCCTGGGTCGACCGCTGATCCGCCGTTTACTGGGCGGGATTTCTCGTGCGGCCTTGGGCGCGCAACAGCCGCGCCGTCGCCGCCGCGATCGAATTCCATACCCGAAAGGCTTCCGACCGCCGAGCGTGCGCGTGCTGCGCTCGCCGCTCTTTGGCATGGTCGAGCGCCCAGGAGCCGTATTGGTTAACGAGGATCGCCGCCAGTTCGTCTGTCTTACGCTTGTTCATTCTTTATTCTAAATGCCGCGGCGGCGGCCGAAGTTCCATCGCACGCCGCGCGGCGTGCGCAATCTATCGCGGATAGACTTGGATACTGCCCGCTACCGCATCGGCGACATGCTCCTTGGTAATGACACCCAGGACGTCGCCCGGCCGGGGCAGGCGGAAATGGCGGCCGTCGCTGCGCACGACGATCGCCATGACGGCGTGCCGGCGCCACATCCGGGTGATCACGTCAAAGGCGACGTCGTCTTCCCTGCTCAGCGTGAAATCGCGGGTCGCGACATCGCCAAAAGCGATGTCGGCGCCGGCCTCGGCGACGCCGGGCCTCAATGCGGTGTTGATGCGGACGACGCCAAAGATGCGGTCGCCCTTGGTGACGACGATGTGGCGCATGCCGGTGGGGTGATCGGACCGGCGCAAAAACGCATTCAGGCCGAGATCGGCGGGGACGATCAGAAAATCCCGCTCCATGACCTCCTTGGCCTTGCGGACCAGAAACATGTTGGCCTGGAGCGCTTTTGGGATGGCGTGTCCGCGGCGGACCAGCTTTAGCGTGTAGATGTTTTCGCGCGACAAGAGGCGGCGGACTCCGAGCGCCACCGCGACCGCGAGGATCATCGGCAATACGATGTCGTAGTCGCGGGTCATCTCGAAGATCATCGTCACCGCGGTCATCGCCGCGCCGGTGCCGCCGCCGACCATCGCGCCCATGCCGACCATCGCAAAGGCCGGCAGGTTCACCGGGCTTCCCGGCACGATCGCCGACACCAGCGCGGCAAAAGCGGCCCCCAGGGTCGCGCCCATAAAC
>Ga0210395_10000537_pt1 | contig 29566 bp, 27 predicted proteins | sample IncBWH4OmetaG_FD_150861 | JGI IMG/M metagenome (GOLD analysis project Ga0210395, IMG submission 150861) | Forest soil microbial communities from Barre Woods Harvard Forest LTER site, Petersham, Massachusetts, United States - Inc-BW-H-4-O ... | reverse complement strand
ACGGTTACGGCGCACGCCGGAGGAACACCTTCCCCGGTTTCGATTGCAGTTGGCCCGGCGAATCCGTCGATCTCGGCCGGAACCCAGCAACAGTTCACTGCCACAGGCACATATACCAGCGGACCAACTCAGGACATAACTACTTCTGTCGCCTGGTCTTCTTCGAACTCGTCTGAAGCCACCATTAACTCCACAGGCTTGGCAACCGGCGTAGCGGCGGGAACTCCAACCATCCAGGCTACTCTAGGTTCGACCAAAGGATCCACAGTGTTGACGGTTACGGCGCAGGCCGGAGGTGGCGCGCCCGCCTGCGGCAGTTGCAGCACGCCTGGCCCGTACGTGGCTCCGAACCCGGGGGTGAACGCTGCCCTCAATTCTCTAGCCTCGGGCAATATCAATTCTCCACACAACAAGTACTCCCTAAGCGTCTCAGGCACAAGCGAGGTAACGTTGAACGTCACGCTGCCGAGCGCTAGCCCTGGCAGCCCACCGGTGCAAGTGCTGTCTAAAACGGTCCCCGTCGACTCCACAGACACGGCGAGCTGGGGATTCAGCCCTGATGACGACCGCTTCGTAATAAACGAAGTGAACGGGACGGTTGAAACCGTGTATATCTACAACCTGGCCGGGAGCTTGCCCGTTGACAATGCGCTGATTACGATTATGGGGGTGGGATCCTCGTCCAGCCTCGTCTTCAGCCCTTCAGGACAATATTTCGCTTTTGAAAATCTAACTAGTTCTTCTACCACGATGTGGGAGATCTACAACGTTCTGACTGGAAAAATGGTGTATGAGAGCGCTGATTATACCTTCTTTTCTCCAGGTAGTAATGGATCAGGAATTCAAGACCCCACTTGCTCATGCCAGCTTGTAGTGGACGCTTACGGCAACATTGGGGTCTGGGGCTTCAGCCCGGACAAACCCGAAACAAGCCTCGTTTATGCCTACCTGACCGGGCAAAACAGCGTGCAGTGGGAACTCGTACACCTCGAGCAGCCTCCCACCGAGAATACAAAACGGCACCGCTCCCCCCCCGATTCCGTTTCGCTGACCTCGATCACTTCCGCTTTTTGGCAATTCAGCCCCTGCGGAGACGCGATCGCGATTGTTACGCTGCCAAATTCTAGTTTCGAAGAAATCCAACTGATTCGCACGGTGGATGGCGTGGGCGTCTATGACAATTCGACGGCCTCCGTGGGATCTATCACGTTTATGTCCAATGCGACGCAGCAGGTAGCCACGGACGTGAGCGTTTCCGGAACGCAAACCTACACGATAGACGATTCGATGAACAACCTCGGCTGCTCATCACAGAACGCGCCGCCTACCGACCACGTCTTCGCCGTCCAACCGGCCGCGACCGGTACAGCTGGGCCGGGCACACTCCCAACTCCAGTCACGCTTAGCTTCCCGAGCGTGAGCTCACCGGGAGGACAGATCAGCTTGAGCGTTAGCAATACAGGACCCGCGCCGCCTGCCGGCTTCGGGCCTGGCAATCCACCAAACTATTCGGCGTATTACGATCTGACTATCAGTCCGTCTACACTGTCTTATGGTACTCCGGTCACCATCTGCATCAATTACACAGGCTTGACCTTTGCTGGACAGCCTGCGCTGTTCCATTATGCCGACGGCAGCCCCTCCCCCACGAACGTAACCACATCCGTGGACACAATCAACAATATCATTTGCGGGTTAACCCCATCGCTTTCACCCTTTGCGATCTTTGGGGCTGCGGGCCCTGTCTCCACGACTACCGCGCTGACTTCATCCCTAAGCTCTTCCGTTGACGGTCAGAACATAACCTTGACGGCGCAGATTAGGCCCAGCCTCGTGGGAACACCCGCCGGCACAGTCACCTTCAGCGATGGAGGTACTGTATTGGGCACCGGACCGCTGGCCGGTTCAGGCTCTGCCAGCATCACCACTTCCTTTCTGCCCGCCGGACCTAATTCCATCACCGCCGCCTATAGCGGCGACTCCTACTTCGCGGGCAGCACCTCGACTACGCTCGCATTGACGGTGACTCCTGCTCCTCTGACAGTCACCGCCAAACCCGTCTCTCGACTGTACGGAGCTACAGACCCGCCCTTCACCGTTTCCTACAGCGGATTCGTAAATGGGGACGGACCCGGTTCGCTCTCCGGGGCCTTGACCTGCACTGCCGCAGACACGGCCTCCAGTCCTGTTGGGACTTACGCCATCAACTGCTCCGGGCTGAACTCACCAAATTACGCGATCACCTACGTGCCAGGGACGCTGACCATTACGTCCGCGCCCTTGACCATTACTGCGTACAATGCATCAAGAGTCTATGGGACAGCAAACCCGGCGTTTAGCGCAACTTACGCCGGATTTGTGAATGGCGACTCCGCGTCCGCTTTGACGGGAACGCTAAGCTGCTCGACCACGGCCACCGTGTCCAGCCCGACAGGCACCTATCCCATCAGTTGCTCCGGGCTGAGTTCCACCAATTACAGCATCACGTATGTCCCGGGCCAACTGACCATCACGCCCCCGCCTTGTGCTTCCAACGTCACTGCCTCTGTGGCCGTGACCCGCTCCGGGTTCAGTTACAGCCCGCTTGCGAAGCGATACGCACAAGCGCTCACCCTGACCAACACGGCCGGAAGCACGATTACTGGCCCCATTTACGTGATCCTCGACAACCTCACCAGCAGTACGGCCCTTTACAATACCGGCGGGAGCACCGCTTGTGCAGCTCCGACAGGCAGCCCGTACGTCTCGATCGCAGGGCCGATAAGCGCGGGTGCGAGCACCAACGTGGTGCTGCAATTTACCGATCCGACGAACGCTGCGATCAGTTACAGTGCGCGCTTCCTCGCGGGAGCCGGACAACCATAAAGGAGAACAGAATGACCACGAAAACCTTGTTCCGTATGACAGTTACCCTTGCCACCCTGTTGGCGTTCGGCCAGCGTGGCGCTTTTGCCGACAGTATTGAGGACGTAACCGTGAACACTTCTAGCCTCGGCGCCGGTAGTTCCGAGGTGTTCTTCTTCCTCACCGGGACCGGAGGCAACACGGCAACGCTCAGCGGCATTTTGCTCGGCGGCGGCTCCGCGGGCGCGGTGGATTTGACGAACACGACGGGAACTGGAACAAACCCCGGCAACGGTCTGGCCTCCGGTGTATCGCTGAACGACGCCACAAACTTCCTGAATGTTTTTGCCCAATCGTTCTCCGCGGGTAGCAGCCTGACCTTCGTTTTGGATCTGACGACCAACGTAGTCTCACCCAATCCAGACCAGTTCTCGTTTGCCATCCTCGACCCCAACGGTAATGCAATCCCTACATCCGACCCCACGGGTTTCGACAATCTGATGACCATCAACCTTGATTCCGCCACGCCCACGCCCAACATCTACTCAGACCTGGTGAGCGTAACCTCGCCGACGGCAACGCCTGAGCCATCCTCGCTTTTCCTGCTCGCCTCCGGCCTTCTTGCGTTTAGCATTGTGCGTAAGCGCCTTAGGGCTCGCTGTGCCTAGACCAGCGGCACGGCGAACGAGAGGGAAGGAGAATATACGCGTGTGGTCAACCCTCAAATGCCGATGCTCGAAATACTCCATTACGTCTAAGCCACCCGGTGAATTTCGGGGGCTCGCCGAAGAGCGCGTCACAGCCATGCTCTCCAGCTTTTTTGCAGCCCTCGCGCTGTTTTTAGATTCTGTCGTTCTGTACGGATTGATGTCCTATGCAGTTACGCGCCGGACCCGCGAAATCGGCATTCGCGTCGCTGTGGGAGCCAACCGCAAAATGTTCTCTGGCTCGTGCTCCGAGAAGCGCTCGCTTTGGTGCTGTTCGGCATAGCCATCGGCATCCCCTATGCCCTCGCCGCGACCCGCCTCATAGCCTGCATGCTCTTCGACCTTTCTCCAAGCGATCTCCCAACCATCGCAGCCGTCTCTTTGCCACTCCTTCTCGTCGCGCCCGCATTGAAGATACTCGTTTCGCCGACCTTGAACAGTGCGCCGCCGACCACGTGACGTTCAGCGATGTGTTCATGATGAGCAGGGCATCGAACGACTCATTCAGTGATGATCCGAGTTTTCCTTGACCGTGGCCCCCTCGTGGCTTCGCAAACTTCTCGAAAAAAACAAACTTCAGATTGCAAGTCCTCGAGGATATCGAAACCACGAAGAACGTTTCATCAGGGAGACTCTACTGAGAGTGCCAACGAAGTGGCACAAAAAGAGGAAGTGTATGCCCAAAGTATGCAGAGGCTTGGGCTATAGCATTTAAGTATGATAGTGACTCCAATAACCCAATTGTTTTCAATCGTTCGCGGCTGAAAATGATTGCCACGTTGGCTATTTGAATGCTCGCCTTTAGCAACAGTCATTTTCCTGATGTCGGACAACCTTGTCCCGAATTCGGTTGGTGAGGGGGAATCCTTGAGAGAATTTTTTCTTGCAGCTTCGACGATCTTGGCCTGCGCCCTGTGGGTAGCGGCCCCAGCTAAGGGCGACGACATCACAACGAGCCATGGCAACACCGCGAGCGGCTTCACCAACGGATCCTTGGTGACGTCAGCGGCCTATACGGCGGCAGTATCGGGCCAGTCTGCACCCTTCAACGCGTTTTGCGGGTCCATTTCCAAGGGCGATTGCACGGATGTGAGTTGGACCTTTAATTACACCGTTCCGGCCGGTGACACCATCACCGGGGCGGCGCTGACCCTTGGAATTCTCGATATCGAATCGTCGTATGGAACTGGAACTCCAGTGGGATCTTTCACCCTGGACGGAACCGACGATCTTACCAGCATTCTCAATTCGGCCGCCGTGGCAACCGACTCGGTGAGGAACGAATACAATATCTTGCAGATCGGTATTCCGGGTACGGACTTGACGGACCTTTCCAATGGCATGGCAACCTTCGAACTCACGCTGTCAGGGCCAGGACAAGGTGTTCTCGGTCTCACAGCTTCCCATGTCTCTGGCCTGGTTTTCTCGACGTTAGACATTACGGCCACGCCTTCCTCTACCCCTCCGCCGCCGGTTCCAGAACCTGGTACTTTGTCGCTTTTGGTATTCGGGATAGCCGCCTTAGCGGCAATGCTAGCGCTCAAACGGCCCGCTTGAATCATTACGGCACTGATCGACAAACCAGGGGCATCGCGCCTTCTTTCCCATTCACATCTGACCAACACTATCGGGCGACCATTCCATCAAGAAGTGGATTCCTTCGTCTTCAAGTATGCGAAATTCCAACCGTTCGTAAAGCCGGAGAGCCGGATTCGTCCGCTCGACATGGATTTGCACCTTCTTACCTTCTGCCGCTGCTTCCGAGAGTATATCCTGCATTAGCCGACCGCCGATTCCCGCAGCGCGGTAGCCTGGCAGGAGCGCAATATCAATTACCAGAAAGCAGGGTCCAGAACGATCGACATAGAGCCGCCCAATGGGCTGCCCGTCCAGCTGAACGATAAGGAAAACCGCCTCAGGATAGTATTTCCGGTAGTGGTGTTTTTGCAGCCCGAACTGACTTCGTAAGAACGCTTCTTTTTGTGAGTTGTCCCAGGGCACCATTCGCATCTCGGAGGCGCGAGTGCTGGCGTAAAGTTGCAAGAGAAAAGGCTCGTCGCCGGGCTGTTCGGGACGGAGGCTGACGGTGCGATTCATATGGATGGGTGTTGGGTTGGTGAACGAGTCTGCGCGGCCAAGAAAATTAGCTTGAGTGGCGCTTCGGCGGCGCGGGCCGCCACTCGATTAGTTCCGCGAGGGGAATATACCTGTCAGGGCGATGCAGAAATTCAGCACCAAATATGGCGCCTCATTTTCGTGCGGTTGTCCGCCACCAGCGTTCCCGATTGCCGTAGCCGCCATCACCGCGCCTCCGCCGGGGCTGTACGGGAGATTGCCAGCACCGTCGGCGGCCCATAGAGCGTCGTTGGGGCTCGCCAGAGTCCCCGGGTTCGGGTTGCAGCTTGCTGGGTGGGTGTGCGACGGCAGTTCGGACGTCAGGAGCGTCACCGCCGCGGAGCCCCCACTTTGACCGATGATGTAGGAACTACCCTGATCGATGGGGACGGAACCCTGCAGATTCGGCAGCTTGAAGTTAGTGACCCCGTCGCCGCCGTAGGTTGTGCCCATCAGCGAGAAGAGCGCCTGGTTCTGGTTAATGGGCAGAGTTTGCCCGTTGGCGAGTGCCCATCCTTTCGGCGGAAAGTTAAACGAAAAAATCTTAATCTCACTGAGAAACGGTGTACTCATGTGTCCGACACCCCTTTTCGCACGGTGCAGTCTGCGCCTCTAACTTCTCGACGGGAAAATTCCTGCTAATGCGATGATAAAATTCAACACCAGATATGGCTGCAAATTGTTATGCGGTTGACTGCTCCCGGCCGACCCGATGGCTGCGGAGGCCATGGCACCATTTGCGACGCCTCCATACTCATTGTTGCCTCCCGCGTCCGTAGCCCAAAAGTTCATGGCCGGGGCGTACTGGTCTCCCATGCCGGCGTTGCAATTTGCAGTGTGCGTGTGCGGCGGCATCTCCGTCGCGAGAAGCGTCACTTCGGCCACGCCACCCGTTTCACCGATCTCGACCGGATCAAGCCCAGCACCGGTTCCCATCCCTCTGGGGGTCATGCCCTGCAGGTTGGGCAGGGCGAAATTGCTCCTACCGTCGCCTCCATAAAACGTCCCGAGTAGCGAGAAGAGCGCCGTGTATTGACTGATGGGCAGAAGCTGGCCATTGCAGAACGCCCACTCATTCGGCGCGAAGTTAAACGGTACGATCCGGATCTCTCCAAGGAACGGCTCGGCCATGGTCGTTATCCTCCACGCGAAAATTCAACTCGAACCCATCAAACAAGTGCACCACCGAACTCTTAGTTCTGGGACGGGAAAACCCCAAACAACGAAATGATGAAATTTAAGCCCAGGTACGGCTGCCGGTTCTCGTGGGGCAGGCCGGATCCTGCAATAGCCAGCGCCCCCGAGGCCATTGAGCTGCCATCTGGTGCGTCGTTATAAGCCGCTGTGTTGCCTTGCGGATCGGTGGACCAAAATGCCCTAACTGGAGATGCCGCGATGCCTCCGCCGGCGGCGCAAACCGCAGTGTGGTTGTGCATCGGCATCTGGCTGATCAGGAGCGTCACGGTCTCAGAACCGGCAGACTGTCCAATTACATAAGACGAACCATGCGACGAAGAACCCTGGTGCGCAGGAAACCGCCCCTGCAAATCGGGCAGGTTGAAGGTATTAATGCCATCTCCGCCGTACGTCGTGCCGATCAGGTCAAACAACGCGGCATACTGCGAGATGGGCAGCGTTTGGCCGTCGCAGAAGGCCCAACCGGTCGGAGCAAAGTTAAATCCAACCATGCGAATCTCACCTATGTACGGAGTACTCATAGCGCGATTCCTCCAGGCATGACTGCTTCTGATTCGGTGCTCGTAACCGCCGTGCCTACCCGACCACTAGCCGAAGACCGCTTCATAAAGCAGGGTCCCATCAGGCCTCGGCCGTGAAACTTGCGAGAGAAAGAGCTGGCAACCGGCAAAATCTCTTTGAATAATCCGGTGCAGACCTTCTCCCAATGGCTCTCCGCCCTTGAGTTCGAAAATCAGCGAAAAGGGCTCCCGTGACCGCTTGCCGTAAATTGCAGGATTTCGTGACTCAAATTGGGTAATGCTCTTGTGCGTGGTCACCTTGGCGAGCTTCAGCGCGACGCTGCGTGAAAAGATACCGCCGCCGGCAACAGGTCTCGAGAAGACCATGTCGAGTCCCTCATATGGCTTAAAAGATTCAGCGGTCACATCTTCGAGGTTGTCCTTGGAGCGCTTCAAGGAGGAGAGTTTCGGTAACGCGCTGGTCAAACCCACAAGCGCCGCAGCGCGCCACCCGATTTGCAGAAGCGATCTACGGGTAACTACTAGCCGGTTTTCCGCCATCTTGCCCCCTATCCAGCCTTAAACCTGTGGCCCAAGATTTCAAGTTGCACGAAAACGGCGACATGAACAACCCAAAGGAAGGATTGTGGCCTTTAGAATGATGCAATTTGCTTGCCAGAGGAGGGACTTCTTCCTAGGAATCGAAAGAACCGTAATTCATTTATCAGCAATCGAATGCGGATTGTTACCAAACCGAGACTCGCGAGTACTGTTCGCGTCGGTCACATAGTTTTGCAAACTTTTGCATACTATCGGCAATTTTTTGGGAAAGCGCGGTGCCCTAAGGAGAGAAAATGTGCGGACGAGAATTGACCGTTAAACGCGCCCTTTCGCGGGATCAGTAACGGCCTCAACTACTGCCGACGCGCGGGGGCTGAACCAAGTTGATAATCGAAGCGCACCTAGGCGACTCGGTTAGGAGAAAATCGCCTCGTAGCGCATGCCTAGGGAATCCGGGCCCATTGGAACGATGAATATTTCCAGAGGACCCATCGAACCCGCTTCCAGCTTGTAAATTCGCTGGGCCAGGACCGGCTGGCGCGGGCCGCGAAAGATGAGCGCAAAGGACTGGCGAGGGGCATCGGGCCCGCCGGGAGAGGCCAACTTGCGGCACTCGATGAGTTCGGCCTCGAGCGTGCCGTTGTCGTGATAAACCAAAAACTTTTGATGCAACCGGTTGAAGAAATCGTCGTGAGTTAGTTTCTCGAGCATGAAGTTGCTGACCTCCCTCGTCGCCATGGTGCCAAGATAACCATGCCTCGGAACCAGAATCTCACACAAGAAATTTTTTTCACCCGGCGCTGGTCGCGGGATCGAGAGATTAGCCGACTGCGAGATGGTTAGCCCGGAGGCGCTTGAACCGCGACAATCTTCCTCGAAGGCACATCACCTAACTTTCCTATCCCGCTTAGAATTACCTTAACCTATATATTTACAACGAGTTAGGCTCCGAGTTAGGTTAAGTGCTTGAAGACGTTCATCTAATCAACAATTGCAAGATCGACGGTTTCCGCGTCATCGGGATCTGAGGGAACAGGCTTTGCCGGGCCCTCCTCATCCAGGGTCATAATCACGCGCGCTGTGCCCCTCGCTCCAGGCGCAAAACTCGGGACCATACGATTCTTCCCCACTCGGCGTCGGGGGCATGGGTGAAGTGTACCGTGACCCCGCGCCTTGCAGGGCGTTCATCATCATTGCAGTCAGCAAAAGCAGTCGCAGTGTTGTGTGAGGAAGCCACGGCGTGCCCCTCTGGAATGGGAAATGGCCCCTTGGCTGCAAAGTGGGTCAGTCTCCAATTACGAGTCGCCCCAAGCCGTCGTGGTGGGGGGATGCGGCACGCGCATTATTGCAGAACCAGATTCGGCTTTAGCTACTTTACCTGAGACAACGGAATAATCAGGCTGCCGACCTCGGCGGTGGCCTCCAGCGCAGGAGTCAGAGTGGTGGCCTCTTGCCCAGCGTGCCTGCTGAACAGCCCTGCCAGCCGCTCTTCCCGAAATCGCTTTCTCCATGCGCGGCTGATGTTGCTGCTCGAGGCAGGCCATACCTGGGCCGCGGTTCGAGCGATCGATAAACGCATCATTGCAGTCCAGCTTGTCACGCGGCGCGCATCATGGGCACGCCCGCTGCGGCTCGCCGCTCTCTGGTTAAGTTCCATACGTTCCGCGTCCGTCAGTACAATGGTGTTTTTCACGAACACAATCATATTACCTTTTCAGCTATCACGGTCCACTCGTGCATACGCGAGGAGCGGCGAACGAACATGTATGCGAACGGATGTTAAGATTAGTTTATCTTAATGAGTAATGCGTTTATTACAGAATAGTACTCTTGCTTTTTGTGAACCGCGGGTTCAGTGTTGATTTCCCTTCGAATCTTCACCGCGTCTGCGCCAAGCCCTTCTCTTGCGCCAGGAGCACCACGTGAAAGCAGCCGCATCAGACCGCCGTCTGACGGTCCGTCACAATATTAGGACTCCCATTCGTATTCGCCTCTGGAAATCTGCGATCCCAGAGGCGCGGGGTGAATCAGAAAATTTGTCCGAAGACGGGATCCTCTTTGCGACGGACTTAGTGATACCACTTGGCGCCGTATTGGAAATCCTTCTGAAAATGCCAGAGGTGATCACCGGTAAGCCGCCGACCGAGTGGCTGTGCTCAGGCCACGTCGTACGTGTCGAGCCAGTCGATTCGCCGCGAGGAAAGCTCGGCGTTGGCGTGCAGTTTGACTGCTACCAGGTATCCCGTGGAGTGGTAGCTTAATTGATTTGAAGCTATTTGCGGCGGCAGTCGAAGCGCACAAGCCCACGACTCGGTTCGTCGTGGCGGCCGCGCAACTCGGTTTGTATCGGCTGGTTCTGAACGACCGCTGGCCATCAGGTGTACTGCGCCACCCATTCAGCAAGGCTTGGCAGTTTCTCAATTTCGTCCCGCGTCAACCGTTTGCCTGATGTGCGGGCGATAGTCCCTGTGATGGACTCTCCTCGTCGGCAATCGCAACTGTGATTGTAGCCCTCACTCAGCGTGCCTTCCGACGAATAGATCACGGTCACGTTGCCAACCTTCTTTTCCCACATGTCAAGGATACGTTCTCCTAGCCAAACAACTCTCCACTTGTCCACCTCATTCAGTTTCACTTTTTCAACTGTCCACCCAAAACTCTGGTTGTTCATTTCTTTGCAATACGAATTGGCACTCTGTTCGTCGGGGAAGCCGGAAGCGTCTTCGTATTCAGTTATGACCGGCGTAAATTCGCTCAGCTTCATTCCCTTTTTCATGTTTGCCTTCACGCCTACCGCTCGAAATTGCTCTGCCTGCCCAGTGCGTATGCAGCGGCCTCAGAAAGCGAGCAGATTTGTCCTATGACCTTGCGTGCTTGTTCGCTGGGCATGGCCGCGATGTTGACTGCAGCTTTAGGCTCATCGGCCCCAAAGCGAGTGTCGCGGTACATCCGGGTTAACTTCTCTTGAGGTCCGCAGGAACCGTTGGCCAGATAGCGAACTGCATAGCAAAGGCGTTCAGCGCAGCGAGCTAGATGTTCTTTCACTATTGCCTTTGCTTTGGTGCAAACGCACTTGACCTATTTCCTTGTTGTAGACTTGCAATTCCGTCTCTGTAGTTCTTTGGTGCACTTAGAGGACTACTAACAGTCACACGGTGCGGGTCATAAAGATAGACTTATCTGTAGTTGTCCCATATTGGACAGTTTTAGCGGCAGGCCCTAGAGTAGCGTCCGGGAGTGAAAAAGAAAGAACTCACGCCCGAGCAGCTGGTCTCCGTCCCCTGTCCTACATGTGGCGTCGCTGCCGGAGAAAGTTGCGTGCTGCATTCCGGTACTCCGCGTACAGAACCACACGTAGACCGGAAGCTTTCCGCCATTGACGCCATCCAAAGGAAATCAATTTCCGTCACCGCGTTCACTCCACCGTCTCCGCCGCGCTGCGAATCCAATAGCTTGCCGTCTCGCGGCTAATGCCGAACATTGAGCGGGACACCTTCTTCGAGAAGCTCGCTCGCTGCCGCGTGACGGAACACATGGAATCGCATGCGTTCGATATTCAGATATGCGGTGGTGAGCCCTGTTACAGACAGCGATCTCGCGAAGTGTGCCGCTTTCCGACAAGCGCGCAAGTTGGTCCTTACTCGTGCAGGACAACACTGAGGAGGGATTTATTTACGTGGATCTCGCCGTCGTAACGGATGAAGCCCAGTTTCCTGAATTTGTTCATGAAAAAATTTACGCGCGAGCGAGTTGTGCCAATCATTTCCGCCAGCATCTCTTGCGATACTTTGGGAATCACCTTTTGGGGCTGGTCATGTGCACCATAGCGCGCCAGCAGCAGCAGAGTGCGCGCCAGTCGTTTCTCGCTGGAGTTGAAGAGCTGGTCCACCAGGTCCTCTTCGACTCGGTTGTTTCGAGCCAGTGTGTACCTGATGAAGCGGTCGGAGAACTCGTGTTCCTCGTGAAGCACCCGAATCATCTCGTTTTTCTCAATGCCGAGCACGGTCGTGAGTGCAATAGAGGTCGCAGTAACCATGCAAATAGACTGACCCGCAAGGCACCCTTCACCGAAAAAATCGCCTGGTCCCAGGATCGCTACAACGGCTTCTTTGCCGGTCTCGTTGACCACCGTAAGCTTCACACCGCCTTCCTGAATGTACATGACCTTTGTTGCGGGATCGCCCTGCACGAAGACGGTTTCCTTTCCTTGAAACTTGGTTATCTTTCTCCTTAGACCGGCCGAGTGGAGAAATAATTGCACATCGAAAGCAGGGCCTCTTGAATTTGCTTTTGGGGGGGAGCGAAGGCCCTTAACGGATAGATCTCTAGTTGGGGAAGATATGACTAAACTCGGATTCGACCCAACGGCGTAGGCTCTTGATTTCGTTCTCATCGCCCTGTTCTCCTATCGCTGTTGACCCGAGTGCGACCTGGGTCCAACACGAAGCTACACTTACGGCCTTCACGACAGTGTGCTGCGAATGGAGTAGGCCGGGTATCGGGGATGCTGCTAATAATGAAGGGCTTTGTCAGGAGAAACCCTGACACCAGGGCGACGTGCAATATGTATCGGGGAAGGAAGGCAGGCTGAAACTAAATTCCTACCGAGTCGAGTGGTCCGACTCACTCTCCAGCGTTTCTGGGGTCAATAGGCCCACTTGCACGGCAAAACGAATCACATCACTGCGCGTCCGAAGTCCGAGCTTCTCAGCAAAACGTGAACGATACGTCTCGACGGTTTTGACGCCTACAGCAATCTGTTTGGCTATTTGTGCACTGGTGTAACCACGCGCCACGAGTCTCAGCACCTGTAGCTCACGGACGCTGAGGATGTTTATCGGCTGTGTAGGACCAGCTTTTGTCCCTTTCTTCGCTAGCACGTCCTGGACAAGAATGCTGGCCAAACGCGGGTCCACGAAAATCCCTCCGCGATGCACCGCTCGTATAGCGGCAAGCAACTCCGCATCCACCGCCCTTTTCAACAGGTAGCCAGAGGCGCCGGCGGCTAGTGCCGATCGTAAGTATGCGGGGTCATCGTGCATTGTGAGGACGAGCACCCGGGTCTCGCGGCCGTTTCGCGCTATCTCCTGCAGCGCTTTCATACCGCCAACTCGAGGCATAGTGAGGTCAAGCAAAGTCACATCCGGTCTCGTTTCTCGTACCTGTTGAACCGCCTTCTCTCCATCAGGAGCTTCTGACACAACTTCCATATCGGCCTGAGCATTAACGAGCATTCTCAGCCCTGCGCGGAGAATTGCGTGATCATCCACGATCATGACTCTGATCTTGTGCGTTCGCAGTGACATTTCAACCGCTACTCGGCTCCAACAAAGGCCGGAGGTCCCGGTCGGCAACTGGGACTCGCACCAGAATCTTGGTCCCCCTGCGTCGGGATGCGAAACTCACCGTTCCGTCCAGCATTGCCGCTCTCTCTCGCATACTCTGAATGCCTAGGCGATGCGAGGAGACAGCCACGGCCTTAGCGTCAAAGCCGCATCCGTCATCGACTATCGCTACCTCCAAAGCTGTGGTCAGGCGCGCAATCTTAATGCTGACTACCTTGGCTCCCGAATGTTTGGCTACGTTTGTGAGGGCTTCCTGGACAATGCGATACAAACCGATCTGGACAGCAGATGAAAGGTTGCTGGAGTCAAGTTCGTTGAGTTTCAGATCCACAGTTATGTTGTGGGTTTTAACGTACTCGGAAGCGTATCGGCTCAGTGCAACACCTAGGCCATGGTCGTCCAACACCGTTGGGTGAAGCCCACGTGCGAGCCGACCGACTTCGTCGATGGTCTGGGCAGCGATTTCCCGTAGCCGATGTCCCTGCGCCTTAACATCTGCCAGGTTTCGAGCGTGTTCCAGAGTACGCAGGCCGACCAAGAGAGAGGTCAACAATTGGCCGGCTTCATCATGCAATTCACGCGCAATCCTGCGCCGTTCCTCCTCTTGCGCGGAAAGCATGTGTTCCAGAAGGAGTCGACGCGTCTCCTCGGCTTGCTTGATTTCCGCAGCCTGCTTGCGTTTTTGCTCTCTCAGATCGGTTATCACCATTCCTAGGGCGTGGCCCTTGTATCCGCGAAACCGGTTAATTGACAAATATACCGGAACAAGGCTTCCATCTCGGCAACGCAGGTTGAATTCGCCTTTCGCGACCGCCTTCTGAGCCTCCGCAAGAAAAGTTTGAAGTCTGTCTCGCTCTGTTTTTGCAACCAGCGATTGAACCGCGATTCCGATAATTTTCTCTTGAGGCCTGGACATCAGTTCTGCAAACCTACGATTGCAGTAGAGCACAGCCCCATTCGGGGACAAAGCCGCCGCGCCTTCGCTCATGGCCTCCACCAGCATGCGATAGGCGGGTTCGCCTCCTTTCAGAGAAACCACCCGCTCTCCGCGACGACCGGAAACCATTAAAGCGTCAACTTCGCCGGACTGTATGGCGCGCAGAGTTTCGTCCGCGGTTCTTAACCGAGCTAGGAGCTTTGTTTGCTGAGCCGTTAGCGCGGAAGACGACAGTTCGTCTGGGGAAGGTCGGAGACTTCTGCGGGTGCCTTTCGGCACACCGACTTTGCCGGTCAGGACCCGGCCATCGGTACGTGGTCGCTTGTTAGACATCTGCTATTTGAGCCCTTACTTCAGCGTGCTGGTTTTAGATCCAATCCCACAATGACACTCTCCGTCTTCGAAAGGTTACCAATGATTTTTTTGACCGGCGGCGGGAGTCTCCTCACCAGAGTCGGAATGGCAATGATCTGATCACCCTTGGCTAGTTGCGGCTTCTCCAGCAAGTCAACCACTTCGATTAGGTACCTGCCCTGCAGCTTGTCCTCACAAATCTTCTTGAGGTTGGCGATCGCAGCAATCGAATTAGGGGTCTGGCCCGCGATGTAAAGCCGCAATCGGTAAAACCGGCTCCGGCTGGTCCTGGCAGGGCGGCGCTTTTTTGCTGAACTCTTTTTCATGTTGGTGCTCGGTTTCTGGTCCAGAAGGGCCAAACTTGCTACTCAGCCTCCGCGACTACACTTGGGCCGGCGACGGTCGTGGCCAGCGAATGATCCTTCAGAACGTTGCCCAATTCGACGCCTCTCTTACTCACGATTAGTTCACGAGGTTCGCGCGAATGCGCCATGCCGCGGGATTTCAGAACGTAAAGCTCGCGCCTCGGTCTCCCATTGGGTTTGCTGTCCCGCAACACAATCCACGTATCCATGAGAGAGGAGACGGCCGCCGCAGTCTTCTCTTGCGGGTCTCCTGAGAATGTCAGATTCGTGAACATCGATGTGATCTGCTGCACCTTTAAGAAATCGACCAGGCGCATGAGCATCGACTTAACGTTATAAGTGCCCGAGGCCGAAACCAAGTTCGTGATCGGGTCGATGACTACGACGTTAGGTCGAAGCTTCTCGATCAATTTGTGAACAGCGGCCAAGTGTGCTTCCAGGCCGATGCTGGTTGGCCGCATCGCATGGAAGTGCAATAAGCTCTTCTTTAACCACGGCGCCAGGTTTAGGCCTACCGAGTGCATGTTACGGAGAATCTGGCTGGGAGATTCTTCAAAAGCAAAATAGAGGCAAACTTGGCCGCGGGCGCAGGCGGCCCTGACGAAATTCGCCGCCAGGCTGGACTTCCCCGTTCCCGAGGAACCCGATACCAGCACGCTGCTTCCAAGAAAGAATCCCTTACCTTCCATCATCTCGTCCAAAACGGGAATTCCCGTTGAAACGCGATCCGTCGATGCTTTATGGGTAAGTGCGAGTGACGTGATAGGCACCACCGAGATGCCCTCACGATCTATAAGGAACGGATACTCATCGGTGCCGTGCGAAGTGCCCCGGTACTTGACGATTCGAAGCCGCCGAGTAGAAATCTGTTCTGTAACCCGATGGTCCAGTGCGATCACGCAATCGGCGATGTATTCCTCGAGCCCGTGACGGGTCAGCGTGCGCTCTCCGGCTTCCCCGGTAACGACGGCGGTAAGCTTGTGGTCTTCCAACCAATGAAATAGCCGGCGGAGTTCCGCTCGCAGAACTGTTGAGTCCGTTAATCCGGAAAAAAGTGCTTCGATGCTGTCCAAGACCACGCGCTTTGCTTTGATCGCTTTGACCGCGTGCGCCAAACGGATAAACAGGCCGTCGAGGTTGTATTCTCCGCTCTCGGCGATCTGGTTTCGCTCAACGGAAACAAAGTCCACTAACAGCTTCTTGCGTTTGGTAAGTGCACGCAAATCAAAACCTAGTGATGCGACGTTGGCCCTCAGTTTCTCCTCGGTTTCTTCGAAGTCCATGCATACGCCAGGTTCGCCATATCGAACAGCGCCGTGCACCAGGAATTCCATCGCGAATAAGCTCTTGCCACAGCCTGCGCTCCCACATACCAAGGTGACGCGACCCTTCGGTAGACCTCCCCCTGTGACTTCATCCAGTCCTTGAATTCCTGTCGGGGCCTTGGCAAGCGCAGGGCGAATGATTTTCGGCTTCGGGCGGGGCATGGCAAAACTCCTGAACCGGAATTTTCGATTTCGACCTGGGACTTAGGCATCGTATCCTTACTCCCGCCCTCGATACAACGAATTTGCCGACAGAGCGGACCCTGCAAAATCGCTGCAGGTTTTGCGCGCAGGACTGACAATCCACAAATGGTGTCGGGAAGTGGACGCCGCAGCGACCTCCCCCAGTCAAGGGCATAATTGCTGACGCATCGTCGGCTATTGCGCACTTGTCGTCGGAGGATGCGGCTAAGTCCTACAAAAGCAAAGTCAGTTGGACGGCGCTAGACGGATGAGAACTCGATCGCTGGCACGGCCAACGCAAGTTGAATGACGGGCTCGACAGTAGGAGACGTATGCGTCAGTTTTGGTTCATGGCAGTGGCCGGAATGGATTTAATGCGTTGTTCGATCTTCGCGGCTTCTTCGTTGCGACCGAGGGCACGGAGGGCGGTAGCTTGGCTGGTCAGTGTGGGAACGATGATGGGATTCTCCGAGCCGTACTCTCTTTCCAGGATGGCGAGGAGATGACCCTGGCAGGGAGCGGCTTTTTCTGGTTTAGCCAAACGATCGTAAATGCTGCACAGTACCGTCAGATTCGGTAGAGCTTCGGCACCATCGGGACCGTAGAGCGTTTGATCGATTTTCACCGCGCGGAGCAAGAAAGGTTCCGCTTTCGCAAAATCGTTTTCAACAGAATAGACAGTTGCCATCATGCGGAGGCTGGTGGCCACACCGGGGCTATTTTCGCCGTAGGCCTTTTCATTCAACTCGAGAGCGTGGCTAAGATAGCTCTGCGCGGAAACAGAGTCGTGCTGATACGCGGCCATCATGCCGAGATTCTGAAGCGGATCACTGAGCATGGGAGATTGAGCGCCGTAAACTTCTTCGGTGGCCTTCAACTGTCGGTGGAAAAGAGCATCCGCTTCAGTGAAGTTTTGCAGACTCGCGGTAATTCCGCCAAGTTCCCCGAGGGCAACGGCCAGACGACCGTCGCGAGGCTGCAGCTTTTCGCCTAGCTCCACTGCTTGCTTGTAGCTTGTGATCGCGACCTGCCATTGCCGTTGCATGAGCGCACTGGAGCCGGCTTGCATGGCTGCATCTATTTTTTCTGAGATTCCAGAGCCAGCCTGTAAGGTCGCAATGCTTAATTCGAGCTTCGCGGCTTCAGCGGATTTGCCCGCGGCCTTGAGGGATGCGAGATGCTGGTCGAAGCGTTCTTGAGCCGATTTGTATTGGAGTGGCGGGTTGGGGGAAATGACTCGAAAACTGCCGTTTCCAAGCGGAACGTTTGAACCGGCGAGTGAGGCCCGGCGATATTGGTCAAGCGAGCCGGCCCAGTCGCCCTTCCTCTCGAGCGCGGCGGCGAATCGAAGCCGGACCTCCGTATTTTGCGGATCAAGCGAAAGGGACTGCTTGAATTCGGCGATGGCAGCGTCGGTTTTTCCGGTCTCCTGTAGGGCTTGAGCGTAGACATCGTGATCGGCCGCGGCACTTGGTTCTAGCTCCGAGGCTTGTTTCAGTTCGGTAAGGGCGTTGGCAAAATCTTTCTTGGCGAGCAGGGCTTTTCCGGCGCCGAAATGTGCCGCGGCGGAATTTTCGTCCAACTGCAGGGCGAGACCGTATTCCTGCAATGCCGCGGTGTAGTCTTGCTGGAATGCATGAAGTTCACCGAGATGAATGTGCGGTTGAGGATCGGAAGGATCGAGCTCAGCCGCAAAGCCAAGTTCCTTCTCCGCGCCTTTGAAATCTGACGATCCGTACAGCGCGGCGGCGAGGCAGAGGTGGCATATTTCGGAGTCTGGGGCAATGGCCTCCAGCTCGCGGAATTCGATAACAGCTTGGGCGCTGAAATTGCCTTCGATCAGGGCGGAGCCAAGATTGCGGCGCGCGTTGAGATCCTTGGGGCTCAGGCGCTTTGCTTCACGATACTCGTGAATAGCCGAATTGATATCGCCCTTACTCTGGTATGCGTTGCCTAGATTGTCGTGTGCGTCCGCGTCGTTCGGGTCGAGAGCTAAGGCCTTCCTGTACTCCGCGATGGAACCGTCCAGATCTCCCTTGTTGTAAAGCAGCACCCCCAAGTCATAACGCACAGGTTCGTAATCCGGCTTGAGGCGAAGAGCTTCCTTGAATTCATCGACGCCGGCGTCGAACTTACGCATCTCTTGCAACAAAAGGCCTGCATTCTTGTGGGCTTCCGGGTTGTCCGGAGTCCGCGCCAGCGCCGCTTTGGTTTCGCGGAGGCCCTCCTCTGACTCACCCAAGCGGTACATCAAGAAACTCAGCTTCGTGTGCACTTCGGGAAAGGTTGGATTTTTCTGCAGTACCTCTTCGTATACTGAGGCAGCTGTGGGCCATTGTTCCTGGCGACGCAAGAGTTCTCCCATGACAAAGCCGGCTTCCGGGCCATTGCCGAATTGCAGGGCGCTGTCCAGTTCCTGCGCGGCCTCCTGGTATTTCTTGCTTCGCATCAACTTCCCGGCCGCCGAGAGATGCTGCAACAATTCGGGCGATTCTTTGGTTTCGGCGGCTGCGGGCTGATTGGAGACCGTTGCTTTGCCCAGGGCAGCGAAGACGCGGGCATCAGCGCCGGCATCAGTAAGTTGCGAACGATATCCGTCCGTGGGATGAAATGCCAAGCCGCGCGACTGGATTTCATGGACGATGTTTTCGCTCAGGGCGTTCCCGGCCACTAGCGCGAGCAATTCGCGATCGACCAGAGGCTTCGGTTTCTCTTGAGCGGCGGCCATCGTCACGAGACCGAAGACAAGAATAAGGAGTGCTAAGTGCCGACGAACGGAGGAAGTCATGGGGTCTCCTAAAGAAGCGCACTTCCAGTTTAGAGAACGGATCTGCCGAAGAATGAAATACCTCGAGGTAGTTTCGGAGTCGGCACCTGACCGCATGGCCAGTTACCGTGCGCGATGATGTGGGTCAAATGCGCCAGGCTAGAGGTGTTTTCAGGCAGATAGACGCCCTAGATGTTGCTTTCAGAATTGCCTTCAAGAGACGATCGTGGCAATGGCTTTCTTCCTCGGCACAATGACACATCAGGGTTATGTTTCCCTGCTTGGCCCGTTCCTTCAGCATGCTGAGTGTGAACTTCTGCCCATAGCTCTTGATTGTTCAGTTCGTTCCATCGAGTGAGCTTTCCAAGAACAATTCGTGCCGATATTGCCGACTGAATTTTGCCCAAGTCAACTTATGGGCCTGGTAGTTATGCAGAAGTCAACAGGGAAGTCTGATCAAAAGTAATGGCAAACGCGGTCCCGATGTTTGGCAATTTCGGTGGGCCGAGAGAAGTCCTGAAGGGAAGCGCATTTACCGAAAAAAGGTGATCGGCACGGTCTGCTAGTATTCCGATGCGGATTCTGTGCGCACAGCGGTCGCCGGATTGCTAACAGAGATCAACTCTAATGGGCTGCGCGGCGATCCTTTCCCGTGGCCCTCCGCGGCAGTTGTGAGGTAGGACATTTCAGAGTTCCCATCGCGAATTCGCAGTACAATCCACTATTCAGGTTAGCACGATGCAATTCCGCCAAAGCCTGTGGCTCGCCAAAATGTCATCGCAGGCGAGGAGCCTTAAGAATTAGCAACATCGTGCAACGATGCTACTTGACGTTCCAGTGGGTGCGAAGCCGCCTGTGGAGCTTGCTCAGTTGCCACCGTAGTCATACCCGACAGCGGGAAGGGTAACTGACCCGCTGAAAGCTCGGGTGTAAAAGTCTCCGATGGCTGGGGGAAAGCCCGGTCAGATCCGCCAGGGAGGCGAGCAAATCGGCAGGCCGTAGCGGATAGCGAATCAGGAAGCCCCGAAAGGATCCTCCCATCGGAAGCGGATGATGACGTAAATGGGAGTGCCGAGTCGATGATGTTGTGACCAAGGCTACGATAGGGGATGTGGTGGAAACGCCCGCATCATTCGAATCCCGATTCGCGTCACCACCTTACCCGACCAGTCCGAAACCGGAAGGCGGAAGGTAAAGAAAGACTAGGACTTTGTTACATGTCCTGTGGCTGGCGGATAACAATTCGCCAGCCACACGTCTAGTCCCGCTTTCCTTCAAGGTCGGAGCCAGCCATACTAGCGGCATCGGCCATGCGGGATCACTTTCGCTTTTCCAATCTCCGCGAGCTACTCGCGAAGGCCAATGAAGAAAAATCCGGCGATCAGCTCGCCGGAATCGCGGCCTCCTCGGAGCGTGAGCGGGTCGCCGCAAAGAGAGCCCTGGCCGATTTGCCGCTGATGGAGATTCTGAACAATCCGTTGATCCCTCCGGAAGTAGACGAGGTCTCTCGCCTCATTCTCGAATCCCACAATTCGTCCGCCTTCGGGCCGGTTCGCCGCATGACTGTCGGCGAGTTTCGCGAATTCATTCTCGACAGCCAAACCACGGAAGCGGATTTGAAATCGATCAGGTGGGGTATCACGCCTGAGATGGCTGCAGCCGCAGCGAAGCTGATGGGCAACAAGGACCTGGTGCTTGCGGCGGCTAAGATTCGCAACATTACGCGCTGTCGAAATACTCTCGGTGAGCGCGGCGTACTCGGCATTCGCTTGCAGCCAAACCACCCATTGGATGACGTTGGCGGCATTTTGCTGGCTGCGTTCGATGGCCTGCTATACGGTTGCGGGGACGCCGTCATCGGAGTAAATCCGGCCACGGATTCCGTCGCGGGTGTCGCGGCTATTCTGAGAGCACTCGATCGCCTGATTATGGAGTTCGCCATTCCTACTCAGGCGTGTTGCCTCGCGCATATCACAACTCAGTTGGCGTGTTTGGACAGCGGCGCACCAATCGACTTGCTCTTTCAATCCGTCGCCGGCACTCAGGCCGCGAACGCAAGCTTTGGTATCACTCTTTCCATGCTCCGAGAAGGCCGCGAACGTGTCCTGGAACATCACGGAGCGCGCAATGTTTTTTGGGCAGGCGACGACGTGATGTATTTCGAAACCGGTCAGGGCAGCGCTCTCTCCGCGGAAGCACATCACGGTGTCGACCAGTTGACGCTGGAAGCGCGCGCCTACGGAGTCGCTCGCGCCTTCGATCCGTTCCTGGTGAACAGCGTAGTGGGCTTCATCGGACCAGAATATCTATACGACGAGCGGCAGATCATCCGCGCCGGGCTGGAGGATCACTTCATGGGCAAATTGTTGGGGCTACCGATGGGATGTGACGTTTGCTACACCAATCACGCTGTCGCCGATCAGAACTCCGCCGACAATCTGATGCTTCTGCTGGCCGCCGCAGGCTGTAACTACTTCATGGGCGTGCCCGGTGCCGACGACATCATGCTCAACTACCAGTCCACCAGCTTTCATGACGCCCTCGCGGTTCGCAAGATATGTGGCCTTCGTCCTGCGCCGGAATTCCTCGAGTGGCTCGAGCGTACTGGTATCTACCGGGACGGAGAACCGATGGCGCTCGACGCTGGCATCCGGCAGAAACTTTTGCGCGGACTCGAAGGTTTGTTACCGGCGTCGGCATCGCCGGCCTGACTTAAGACATGGGCGACGACCGCAACCTTTTCCCACAGCCCGCTTGGCCAGAAATCGTCCGGAAGATTCGGACGCGCACGGCGGCACGTATTTTTGTAGATCGCGGGGCCTACTATACAACGCAGATGGTACTGGAGCTTCGCGGCGCCCACGCCAGTGCGGTCGATGCGGTGTGGGCGGAGTTCGACCTGCAGAAAGATTTTCCGCCTGATTTCGTTTCCCAGTGGGAACTATTCCAGGTTTCGAGCCGAGCCGAATCGAAATCGCAATTTTTGCTGCGTCCTGATCTTGGCCGCAAACTCAGCGATGCCGGGAAGAGTCTCGTAGCGCAGCGTTGTCGAAGAGCGCCCGACTTCCAGATCGTGATCGGAGACGGGCTATCTGCATCCGCACTTTCAGAACAGGTGCCAGCGTTGTTTCCACTTCTGCAGCAGCGCGCTCGTGCAAAAGGGTGGTCGATAGGACTGAGTTTCGTCGTGCGCTATTGCCGAGTTGGCATAATGAACGAAATCGGAGACCTGCTCTCGCCGCGTGTGATTGTGTTATTGATCGGTGAGCGTCCCGGCCTGGCCGCTGCGGCAAGTCTTTCCGCTTACATGGCCTACTGCCCCGCCTCCGGACGCACGGACGCGGAAAGAAATCTTATATCCAACATTCACGCTCGCGGTATTCACGTCGAGGATGCCGCGGATCGCATCGCAGATCTGGCATTGCGCATGATGACATTGAAACGAAGCGGCACGACTCTCAAGGAGGAGGCAGCACGGTTGTCGTACTAGGCTGGAGGCGCTCTGCAAATCGGGACTCGGAGCCGACACTATTGTGCCTCCGAGCAAAATCTTGCCGACTCCCTAGGAGTCCGAATCTGGGATCGCAGCGATGCTATAATAGTTTGGCGTTCTAGCGGGTGAAGATCCCGTCAGGGGAACTTTCCCATTTGCCACTGTAGTGATGACCGACGGACGGCATCCTAACTAAGTCATTGCAAGACAGTCTTAGACGTCGCTATTGTGTACCTCGGTGTGTACCACGCTTTTCCGGCAATCTTGCGAAACTCATCAATTGGTTTCGGGGACCTGCAACCATCCGAATTGTTTAGTGCTGCCTCTTAGGTTGGCACTGATTCGGCTCGCAGCATAGCCAGAGTGAAAGACTATAGGTTGGTGATTGCTGTCGTGTAGCCGACCGCTTGTCAGATTTAAGGGCGGAAGATGTGTTGGCCGGACGGGTGCAATGACCACCCGATTCTGGGGTTATGAGTGCTAACGCGAGTTTCCGACACCTATCTTTCTCAACGGTGCTTCCCAGGGTGCCACGACAAGAGCCTGATAGCCGGTTATGGCCCAACACTACGACGTACCCTGAGGTATGCCCCTCACCCGCTGGCAAACGCCAAACGTAAAACACGCTAGAGGAAACAGAGATCGAGCGATCAAGGCAGTTTTGCTGGGTCCACGTACGCTAGCCGATTCGCCGCCCCGTGTCGAAACTAGGCGCTGAACATTTTGCGTCTGGCGGCGCCGACTAAAGCGAACAGCGAAGTACCCAGCAGCAGTAGGCTGGAAGGTTCGGGCGTCGGGGTGGGCGCTGCGGTGAGGATGCGGAGATCATCGGGAGCGCTAAAGGTCTCGTCGGTATACGTGAGTGTATCGCCAGAAATAGTAAATTGATCAATTTGAGTGCCAAGCTCGAAACCTTGTCCGACAGCGGTTGAGTAGTAAGTTGTGGTGGGCACCCCCAGAATCGAATTCGTTGCGACGAGGCTTGCGTCAAGTGCTTCAACTCCAAGGATGGCTGTCGAAAAAGTGATGGAGCCGCTATATACGGTGCCTGAAATATCTGTTGAGTCCCAACTATGCAGGTAGAAGGAACTGACGTCAGTTCCCGTCGCGATCGTGCCGGGCGTGAGACCGCCGACGCCGAAGTCACCATAGCTCCCAGGCTTGCTGGCATCCACAGCCAGAGCCGAAGATAGCACGACCGTTTGCTCGGCAAACACAATCGAGTTTGCTCCAGTCCCTGTCTCCACCGACGATGGAGGTGAAACAACGACGGCGTTACCGGCGGTGCTAATTGAATCCGCCCTAACTGCGGCAGGTGACACCAGCAAACAGAAACCGCCTAGCAGAAATAGCGTCCGCTTCATCGTGTTCTCCAAATTCCTAGTGATCCGCGTCGGTGCTCGGGGAGGAACCTTATAGCCCAAACGCCCTTCCCCTGGTCATTCTTCGCGCAATTCAAGCTCCGACCTGGAAATATTCGATCCCTGATAAACCGTTCCTATTCAAAGAGTTGGCACCTTCCGAACGTGTGGGGGTTGGTCGAGGTATGCAATAGTTTGCACAAAACAGGAAACTGGTTACCGTTTTGGTTCATCGGGGCGGGTGCCGCACCCTTTCTCCACTGCCGTCCTTGAGCTTGCCCTGAAGATTGCCTTTGTGGCTCTCTCTGAAATCTGAAATGGCTCTGTTGATACCCCGTCCCTGGCCAAGATGTCATCGCAGGTGAAGAGCCTTAAGAATCACCAACATGGAGTTCTAAACTGAGAGGCGGAAGGTTAATGAAGACAAGGCATGTAGCGAATGTTACATGCCCCGTGGCTGTGCGAAATGACAATTCGCCACAGGCACTCATGACTTCACCTCGGTGTCTCTCCCAGAGAAGTTCTCAGCCAGCTATTAACGCCGTCGAGCGGACGGTATCTCGTAAGCTCGCGACGCCGGAATCCTCAGCTCAACCTCTGTACCCGAATCGAGTTCACTCCACACCGTCAGCTTGCCTCCCATCAGCTTGGCGCGTTCGCGCATGCCCCGCAAACCGTAGTGTCCGGCGCGTCCCTGCTCATCAAGATGCTTCGCCTCTATGCCCTTCCCATTGTCCCGGACCCGCAACCGAAGCTGCCGCTCGTCATACCAGATTTCCACTTCGATCCGCTGCGGTTGTGCGTGCTTGAAGGCGTTGCGCAGCGCCTCGCCTGCAATCCGATAGACTTCGTCCCGCAATATCGGATGGAGGTCACGCGGCGTGCCTTCAACCTCCACATGAAACTCAGCAGCATTTGGATTCGATTCACGGCCCGCAAGTTCCGTTCCGAGAGTGGTTATTGCACAGGCCAGATCGTTGGTCACGGTCGTAGATGACCGTAACCCCTGCACGGCATCCCGCCCCTCGGTTATCGCTTGTACCGCTTGATCGATAGCATCATCGAGTTTTTGCTTGGGCTCGCCCGTCGGCAGCAGGTTCGAAACCGTTTGAAACCGCAGCAACAATCCCTGAAAACTTTGCAGCATCGTATCGTGCAATTCCCGCGCGACACGCGTGCGCTCACCGACGCGCTCGTCTAGACGAATATTGAATTCCCTGGCCAGCCGGCGCCAGCGATAGAGGTACACGCAGCACACTAAAAGAAGAATTAAGGCGACGGAGATAGTCCGGAACCACCACGTTTGCCAGATAGTCGGTTCAACTTCGAACCCGACTGCAGCCTCGGACTTACTCCACAGACCTTCGCTGTTACAGGCCACCACGCGAAAACGGTATGAATGAGCGCCAAGATTAGTGTACACGGCTTCCCGGGTTGCAACCGGCTCGCTCCAGGAGCGGTCGAAGCCTTCGAGAAAATATCGAAAGCGAACTCGCTCAGGGGTTGCAAGGCTTAGACCTGTGTAGGTGAAAGTGATTCTCCGTGGCGAGGCAGGAATGTGAACCACGCCCTGGACGTTTACCGGACTGCCATCGACGGAAAGCGTCTCAATGTGGGCGATGGCGAGCGCGGAACTGGCGGCGACTCGAGATGGGTCTACAACCGACAATCCGCTGCTGAGTGAAAACGAGATCCGGCCCGCTGAATCCGAGACCACCGATCGGCTTCGCTTCACTCCTTCAGTGCTCTCGAGACCATCGGCCTGGTCATACTCGCGAACATCGAGCGCTTTCACAACACCGCTTAGCAGTCTGTCGCGCGGAACGCGCAAAACATGATCTGAGGTCGCGACCCACAGCCTGCCGTTTTTGTCTTCTTCAATACCGAATATTGGTGCATGCAGGGACTCAGGTACTCCGCGGGGTACATGCACCTGCCCATCACTGAGGTGAGCGAGACCTTCGGCCGTTCCTATCCACAGGATGCTCGTTGAATCCTGCAGGAGGCAGTCGACATCCTCGGAAGGTAATCCGTCCTTGGCGGTATAGGTTCGCCACCCCTTCTGCGACATGGCACTGAGGCCCTTCGGTGTCCCGAACCACATTGTTCCGTCAGGGCCCTCGGCAATCGACGATATGGTGTTCGCCGCTAGTCCGTCTGTAGTCGTGTAATTTGTGAAATGACCGTTCTTTAGCCCGCTTACACCGCCACTGAGGGTCCCTGACCAGACGGTACCATCACGACTCCGATATACCGCGTACACCCTGTTTTGTGCGAGGCCGTCTGCCTGCGTGTAGGTCTTGGCTGTAAGCGAATTGCCGGAGTAGCGCAGATGGGTAAGTCCACCTTGTTGTCGTCCCACCCAGACATCATCCTTGCCAGTCCCGGCAATGGAGTAGACGACATCGTTGGCGATCCCATCGGCAGTGACAACCCCAGTTTTGCCTTGCTTCAGCCATCGCAAACCACCCTGAATGGGCGCAATCCAAGTGCGGCCGCCGGAGTCAACGTGCAATGGCCCCATGCTCTGCGATTTCAAATTGGGAAGAGCGTAGGTAACGAAGGCGCTGTCTCGCAGTCGCTCGAGGCCGCGCGTGCTACCGATCCAGATGCTTCCCTCCCGATCTTCGAAGAGCGCAGCTACCGGTCCAATAGTACTCAGTAAAGAAACCCCATTCGCGTTGTACCGAAACAGTCCGCGACTCGTGCCAATCCAGATGTTCGAGTCCCGGTCGCGAAGAATGGAAAGTACGTCGAGATTGAGAAGAGATGACGGTACACCTGCCAAAGTAAGCTTTGTCCCACTCCAGCGCAGCACACCCTTCGCCGTTCCGATCCACAATTCTGAGTTTTGGAGAGGAAGAAGGCAGTTAGTCTTCGTAGCAAACCGCCCATTCGATGCGCTCAAAACGCGGCCTTCTTGGAGATAGAAGAGCCCTCGACGCTCCGTGCCAAGCCAAATCTTTCCGTCGTCAGTCTGCGCCATGGCGATCACCACCGAGGTGGGCGCCGCAAGACGATCAAACCAACTGAAGGGAGTTGCTCGCTGGCCAGGAGCTTCGCTGTTTGCGACTCTTGCCGCGTCGGTGAGAAGAGCTGCGGACGACAGGCTTCGAAATCGGTAGTCACTGTATGTGAGAGTTCCCTCAGCTAATGATGAGAGCAAAACCGCACCCGACGTCCCCCGTGCCATTGCGGTTGTGCCGTTCTCAGTCTCGCCGCGGATAAGCTCGAAATTTCCATTTTGATAACGAAAGACTAGCGTGTTTTGTAGCAAGATCCAGAGGTTATCGCTTGCGTCAACGACGAGCGTTCGAACAGGGCCAATCCAGATTGGATCAGGATAGGCGAGCTCGAACTGGTGAAAATTCAAGCCGTCGAAACGAACAAGCCCTTTATCTGTGCCAATCCAGAGGTAACCATCGGAAGTCTGTGCGATGGCCGTTATAGATCCGCCCGGCCAACCTCTCTCAGCTCCCTGCAAGTCGTGGAGGTATTGCGACACAGCCAGAGTGGGATCGAGCGCAGATGCCGAAACAGCGAAGCAGACGCCTGCGAGGCCGGCAATGGCACACCCGAGTAGCCAGCGCCTTCCAAAACCGTATTCACGGAAGGTACTCAAACTTCTCAACCACAACCTCGCTTGGCTTCTGCATAGGATTTTTGTCGCTCGCAACGACGAAAAAGATTAGTCGGAGTTTCGCCTGACCCGGTCCCGGGATGGCAAACGTGAACTCATGTTCAGAAACGAGCTGCGCTCCGGCACCAGAAGATCTTCCGCGAAAGGTCTTGAAAGTTGTATGTCCAGGTTCCCAGCGCAGGACATACGTCAAGGTGCCTGATGGCGCCGCAAAAGGGAACAGGTTCCCAGGACTGTAGAACGGTTGAATTGCATATTGTACATCGTTCTTATTTGCAGCATCGCCCCGGCCATGGATCTCTACGTCCATCTCGCGAAAGTGCTGCTCGCTAGCCGATTCGTCGAAGGTAAACATACTGAAGGCCGCGGCGGGTTCTAAGTGAGAAGTATCACGTACAGATACGGAATACGTGCCGTACCCGAGACTGCGATTTAAGAATATTTCTGCACAGGACCAGCTGCCCGATTTCTTCTTGATCTGCATGTGGAGCGCCCCGCTCGCATCGGTCCATGCATTTTCAGGATCGTAGAGGTTGTTCGTGCCTCCCTTGTCGCTTGCGATCATGCGAACACCCCAATCATAGCCGCTGAATTTAAGCGATCCGGTCGGGGCAAATTGCGGCGTTCCAACGCCCTTCACAATTGTCAAGAGAGCAACGGAACCGCCTTGGGTCGGAGCTACATCCGTCGTGGGCAACGGATGATAATCCGGCTCCACCAATAACGCAGCATACTCAAATCCGAGATGAGTTTCCGTGCTCCACGTCGAGTCTGCTCTGATGGGAATGAAGGGATGATCAGGCCAGGGCTGCACCCACCATTGCCCGCTGTGCGCATAAATAACAATCTGCTGCTTTGGTCGAGCGTTTCTGACCCGTCCAGAGATCGTGTCGACCCTTTCTCGTCCGCCTTGCGCCGCCGGCGGAACATGGGTGAACTCGATGGATGGGCCAGCGCTGCTTTTCTGCGAATGGCATCCCTGACCAGCAAAGTTGAGACCCAAAGTGCCTAAAATAAGGATAAGCGTCGGTGCGGGCTTCTTCGGCGCAACGCTTACCGCGCGCCCTGTAGCGCTTCGAGCGTACCTCCTTGCGAGCATGTCAGACCCCAAACTGTCAGCGCTGATGATACCGTCGTTGCGTACTCTGAACAAACCCCGATGGAGGCTCCTTTGCGGAAACCTGAAGGCGTATTTGGCCAGCGGAGCCGCCTACGATGTAACCGTCGGCACGCGGTTATCGAGCGAAATTATCTGCCGGGAGGTCCGATGTTCTCGGCTAAGCTCTGAAGCGATTTTTGTCGATTTTGCGGGACCTAATCCTTGATTCCAGTGTAGATCGTGGTGTGCCCAACTTCGCAGCGGCTCCGCGGGGCCCGGACACGCGCCCGCGACTCTCTTTCAGGGCGGCCTCAATCATGTTCTTCTCTTGTGCCAAGAGCGTTTCTGAAAGTTCCCTCTGGTTTTTCGATTCTGCGAGGATCGGCTCTTGTGGCAGCCAGCTCTCGTCGATCGAGAAAATCTCTGTGTCGCAAAGTATTACCGAACGCTCGATGACGTTCTGCAGTTCACGTATGTTTCCAGGCCAGGCATATGATTCGAGGAGTTCAAGGGTCTCTCTGTTAACACCTCTTATGTGTTTACCTGCTTTTCGAGCGTAGCGATCGATAAAGTATTCAACCAACAGGGATATGTCCCGCTGTCGTTCTCGAAGGGGAGGAATCACAATGGGAAATACATGTAGGCGGTCACGCTTGTCCAAATTAGGATTTGGATTTTGACTCAAAAAAAGGCTGAGCATCTGATAGCTTGAGGTTGGGCTCTGCAAAAGCCAATCACAACGCTAAGGAGGCTCAGCCGTGACTCGAGTCTGC
>Ga0210395_10000535_pt1 | contig 29761 bp, 39 predicted proteins | sample IncBWH4OmetaG_FD_150861 | JGI IMG/M metagenome (GOLD analysis project Ga0210395, IMG submission 150861) | Forest soil microbial communities from Barre Woods Harvard Forest LTER site, Petersham, Massachusetts, United States - Inc-BW-H-4-O ... | reverse complement strand
TGGCGAGACGATTCCCGACAAGCTGATGCGCTGGCAGTACTTGACGAAGAACTTGCCGAAGTCCGGATCGATGGTGCGCGTGCATCGGGAAGTTCGGATGCCGTGGGAGATGGGATGAAGCGTCTCAAAGCGTTCCTCACCGAGTTTCACGAAGCGGTCGAACGCATGAAGGCAGTTGATTCCAAACTCGCAGCGATGCAGGCTGAGATGGCGAATCTTCGGCTGGACGTGAACGCCATGCGAGTCGCGCAGACGAAGGTGCAGCATCGGCAAGCGGCGGAAGATGAAACGCTGGGCAGGGCTTACGGCCTGACGAAAGCGCAGGCCGAGCAAGTCGATTGGGAGCGGGTTCGGTAATGGGGATAGATGTTCCATTCGAAAGTATGATCGGAAAAACTTTCACCCGCGTTGAAAAAGTTGACTCCGGTATAGGCGACAGCGACGCTATTCGCTTCACCGTATCCGATAACGAAGAATACGCGATGCTCTATAACGCAGACTGTTGTGCCGAGTGCTACATCGAAGATATTTGCGGAAATTTGAACGATTTGATTGGTTCTCCAATAGTGCGTGCAGAAGCTAATGGAAGCGAAGAAGACCACAACCGCCCGGCTTTGGGAGGCGATGACGATTCGTTCATTTGGACGTTTTATCGCATCGGAACCGTTAAGGGAACTGTTGTTATTCGTTGGTACGGAAAATCTAACGGCTATTATTCTGAATCAGCAAGCTTTGAGAGGATTACGTAGAAAGACGCATGGCCTACATAGCGAAAGACGGCAGGCATTTCACCCATCCCTTACAGGGCCGCACTTATGACAAGTCGCTGGCCGAAGAAGGCCACGACCAGACGAAAGACGCGCCCGGCGGACCGCAGCACGAGGAGGCGGTTCGGGCGCATGGCCTCGCAAGTAAAATCATCATCGAGCGAGGCGAATCGGTCGGCAACGGCAGAACGCGCCTGACCGCAATCCATGCGGACGGATTCAAGCACACGTCGGTGCATCCCGAAGCGTATCGAGCGCACGACCTCGGCAGGGAACTCCTCGGGATCGAAGCTCCGCCGGCGTTGCAGACGCATTCCCGCGCGCGCAGCCAGCCGCGAGGCCCGAAGGAAGACGAGCGAGTCGCGCAAGAGGACAGCCGGGAAGTGGAGGAGCCAATCTAATGCCGATCAGCGCATACTTCCAGGGCAAGGGCAAGCAGGTCATGGGCGACATGCAGGACCGCTACGGCGACGACAAGGGCAAGCGGGAATTTTACGCCACGGCGAACAAGCAGAACCAGAAGCCAAAACGCAAGCGCGGCTTTGTGGCCCGCGCAATCGAACAGCAACGTGCCTAGCAACGAGTCTCAATCGGGATATGAACCGCACGCCTCGGGCATGGATCATTGTCACGACTGCACGCATTATTCCTGGCCGCATCTGTGCGATGAATCGCACGTCATTGCCGATGCGAAGCAAGAGAAGTCCGGCCTTCGAATCCAGCGTTCCGGGAAAGCGATTGTTAATCCCGGAGGCTGGTGCAAGTTCTTCCAGTAGCGTGGGCCTCGATGCGCAAGGCACGGAATTCATCTTGAGGGCCAGCGACTATTCGAGGATGTGGCGGGATTACGAAATGAAGATCGCCTAACATGGCCCAAGACGACACCGGAAACCAGGACATCACACAGAAGCCGCAGCCCTATCCGGACTCCGATAGTGTCAAAACAGACACAGACGAGAAGCCGAAGCCGCGCACGTTCCGGCCAGGCGATCTTTCGCCGTTCTGGTATTCGCCGCAGCAAAACGTCCTCGACGATCTTTCCGAGAAGGCCAAGAACGAAGTCAAGCGCCTCGTCGATGAGATTGGGAACAAGGACGTAGCGGCGCGTCGGTGGGAAGTCGAACAATCTTGGGAAGCGCGGCTATTTGATCGCGGGTACCAGTACTTGCTCCCGAGGCGCGGCGGCGGCTGGATTTTGCCGCCCTTTGCGACGGACTACAACCGGACATCCTCGAAAAAGAGCGGCAAGTTCTACGGGTATGAGACGAACATTTACGCGACCTATGGGGAGATCATCACAGCCGCGTTGACGCGGGATGTGCCCGGTGTTCGATTCGAGCCGAAGAATCCCGAATCCGACATTGACGTAACGGCGAAGGAAGCGGCCACACGCTATGCGAAGTGCTTTGGCCGGTCGAATGACCTTCTGGCGCTGCAGCAGCAGATGGTCTACTACCTTCGCACGGATGGGCGCTCGGTCATTGTCACGGATCACATCATCGACCGGCAAAGATTCGGCAGCCTCGATCCACTGAATCCGGTCAATCCCGAAACGGAAACTGCCGAAGAGCAAGCGCTGTTGTATCTCGTTCGTCACGGCGAGACGCCGCGCAATGAAGAAGGCATCACGCGCGGGCAAAGCGATGTTGGACTCGATCCGCACGGCCAGCAGGAATCCTCGGATGCGGGTTCCTACCTCAAGGGCAAGAGCATTGGCCGGATCATCTCTTCGCCGCTGCCGAGGGCGGTTGAAAGCGCCGAGCGGATTGCGCAGATTACCGGCGTTCCAGTCGAGATGGATGATCGGTTTGCGGCTCGTGATATTGGCGACCTTGAAGGGCAAGCTTCTGAGGATGTCGGAGAGGACTTCGAAGAGTCTTCCGAGAATCCGGACGAACCGCTGCCCGGAGGCGGCGAATCGCAGAACGATCTCGACAGCCGGGTACAGGAAGCGATTCTTGATCAGTTGCAGACTACCGCAGCGCAGCCCACAGCGATTGTGACGCACGATTCGGTTATTTCCTCGGCGTTCCGGGCGATTCATGGAGAGGAATATGTTCCACCCACTGATCTGGTCGATCCTGGCGGAATTGCTGGTATTTTTGCTGCTCCTGGCGGTGGATTTACGATACGGCCTGTCTTCCCTACCACCGCCGAACACGGAGCAGTGCCCACGGAAGAATCGGAACCGAGAGGCGAAGAAGTAGCGGAAGTGTACGGCAAGCTCGAAGCGAAAGTCCCGATCAACGCGCAGAGCCAAGCCGACTTCCCGTGGATGCAAGTCTCCCGCGAATTCGACTATGCCTTCGTCAAGGGCATGTTCCCGGAATACGCCGACAAGATCAAACCGGGTTCGGCGGGCGCCGGAGAAAACGAACTCGACCGCATTGCCCGGATCAATGCCTGCCTCGCGCTCGAAGCGTCCTACGTAACCGGCGATTCGATGGTGCGGGACTGCACGGTGCAGCGCACGTGGATGCGGCCCGGTTACTTCATGTCGTGCGAAGACACTGACGTTCGGGACGAACTGTTTAAGTACTTCCCGAACGGATGTCTTGCGATCATGGCCGGGGAAGCGATGGTGCTTGCCCGGAACGAAAACATGGACGATCACTGCACGACGGTTCAAGCGTTCCCCGGCTCAGGCATGAACCGGCTGGCGCTGTGTTCGAAGCTCTTGTCCTTGCAGAAGCGGGTAAACAACTGGATCGATCTCTGGAACGATTTCTTCATCCGAACGATTCCGAATCGAATCTACGATCTCGACATGTACAACCCGGAGGCGATACAGGATCAGCCGCAAATGCCGGGGGATTCGATCTTTGTCAAGCGTTCCGGAGCGAACCTCACGCAGCCGATTGAGACATCGGTATTCGTCGAGCCGACGCCGACGCACCAGGCTTCGATGCCGCAAGCGATTCAGATGTGGTTGACGGACCTGCCACAACTTCTTTCCGGGGCCATTCCGTCGCTTTTCGGGGCGCAATCGAACGTCGATACGATCAATCCATCCTCGGGCGTGGCAATGGCTTTGACCAGGGATCAGGCGCTTGCGCGGCTCTCGACTCCGTGGCATGCGATTATGATGGCGACGTGCAACTACTTTCGGCAGGCCGTGCAGCTTGCCGCGAAGTGCCGCAAGGAACCGATTCGCATGGCCGGGCAGCCGGGAGAAGCGGTTCGAATCGAACTCGCCGACATGAAAGGGAACGTGCTCTGCTATCCCGAAGAGAGTTACGACATTCCCGAATCGTGGAACCAGCGGCAGGCGCGGTATCAGGGCCTCATCACCGAAGCGGCCACGAATCCTTATCTCGCGCAACTGCTTTCGTCTCCGCAGAACGCGAAGATTGCGCACGACGCGGCCGGCATGGAAGAATTCATCATCCCGCAAGCCGACTCGTGGGAAAAGCAGCTTGGTGAGTTCGAAGTCCTGTTAAAGTCTTCACCGATTCCGAATCCGCAGAAGATTCAGGCGCAGCAGCAAATCGACCAAGTGGTATCGGGGGCGAAAGCGGTTCCGCCGCAAGCGATTCCTCCGGCGGCTGTTTCCGGCGTCGATCAGGCAATCCAGCAGATTCAAGCGATGCCGGACATGGTCTCTTCCGTGCAAATCGACCCGCAAGTCGAAGACAGCGCCACCGAGTCGGCATGCTGCGCATGGTGGCTCAATTCAGCCGAAGGCCGGAAGTACAAGAACGGCACGCCCGAAGAGCGCGACGGCTACCAGAATGTGCGCCTGCACAAGCTCGAACACGACGCGGCGATGAAGAACAACGTGCCGCCCGCACCGCAAAAGCCGATGTCCGTTTCGGCCAACATCAAGGACATGCCTCCACGGGCGGCGGCGGCGGAACTGACAAAGCGCGGACTTCCGGCGGCCCCGCAGGAAATAGCAGCAGAGAGGAGCAACACGAATGGCTGATGGCGAAGTAGCACTGGCAGGAGCGCTCGGCGATGTGGCGGAAGCGCCTCCGGTTGACGTTGAAACGGTCGATACCGACGTAACCGAAGTTCCCGAACCGGAACAGCCGGAAACTCCGGAAGCGGCGGCTCCCGAGCAAAAGGAAGAGCCGGAAGTCAAGGCGGCTCCCGGAAAGCTCAATCCTCGGGATGTCACGAAGACGTTGCGGGAACTGAGGGACGCGAATCCCGACCGCGCGCCGATCCTTCGGCAACTCAATGATTCGTTCTTCCGGGCGGAGAAGTATTCGGAAGCGTTTCCGACGCCCGAGGATGCGCAGCGCGCCAAGGCTACATTCGAAGCTCTAGGCGGCGATGAAGGGATTGCCTCGCTTCGGCAGGCGCAGAATCAGGTTGCCGACATCGACCGCATGGCGGCCGAAGGCGATCCGAAGATGATCGACGCCTGGGTCAGCGAGAGCAAGGACGGATTCATCAAGGCCGCGCCCGTGTTTCTCGACACGCTCGAACGCACGGACCCGCGAGCCTACGCTTCGACGCTGCAGCCGCATCTCGTAAAGGCCATCGTGAGCGCCGGGCTTGGCAATTCGCTTGACCGCATCGCATGGTTTGCAAATCGAGTGGAAAGCCCGGAACTAAAGCAGGAAATCGCGCAAGTGCAGCGATGGCTGGGCGGACTTGTCGAGGAGGAAAACAAGCGGCAGACGCAGCAGAACGATCCCCGGATGGCCGAGATTCAGGCCGGGAGCCGCAAGGTGGCCGAGGAGCGCGCGAACTTGCTCCTCGAAAAGATTGGCGTGCAGGTGCAGCCATATCTCTCAAGCACCATCGAACGGGCCATCAGCGAGCACTCGAAAGGCGCGAAGCTCGGCGAGAACGTCGTTTCCGATTTGCGGGACGCGGTCATCCAGGAAATTGATCGAACACTGCGCTCCGACAAGGTGTACCAATCGAATCTCGCGGCGCTCAAGGCCAAGGGTGACATTTCGGCTATCACGAAATATATCAAGACCAATGTCGATTCGCTTCGTGCTAGGATTGTGCGCGATGTATGGAACAAGCGGGTAACGCCGTTTCAGACAGCGGCGAAACCGAATGGCGCGGAGCCGAGGCAAGCAGCGCAGCCGGTGCAGAGAGCGGCACAACCGAGGACGAATTCAGCGGCGCTTTTGCTTCTCGGCAAACCGAAGATTACCGATCTTGACATGGACCGCGATCCCGACCGGCAATTGTTCATCGCTGGACGCGGGTATCTGAAAGCCGGCCCGAATGCCGGCAAGTTGGTCCAGTGGAGGAGATGACAAGTTTCAGACGGGAGCATTCGCCTGCAAGCGGCGTAAAAACGAGCAAGCTGCTCCTATCGACGGCGCATTGCGCCTTGGATGCAGGACAGACGCGGCACCCCGAAGCCGGGCCGACAGGCCGAAACGGACTGCATAAACAAAGCAGGTGACAAATGAATGGCAAATCCAGTACAGGAAGCGGCAGTTGAAGCCATCGAGCTGGATGCGTTTTCAAAGGACATCCCCGATCTAATCCAGTTCGACAAGACGCTCTATTCCCTTTTCAAAAACAACGCCCCACCCATCCCCGTCTCGAACGTGACGGCAGCCGGAGGGACCACGCGCCCTTCGTTCCGCGTGCCGTTCCGTCCGCAGGCGGGTGCAGCGCTCACGCAAGGGACCGGCAACGCCGATTCTCTTGGCCGGGGCACCGGGTCGCAGTGGGCCGCGTTCGCGCTGTCTCCGGTTTTCGTCTTCTCGGTTTGCGAAATTACCTTCCTCGCCCGCATCGCCACGGAAGGCCGTAAGCGCGGCCTGTTCAACGTGCAGGCGCAAGAACTGAAGAACACATTCCAGCAAGCGACGCAGGGCCTCGAAGCCTTGTGCAACGGCGACGGCACCGGAACGCTCGACCAGATTCCGGCGACGGCGACCGTGAACAACGGAACCGGCTCGGCCGGCCCGTCGTTTTCTTCGATTGTCGGAATGCAGAATGCCTTCCAGTTCACCGATCAGCAAACGGTGCAGGTGATCTCGACCGGCGGAACGAATCGCGGCTCGTTCGTCATCAGCTTTGTCGATGCCGTTGCGAACACGATTTACTCCTCGACGGCGCTTCCTTCGGGAACCACCACGACCGACTTCCTTGTGATCTCGGGTTCGGCGGGCACCGCCGGATCTTCAATCATGGGGCTTCGGGCGTGGCAGGTGAACTCGAACACGGGAACGATTGGCGGCCTCTCGCGCGCCACGTATCCGGGGCGGCTCTCGACTCCAATCATCAACCTCAATAACGGAGCCTTGGCGCTTTCGACCGGATACCGGGCGAACGTATTGCTTGGCCGCGCCTTGGGCCAGGACAACGCCGCGATGAAGTCGGTGACGTGGTACACGGGTCCCGATCAGGCCATGCAGATTGCGAACCTGTATCTGAATGCCCTGTTCGTGAACGTGCCGGAAGCGAAGGGCGACTCCGCTCTCGACATGGTGAAGCGCAACTGGCCGATGTCCTATGCGGGCCGCGACCTGCATGTCGGGTGGAACGCGCTACCGGGGCGGCTTGACCTGTTCACGTTCGACACGTGGTACATCGGAGAAATGCTGCCGCTCGAACTGTACGACTTCGGCGGCGGGATCACCGTGGCGCCCGTGCCGGACATCATCAACGGAGGCTACCTCACGTCGTCCATGTTTGCTTATGTGGCCGCGCTTAACCTCGTCAACAGTAACGTGCGTGCAGGCGTGATCGTTTCCAACGCCGCACAGCCCACGATCTAAGGAGGAATGACGAACATGAAAAAAGCAACGATCATCACCTTGGTTCTCGCGGCTGTCGCGGCGCTCGGAACGCTTCTCATTCCGAATGTCGTGAAGCCGATTCACGCCCAGCAATACGCCGAGTGCATTTCGAGCATTGCCGCGCCCGCCTGCCAGTCGGCGAGCTACGGCCTTGTCACGATTGCGTCCGGCGGTGCAACGACCGTTGTAGTCAACACTTCGGCGGTCACTGCAAAGTCAACCATCATGCTCACACAGGATACATCGACCACGATGGGGACTACGCTCGGCGTGACCTGCAACACGAACAACGTGGCGGCTTGGATTTCGGCCCGCACGGTTGGATCGTCGTTCACGATCACGTCGGCGTCGAGCTTTACGACCAATCCGGGGTGCTACCAGTTCGAAATGATTACGCAATGATCGAGCTGGGCCGCACAGAGCACAAACTTCCCCCGGAGATCGAAGAGTTGATTCTTCGCTCCGGGGGAATCAATCCCTACGGCGAGCCTAACTTCAAGATCGTCTGGGGCGAAACCTATGTCACCCGGACGGGATTCGGAGACATGCGCCTGTTTCCGATTCCCGCCTGGGTGCTTCTCAAATGGGAGCCTCCGGAAAAGTGGGGGAGTCCCGATTCCTGGGATTACGAAGCCCTCGGCGCTTACCCGCATCGCGGCATGTACAATCCGGTTCAGCCGTTCTACGAACGCATCGACAAGAAGATCGTGCCGATGGAAATGTCCCGCCGCGTGGCCGAATTCATCATGTACACGATCATGGCCTACGAATGCGAGACGCCCGAAAAGCGGCTTGCGGTGATGAAGGCCATGAAGGAAAAAGACGACAAGATCATCGAGAACCGCATTGCCGACAATCTGCAGGATGCGGTCGGGTCCATCGCGGTGGACGGGATCAGCTTTGTCGGGCAGACGAATTGCCGGTCCTACGTGCAGCAGATGATGGACCGGATCGAATCGCAGATGGGCCAGAGCATTGCCGCGCGAAAAGGACTTCAGCAACTCAGCTAAGGAGACGGAATGGCAAAGAGAGATGCAATACTCGATCCGAAGTCGCCGATTGCCGTGCAGCAATCGCAAGTAATGACGCAGCGGGAGAACATGGTTCTGCTTCCGTTCACGCTGCAGGACTTCACGCAGGACGCGAACATTTCGCGGCAGCCGGATTATCACATCTACGTCTACAACATCGCGCCCCGGCGCTTTGAGATTCGCCGGCCGCCCAACTTTCCCTGCATCGTGTTCGGACCATGCCCAAAGGACAAGGATTACGTCAAGGTCGGCGTGTTCCCGAACATCGTCAACGAAAAGTGGGTCGATGCGGACACGGGCGAGACGCGCAATCGCGGCATCCAAGGCGAACGGTTCGTCATGGACCTTCTGAACCCGGTGAATCTCGGCATCGACATGTGGAACTCGCCGGTCAGTCCGGAACGCGCATGGCTTGACCAGGGCACCGACGATATGACGCGGCGCGGCCTGTTCTTCTCGACTGACGATCCACCGAAGCCCGAACACTTGCGACTGACACGCGACCGGATGGAGGCGCACTACAAGCAACTCCTGCAGCAAGCGGACCAGGCGTACATGACGAATGACGCCGACCAGCGCCGAACCATCGGCCCCGAGCACCACATGGCTGCGGAGTACTTCCACGCCAAGAGCCAATGGCATGTGATTGCCGAGATTCAGCCGACGTGCCCGAACTGTGGAGAGATCGTCTCGCGGGACGTGGCCTTCCATCGAAACACGCTCGGCTTCATCTGTGTGCTCGACTGGCAGAAAGCAGTCAAGGCCGGAGCGGTCAAGCGCGAAGACGTGCCGGAAGAATGCCGATGGTGGGAACAGGCTAGCTAATGCCGGGAGTCGGCTCGACAGCGTATCCGACGATTGAGACCTGGGCGAATCTGGTCCGGCAAAAAATTAATGACACGTTTAAGGGGGCAACCGGCACTCCGGGCGAAGGCCGCATCTTCACCGATGGCGCTCCGTTCACGATTCCGATTTTGAACGACTGTCTTGCCGACTTTCAGCGCGAACTCGATAACGCTTCGATTCCGACAAAGTACAACGAAGTCTTTTTCACGCAAGCGCTCGGCAACTCCATTCCTCCGATCAACAGCAGCGCCGGAGCGGGAACGCCGAATCCGGCAGCACAGCAGGAACTCAGCTTTACCGGATTCTTCGACGGCTATCAGAATTATCCGACGCCGTTCCTGCCGCCCGATTGCCTTGTGCCGAAGCGCATGTGGTTTCGGACAGCGGGATCGAACCTGAATTTCACCGAGTTCTATCCGGCGCGCGCGGGCTTGCAATCGCAGTTTCAGGATTATGCGCCCGGAGAATGGGACTGGCGCGGATATTCTCTTTTCTGGAACGGGTCGCTCGTCGCGCTCGAAATGCGCATGCGCTACGTGCAGCAAGTAGCGTTTTACGGGAACCTTTCGACGCCGCTCTTTTCGACGACGCCCATTCCATTCAAGGATTCGATTTCTGTTCTTTCGCTCATGGGCGCGGAAAAGTTCTGCGCCGCACGCTTGCCGGAAGGCGCAACGAGCGGGCTTCTGGCAAAGATTCGGACGGAGATGGACAAGGTTATCAACCGAGAAGCGAAGGCCATGCAAGCGGTCCGGCACAGCCGGGGAGCCTACGGAGAGACGGGGGACATCTTCACCTTCTAAACCATCATGGGATTCCTGCTCGGACAGCCATTTGCGGAAATGACGCTCGGACGCTTCGGCGGATTGTATACCGAAGCCGACGAACGGGACTTGCCGCTCGGCGCTTCGCCGCTCAATCACGATGTCGATTTCCTGATCGGCGGATTCACCATCCGGCCAGGACTGACAACGCAGCTTGGAATCGGAGCCGGGCTGACGGTTCCGTATCTCAAGTCCACGCGGATCATTCCGGCATTCTCTCCGCCCGAGGATGCGACGCTATACCAGACGAGCGCGGGACAAATCACACAGATCGGTGACGGCAATATCGTTCCTTTTTTCCCCGGCGATTCGCCTGTCGTCTCAAACGCCATCGCCACATCCGAGAATGTCGAGAACACGGAATTCATCGCGCTATCGAACTTCGGGCCGGAGGTTGTCAGTCCGATTGGCGGGCTTGTGACGAACGGCTACGACCAGCCGCGCACCTATACAGGAACGAACGTAGGCCGCGTCTCGCAGTGCGGGCCGCAGGATGATTTTTTCTCAGCAGTAGGAACTGGAACGGGATCGGGGCAGCTTGCCGCCGGAACGCGGTACTGCATTTACATGTTCCTGATGGCCGATGGTTCGATCACTCCGGCCTCACAGCCTTCGCAGTTTACAACAACCTCGACGGAGATTGGAATCATCTTCTCGAATGTGGGCATCGGTCCGCGCAACTGTGTCGCTCGAATTATCGCGTTGACGGCGGCGAATGCCGGGATCGGCGGACCCTACTACTACATTCCGAATGCCGTTGCCGGATCGGGAGGTCCTTTCGGTCCAACGGTCATCAACGACAATACCACGACGACGTTGACCGCCATCCTTTCGGACACGGCAATCACTTCGGGCATCAATCTTTCCGTTGTCGGCGGCAACGTCCTGCAGATGCGCGAGATCGGCGAGTACGTCAAGGGCGTCAACTATGGCGGCCGTATGTTCTATCTCGGTGAGCGCGTCAAGGTGGACAACATCCCGAACATGACATTCGACGGCAATGGAGCGTTTGCGGCAACGTGGGGCGTATCCTCGCCCGGACCGACTCTTTCCGTGGTTCGTTCCCTCATCTACGGGATAGCGCTTTCCTTTAAGAATCCGACAGGATCGACAATCAACACTTCACTCCCGCCGACCTACTATCTCTTCAAGAACTTTGGACTCGATCCGTTCGGCGTTCCGCAACTTCAGAACAATTTCGATTATTCGATTCGAGTCACGGCCTATACGGATGCACTCGGGGTCGGGGCGACTTGCGGATTCACACTTTCGGGCGGTTCGCTTCCGATGGCGTCGAATGTCGCAACCGGACCGCTTACGCAAGTTCCACAGGAATTCATTCTTGATTTTTCTCTCGGAACGAAGCTTGCGGAATTCGCAGAATTGCAACTGTATCCGAACAATCTTCCGGGCAACGCGACGCTGTTTGTGGATCGCATCGAAATCTTCCCGACTGAAAGCCCGATTTACGCTTCGCAGCTTTCGGCGAGCTATCTCCTGAACAACGGCGTCCTCGGCGATCCGCAGTGCGTCGATTCGGTAACGGGCATCATCGACGCTTCTCTGTTCACGACGCGCCCGCTGACGGATCAATTCGTTTTTCCAAACAATAACTCGCTCTATTTCGCCACCGAGGACCGGCTGTTTCAAACGCAAGTGACGGCCGGATCGGAGCCTTCCGGCTGGGGAATCGTGGAAATTACCGGGGCGGGCGGCATCTGCGGACCGCTCGCCGACGATCTCGGGGATGCTTGGGTCATTTACGCGAATCGGCAGGGCGTGTACATCTTCGACGGAGGCACGCCGCAAAAGATCAGCCAGGAGATTCAGCAGCTCTGGAATCAGCTTTACGAACCTTCGCTCAACCGAGTGTGGGTGAAGATCGACCTGTACCAGCAAAGGATTCTGGTCGGCGTGCCGATGATTACGCCGAACAAGTGGATGCCCGACGCCCCGGCGAACGCTGCGCCCGCGACACCGAACGTGATTCTATGCATGTCGTATCTCGGACTTTTCACCGCCGCCGATATTGCATCGGCCATCGGCGTTCATCCATCGGCATTCACCGGGCAGTTGCTTTCGAGGGATCAAACCCGGAAGTGGACAGCATGGACGATTGCTTCCCCAGTTGCGAACTGGATCAATCAGAGCGCCGTCGCGCAACAGCTTTGGCTTGGCGGGACGGGCACCGGGAAAATCTATGTGCTCGACGCATCGAACCAGACCGACGACAGCGCTGCCATCCCGGAGAAGTACACGACTTTCGGATTCTCGGATGAGATGCAGAACCAGGGATTGCAGCTCGGCAGCGTTCGCAAGCAATACGCCTATATGACCGCCACGCTCGAAGGCGCTGGCGGGGCAATCCTGACAACGTATCCCGAAAATCTCGAAACGCCCTATGCGAATGCGCAGCCTCCGGTAACGCTCGCAAATCCGGCGCTCGACGATGTGAACCTGCCATTGAATGAAACCGGGAACTATTGCTTCTTGCAACTCAAGACGGACGGAAATGCAGGATCGTATTTCAACTTAAGGCGTATGGTAGTCGGAGTCATGCGCGATCCGTCCATACCGATCAGCGGACTATGACGACCGAGCAACTGATTGCCGACCTGCATCAGAAAATGGGCATCCGGTATCCGCTTCCGGCGCTCGATAGTCCCTTGATGATCCTGACCGAAAAGGCCGCGAACGAAAAAGCGGTTTGCGCGGTCAAGATGATCGGCGAAGCGTATCTGTGGCTCGAACCGAAGGCCAGCGTGCGCGAACGCGTTGAGGCAATCCGGGAAGTTTCGGGCAAGGCCATCGAAGCGGCAAAGATTTTCAAACTCGAAGACGTAAGTTGCTGGGTCCCGCCCGACATCGCGCCGAAGTTCGCGCACACGCTCGGAGAATTGGGGTGGCGCATGAGTCCGTGGCCGTGCTTTTCGAGGCTTCTCACATGACCTACATCGAATTCGACGCGTGGCTGATCGACCAGGCGAAGCGCATGCCTCGGGCGATGAACGACCGCGCGCTGCAACAGCAGGAAAAGCAGACGTTCGGAGCGACGACCGGAGTTGCGAATCAGGCCGGAGCGAATGCGAGCGGCCTGTATGGACCGCTGCAGAGTTTCGGCACAAACATGATGACCGCGCCTCCGGGATACGGTGCCGACCTGCAGAACATGCAGGCAATCGCCGGAGAGGAAGCAAGTTCGGCATCGAACAACGCGGCGCAATCTGCAGCGCTCGCGGCGGCGCGCGGCGGGAATGCGGCCGGGATCAACGCATCCCAGGATGCAGCGGCGCAGCAAGCGTCGGCGGCCGGGGGCGCGAACCAGCAAGACATCCTCGCGCAGAACGCGCAATTGAAACAGCAACAGCAGCAAGAGGGCGCGGGCCTTCTTTCCGGGCTGTATGGCACAAACGTCAACGCGCAACTCTCGGCCCTTGGGCAGCAGCCGGAGGATATCAAATCCGGTGTGAACGCCCAGCAGGTTGGTTGGCTGCAAAACGTCACCGGCGTATTGGGCGCACTTGGCAGTTTAGGTACTGGAGTCGGAGCGGCTGCTACGGGGATTTGTTGGGTGGCCGCTGAACTCTATGGAGGGTGGAACACGCTCGAAACCTTCCTGATTCGCCGATGGCTCGTCAAGACATGGTACATGCAGCCGTTTGTGTTCCTGTATCAGAGGTTCGGCCGACAGTGGTCCGAATTTATTGTCCTTCACAGAAGCGCCCGCGATTGGACCAAGATACTATTCGATGTGTTTTTGAGGAAAGCCCGTGGCTGACGTAACGATTAAAGCCGACCCGGAAGTGCTCGACCAGTTCGCGGGAATCACGGGTCTGTTTCCGCTGACGCCGAGTCAGCCAGCCGATCCGCGCCTCGGCGCGATGCAGCCTCCTCCGGATTCCGCTTCCCCGCTCACTCCTAACTGGAATCCATCAGCCCCCACCACGCTAGGGACGGGCGCACCGGATGTGGGAGCGTCCCCACTTCCGCCCATCGCGCCCGCTTCCGCTCCGGCATCCGACATGGCTCCTCCATCCGGTCCTCCCGGATCAGTGGATTACGCTCAGAGGAAGTATGCCGCCGATGTTGCCAGACCGCAGCCCGGAACTCTGGGCAAGATTGGGGGTTGGGCCGCGTCGATCCTGACTCCGCACATTGCTGCAATGATCCCGCAAACTCCGCTCGGAAGGATCGTGCAGCAGAATCAAGACCTATCGAATCTTCGCGGCGCAGAGTCCGAGCAGCGGGCCGAAGAAACGCAACGAACAGAGGAAGAGCTTCGAGGCGCGCAGAGTGAGGAAGCTCAAGCGCGGGCTGCGGCATTGAGAACCCCCCCTGCAAAGGAAACGGAGAAAATTGGCGCGACGGTTGATACCGGGGAAGGCGTGTATCAATTCAATCCCCAGACGGGCCGATACGATATTCGTGTCGGATCGTCCACAAAAGGAAAGGAACCGACCAAGGAAACGTTCCAAGAACAGACGTTTGACGAATGGAAACAGACTCATCCGGACGGTACGCGGATGCAGTTCGAGGCTGAGGAAAAGCGCCAGGAACAGACGCCCGATCGTGGCGCATTCACTCCGACATTCGATCCGAAGACAGGCGCAATCACAGGCGCATGGAATCCGGCGACCGGAGAAATGCGCGCCGCGCCTAATCTTGGAGGCGCAACGACGGCTCCTGGCATGGCCGCGCAGCAGAAAATTTCAGAAGCGCAGCAAAAGCAGAATCAACCTTTTCAAGACATCCTCGACAAGCAGCAGGAAGCTAAGGAATTTGCGGACCAGAAGACCGGACCAGGCGACATTGGCCTGATTCTGGCTATGGTCGAAGCGACCCGTCCAAAGTCCGGATTCCGCATGACGCAGACCGAATGGAACATGATCCAGAAGTCTCGGTCCACGCTCGGTGACATCCAGGCTTTGATGAACAAGGTCGAGAGCGGCCAACTTTTGACTCCCGACCAGCGCAAGCAGATGCTCGACGTGATCGACATTACGGCGAAAATGGCACAAAAGCGAATGCAGGGCACCCAAGATCAGGGCGAAAAAGCTCCTGAAGGAACTCGGGTCAAAATGTCGGATGGTTCCTATCAGGTGAAACGCGGCGGTCAATGGCAGCCGGAGTAACAACATACAGCGATCTGCCGAAAGGTGCCGAGGTCGCAGGCTATAGCGACCTTCCTCTGGGCGCTTCCGTCGTTTCCGGCCCGACCGATCCACTCACACAGCAGACGCAGGCTGCCGCGCGCACCGCAGGAGCGCCAACGGGACCAGCGCCACTTCCTCCATCCATGCGGCCTGTCCCTGAGTTGTACGATTCGGGCGGCGCTCGGGTCCGGGTTCCCGCGAATATCAATCAGGCGTGGGAGGACCAATCGGCGCGTGCAACACGCCTCGGAGCAGCGGAGAATCGGGCCATGCGAAGCCCGACACCTTTTTCAGATGCCGCATCAGTGATCCTTCCGGCTATCGGGACGCAGGAAGCAATCGAGCAAGTGGGACTCAAGGGTGTTGCCAAAGGCGTCGGGAAGGGATTGCTGAAGTCTGCGGCTGGATCAACCATCGGGGCGGGCGTCGGAGGCGGCGTCGGCAGCATTGTCGGTCATCCGAAGGAAGGCGCTCAAATCGGCGCAACTATCGGCGGAATTGCGGCTCCGTTCGTTCCTGGAAAGTACTACGCCAATCTGCCCTATGGTCTCGGAAGGATCGTCGCTTCTCCGGAAGAGTACGCCGAGAATATGGCAGAGCGGAAAATGGCCCAACGGAATGCCGATATAGCGGCAGGGATTCGGGAAGAACCCGATCCTGTCGCACAAGCGGTCAAGAACAGAACGGCGGCATGGCTCCCAACTCGGATTGATCCGACTAGCGGTGGTCCACTTGGAGCAATCTCATCGGGTGGCTCAGAATCCGTTGCCGGTACGCGCCCGCGCAGCCTGGTGCTGACTCCCGAAGAAGCGGCCAGCGAAGAGCAGATGCAGTCGGTTGCCAAGCGCCGGGCGAGCGAGCGCGGAATGCAGTTCGCCGCCGGAATGACGCCGCGCGAAGGCCGATCCGTTCCGCGCATGCCGACACGTATGGCTCCGACCGAATATCCGGGACCTCGGGAGACGATACCGTTCACCGAGGAAGGCACGCCCATTCAGCCGATCCGTGGAGGATCAGGGGCGCTCGGCAATATCACCGACCAAGTTCCGGAGCATGAAGACCTGTTCAAAGCGATCATGTCGAAGACCGGCATCGACCGCACCCAGGCCGGGCAACGCGCCGAGGAACTGATTAACCGGGCATCGGGTGCCGGAATGTACAACGATTCCGAGCGTCAGAACGCCAAGAATTTGATCCAGTTTTACATGGGCCAGAACCCGTCGTTCATCAAAAACCGCTAGATGTAGTGGATGGTCCAGCGGAAGACTAAGGAGAGTCGATGGCAAATGCAACCGTCACAGTAACACTGAACAACTTCCCGGATGCTCGGGATTTGACCTTCAATCATTTCCACCTGTACGGCACAATCAAGATCAGCTCGGGCGTCTACCCGGCCGGCGGACTTCCGATTTCCTGGAACCTTCCGGAGACGTTCAACCCCGCCACGATCTCATGGGCCGAGTTTATGAGCGTCGGCAGCCCTCCGGGACTCTACGACTATTTATGGGACAAGCAATCGAGCACGATTCGGATTCTCACGTCGCCGGTCAGCGCGAACACGGGCACGTCGCCCTTCGCCGAGTATGCAACTAATCTTCCTATTGCTGGTCCGATTATTGCCGACTTGATACAATTTCACGGAATCTTCAGACGCTCCTAGAGGGAATTCACTTGGGCGAAGTCTCCGAAGTGTCGCCTGGCTGCATCATTATAGGCGTGCGCTGCTTCTTCAGGTGTATCGAAGAGGCCAAGTTGGATTTCTACGCCGCTAACCATGATGCGAGCACGCCATCGGCCGTTAGGAGAACGCCTATCTTTGCTGACGCCCTTAAACCCAGAGCGATTGGTAGATTTCTTTGTGCCGTTCCACGTATTTTGTTTTCGCGTGCATGGACGAAGATTTTCCTTTCGGTTGTTGAAGCCATTTCCGTCTCGATGGTCGATTTCGCTTTTAATGCCGAGAACTTCGGCGTGCATGCGTACATACACGCACTTGCCTTTCGGTCCATCTGGGTAAGAATTACGCCCAGCATAGAAAGTTTTAGAGCAATTGCTCCACTGTGCATGCCAGTTCCACTGATTCAATCGGTCAAAATCTTCCGCATCGACAATGGCGTTCTGTCCTTGCGTAAGCGGAATAAGTCTGTAGGATTGATCGAGCGGCTGGATAACTTCGTGTCTGCGAACACGGCGTTTCGGCATCGGTCCACCTCCAATGGATCGTTGCTACCAGCCGCTATTTTACCATGAAACCGACCTATCAGGACTTCGACGCCTGGCTCTTGTCCTATGCGCGGAGTTTGCCGGATGTGTCGTGTGCAACGATAAATCCGGCAAACTACCTCAACATTTCGAGGCACATAGGATTCATCCGGAATCAACAGGGCGGCAACTGGATGGCCCTCGCCCTGGAAGAAATTCAAACCGCAGTGCGCGCCGTCCAGAAAGCGGTTCCCTGATGGCTCCCTACACATTTACGCCGCCCTTCCTTTCCATCGCTCCGGGCGAAGTCGTCAAGGTCTGGAACGCCGAAACGCCGTCGCCCGGCGTCGGCGGCGCGTCCGCTTCGCAGCAACTCGCGCTCTTGCGCCTGCAAACGCAGAGCGGAACGCCGTTCAATGTGTCGGGCTATTTCTCCGGAGCGCCGGGCACGTTTGAGATTGACGTGCAGGTGTCGAATGACGATGTAGACACGCACTACCAGACGGTGAGCGGCGGGATCATCAATTCCGTCGATTCGACAAACCAGACGTTCAACCTGCAGGGTGTGCAGCTCGATACGCCGTTCGTGCGGCTCCTGATGCGGACGCGGACAAACTCAGTGACGGTGACGGCATTCATCGGCCGGTAGCCAGATGAGAAAACTCTTCGAACTGTTGGCGGTTGCCTGTTTGTTTGCGCTTCCGGCATTCGGGCAGAACTTCGCCGCGCCGACAAGCACGATTGTCGATGGAACAGGGCATCCAGTAGCCGGAGCGACGGTCACAGTCTGTTCTGGCGCGCTTACGCTTCCGCCGGTCGGGACGGTATGCTCTCCGACTACGACGATTTACTCATCCTTTTCCGGGGCGGCGCAGGCGAATCCGTTCCCTTCGGACGGATTCGGCAACTGGCCTTTCTTCGCTCCGACCGGGAATTACCTCATTTCGATTTCCGGAGGGCCGCTCGTTGCTTTTTCGTTCTACATGTCGATTGGCGGCGGCTCCGTTGTCCCGCCGATTGTGTTGACGGCGCAGACGGATGCAACTCTGCCATTGCAGATCAATTCGCACTCCGTCACCCAATCCGCCCCGCTCCTCGATGTCAACAACCAAAGCTCGGGAACGGCGGACACACCAGCCGTCATACGCGGGAGAGGTTTCGGCTCGTTCACTCCAGCGGCAAACAAGGCCCTATTCCATCTCATCCAGGAAAGTGCGGCAACGGCTTATGACGCATGGGTCATTACGAACCATGCCGCAGATGTTTCAAAGGGCAGCTCGAACGTCGCGCTCATGGCTGCCGGGGTAGCAGACAACGGTCAAGCTCAGTGGTGTGGCGGAGGGGCGGTCGGCGACGGCGGGACTAATAATTATTCCTGCTTGTTCTGGACCGCGACGGACGGGATTGTTGAAGCTTGCAGCAATGCAGCGGCATGCGCCGCCGTCGTTCCTTTCGCGGTGCGGGCAGCAAACTCCCAGACCGCCGATATTTTCGACATCCTCAATTCCTCAAGCGTCGTTCTCTCCCGCTTCGACCAGAACGGTGTTTTCGATGGGCCGATACACGTTACCGTGACGACCGCAGCCTCGGTAGCCGCCGATGCCTATGACAGAACGATCTTTATGAACCAAGAAGCCACGGCGGGCACGGCTGTAACCTATACGCTCCCCACGGCTGCCAACGGGTTGATGAAGTGTGCGATGAACTCGAACAACGGGACGAACCCGGATACGGGAATACTGACGCTTCAAACCTCGGCGGCGGGGCAGTTTATTATCTTCACGGACGGGACGTTGAGCGCGAGCGGAGGGTTTGTAAGTTCGCCCGGAGCGGCGGGTGATAACGGTTGTGTAGTCGGAGTGGATGGAACGCACTGGCAATTTTTTCAGCAGTCACCTACCGCGTGGACAAAGCACTGATGAAATGGCTCATTCCAATTCTATTGCTCGTGGCGAGTCCTGCGATGGCGGCGAATATCTACGTTGCCCAGGCGTCGGCTGGAGGTAATACCGGAAACGATTGCGCCGACGCTCGTGCGATCAGTTCGTTGGTTGCTGGAGATGAGATTGCTGGGAATACGATTCATCTGTGTAGTTTTGTTGGAGGCTTCTCAATACTGGGGTCCGGATCGTCTGGGAATCCACTTATATTTAAGTGGGAATCGGGATCAGCAGTCAGTGCTGCGTTTGGACCGCTAATCAACGTAAATAGTCAGGGATATCTCCTCTTCGACGGGGGAACGCCATGCGGCCAAGGAACGACCTGCTATGCCAATGAAGCTGCAAACCCTACGGGGTATCCTTCCGGGATAACTGGGATCGTCGAAGCGACAGCCAATGGATCAGGGCTTGCGCATCAGTCAGTCACCACACAGGCATTTGAAGGTTGCTCAGGATGCCATGACATCGAAATTCGCAATCTAATAATCCGTAATCTATATCAACATACGTCTACATCTGACAATACATCCAGCGCGGACAGTGGGAATTTCGCTTTTCAGTGTTCATCGGCGGCAACTGCTTGCACAGGAGTAATCTCGATTCACGATAACGACATCCACGACAATGGGAACGCGCTCTCGATGGAGAAGTTCTCCTCGGCCACGATCAACATTTACAACAACGAATTCTGGCATAACAATTGGGCGCTCGAAAACAGCGGCAACGGGACTCGCACGCTATTTTTCTACGGAAATCATTGCCACGACGCCTCGAATTGGGACACGGGAGCCGATACCTACCATCACAACTGCATTCACAATTACATGAACACGTCCTCGGATTCGCTCGGTCTTTACATCTACAACAATCGCTCGGATGGAAACTGGGGAACGTGCTGCACGACATCAAACTTTTTGTTTATCGAGGTCGCTCCACCGGCCAATCTGTACGTGTTCAACAACGTGGCGATTCAGCAGTGTGTCAACTCGAATCCTCCGATAACGACGCGCACGCAGAACGCCGGGGCGGGATTTGCCCTCCTCGCGAATAACACATTCCTTGGCTGTGCGACGACAAGCAGCAACGTCGAAGCTATTGACCTCTACGGGACTGGCATCACAGCCGAAAATAATGCGACGGAGAATTACGGTCAGTACGTTGTGACTGGGACAGCCTCGTTCACGACGCTCGATTACAATTTCTACGGGGCCATCGGAACGAGCGGCAATTCTCCCTGGGTCTGCAATGGCACAAACGACGCCACCTTCGCAAACTGGAAATCGTCCTGCGGCGGCGATTCGCATGGAAACAAACTCACAAGTCTCGGCGTGAATAGCAGCACGGGAGTGCCGACTGGAGGTTCAGGGCTTATCGGCGTCGGCGTGAATTTGACAAGTCTTTGCACCGGGAATCTCGTGCCGCTGTGCTCGGACCTGAACGGCAACGCTCGGCCATCCTCCGGGGCATGGACGGCTGGGGCGCTCAATCAATCCATTCCTCCGGCTGGAATGAACATTATGATTCTGGGCAAGGGGCCTGTCGGTGGTCCGTTTGTTTGTACCATGACGGCAATTAAGAACTGAGGTGCGAAATTTCGGAGGGACAATGAAAGCCGCAAAAGTTCTCATGTTTCTGGTTTTGATTCTGTGCGCATCACGCGCTTTCGGGCAAGCGGGTGGATTTAATGCACCGGCTACGGGCGGAGGGACACATGGGACGGGAGCGCCAACCGGCTCATGCACAGCTGGAACTTTCTACACAAACGACTCGAATGGGAATGCTTATTCCTGTAATGCCGGGTCATGGCAGATTATTACCACATCAGGCGGTGGAGTAACGGCAAGCGCGGGACAATCCCTGTATGCTTCGGCGACAAATTCCGCATCCGGTGGAACAATTGTTCTCGATATGGCAGGAATCTCTGGTGCTGATCTTGGCGCAAAGATGAATGCTTGTGCGACCGCACTTCCAGCAGTGGGTGGAACGTGCAAGGGTGACAATCTTACCGGAGCGCTTACTCTCTCGACGGCAGTCACGACAGCCAAGCCTGTTATCTACACGTTTTCGGGACAGGCGATCTCGCAATCCGCGAATGTGACTCTCGGAAATAGCGGCTCAGGAATTGACGCTTGCAATGGAACTCCGGCCATTTTCACGAAGGCTGGAAATATCGACCAATTCACAATCACAGCGAACGCAACGTTTATTCGGTGCCTGACTTTAGTCGGTGTGAGTGGATCGTTCACTGGCAATGGAATCGTGCAGAGCGGCGGATCGGGAGCGCTTATTGAACGGAATACCGTTTCGGGAGAAGCGGCCACGGCCATTAAAAATACCGCTGGATCGGGATGGATACAGTTCAATAACGTAGTGAGTTCTGCATCCGGAGTCCCAGCGGTTTCCTCCGCAAGCGATTTTGTCGAATTCAACACTGTCTCTACCTCCCTTGGCGATGGAATCGACATCACCGGGAACCAAATGAATATCATCGGCAATTCCTCGGCCTTGAACATCGCGGGGGCGGTTTCCGGCATCTGCGCCATCGCTGCGAAGGGCGACATGATCGGTGACAGATTTATAGCGAATCAGACGCAAATTTCCGACACGAATGGCGCGGATTTGAATTACGGAATTTGCGATAACCCCAGCGGAACGCACAACTTGAACATGCTCTTTGCGGAAAATAACCACTTTGGAGTGGTGTCAGGCGGAGCGCAAGCATACGGATTCTTTCTCAACAATTCCAACAACCTGAATACGAATTGGTCCGTGATCGTCCGCAATGAGGGCTGCGTCCACTTGACGTTTTGCATCAAGCGCACCGACACACAAAACAACAATACGGAGTACGTGGACATCCAGCCTGGAGACACCACGCTTGATGCTGGAACCGGGAGTACCGCCGATACCTGGGTGTTCGACACTCCACAACTGCCGTTTGCCTCTCTGCCTACTCCAGTCGGAGATGGGTCACACGGATTTTGCTCGAACTGCACGACGGGAAGAGTCATCACCGGAACCGGAACTCACAACTATGTGTACCGCGTCAATGGCATATGGGTCGGACAACCTGTAGCGACTTGGCAGCCGATCCAGTCGAATGCCGCAACCTCGAATACCGCTACGACGGCGGTTACGCTTACGACGCACGTTCAGCCTGGAGACTTCCTGGCGATCAGCGTCTATTGCGACACAGCGGGCGGTGCTCCAACATTCACTGTCACCGACAGCGCCAACACCATCACGTCGGCTATTGCGCAGCAAGCAACTCCGGCTGGAAACGGATATGTGCAAATCTTCTACGCCGTGGCTGTTGTTGGCGGTGCGGAGACCGTCACGGATACGAGCAGCGTCAATGTCTGCACGGCGAATCATGGTGTGACGGTAGCGGAGTATAGCGGAATTGCTCCAACTTCTCCCGTGGACGGAGCCGGAGCATCGGCAAACGGCAATGGTACGGCTCTCGCAAGCGGAAGTTATACCTGCACGAATGGCGACTTGGTTTTTGGAATTGGCGGCGCACTTGCAACGGGCCTATCCGTGCCTGGAGGTGGATTCACCACACGCGGCAATCCCAACAACGGAACACTTACCGAAGATCAAACCTGCTCCGGGGGTACGGCAAATGTCACGATGTCTGCCGCGACTGGAAATTGGGCGGCGGCTGGTGTCGCGTTTAAGAGAGCGCCTTAGATTATGTGCTTGAGCTAATTTACATGTTGGATACAATCGAACCATGTCCGGCGACTCTCGATGCAGTTCGCCAGGTTGCGATAAGCCTGTCACGCATTACGGCGTCGGACTCGGCGTTCCGGGAAAGCGGCCTTGGTGCTGCCTACATGCTTCGATCATCGACGAAGTGAAGGATGCCCATATTGAGCACCTGAAACTGGAACTCTTGAAGAAAGACCTGTTCATCGACACGGTGCTGTTTCAGGTGATTAAGAAGCTCGGGATCGAGCCGATCCCGTGAGCCTTTCGGCACTGCAATGGCTCGTCAGTGTTGTGGTCGCGGCCACGGTCTTCTACACTACCGTCACTCTCACGCTGAAGTGGGAACAACGACGCCGGGAAGAAGGTGATGCCGGGCTTAAGTCTCAGGTCGATGGCGTAGGGAAAAAGGCCCGAGACATCGAAGCGAAGGCGCAGCGCCGGTGGCTGCACATGGTTTACACGCAGATCGTGACGGCCAAGGATTTAGAAGACGCAAAGCAGATTGCCGAGCAATTGAGGCAGGAAGCGTACAGGGAATAGATTGCGCACGCTCATCAAGGACAAGCGCGATTATTCTTGGCGCTGTTCAAATTGCGCATGGCGTTTCAAGGCTCCCGAAACGATTTCCGGGGATACGATGGAAGAAATGAACACCACTTCGAGTTGCACCTGGCTCAATCCTTCGCAGCGCATGTTTGTTCGGATTATCCGAAAGGAAGAATATGATGCAGATTCCTCCAGTTCCGATCCCAGTATCGAACGTGGACAACAGCATCTTGTTGACGATGGTCGTCCAGTTCATCAGCCAGCTCAAGGCGAATGGCCTCACATCTGGAGCGATACAGGTAATGAAATCGAGTAAATGGCCGATCTTCTCATGGATCAATGCCGATACTCCTACTGCTGCCCGAATTCTTGGGTTTGTCGCCGCCAGCGCGACTTCAGTGGGGATGCACTGGACCTATCACAATGGAACCTTGATGATAACCGGGTTGACCTTGTATGCGATCATCCATCTGGTTTTCGACATCGCGCAGAACTATCTTATGCAGCACGCTTGGTATAAGATCATCTTCCAGTCCATGTTCCCTGCTTCTCCGGCCCCAGTGCAAGCGAAGCCGTAAAGGAGGAACCTTTGATTATCTACCTCAGTTTGCTTGTGTGCGTAATCGGCGCTTTGATGTACGCGCTCTCTGCCAACCCGAAAATCTCGGAGATGGGCCGCATTGCTTTCGGCGTCGGCCTGCTCGCCTTTCTCTTGCAGGACGCCGCTCTTTTGACCGTCTTGCGCCGATAAGTCTAATTTTGAACATTCCTGCAACCTGAGTTGTGGTACTCTGCGGGCGCTATGTCGGAACACGAAGCGTCGAATGAGTTCTGGACCATCAAGCGCATCGACACATGGACGGCGAGTGATCCTCTGGTTGTGCTGACGCCTTCGGCAACGAATCCGATTCAGGTTGCCGTATCGACCCCGGCAACGAACACCAACACGACATTCAATCTGACCGTTTCGACGCAGACCGTAAATCAGATTTCGTAATGCACACGGGCAACAGCGATCACGAGCGGTGGGACAATTCTCCCTCGGTGCCCGAGGCTCCGAAGACGCCCTCCCCGGAATTCAAGCAAGCGGTTCGGGGAGAGAAGATTCGCGTCGTGCTGTGGCTCTTGGTGATTGCCGGACTCTTCGTGCTCGGTGTCCTGTATCGGCACGGATGGAGGCCCTGGTAGATGTGGACATGGAGTCAATCGGAAGGTCGAATGTACGGGCCGACTGGCTTGCTTGCCGAAGGGTACTCAGGCGCGGGTGAAGGGAAAAACTCTCCAAACGAAGAAAATGTCCAAAATGTGGGACCCATTCCCGAAGGATTCTATGACATTGAAGGACCCATCGACAGCCCTACCCACGGACCATACGCGCTTCCCTTGCTCCCCGACGCTGGTAACGCTATGTTTGGGCGTAGTGGGTTTCTCGTACATGGGGATTCTGTCGAACGGCCAGGGAATGCATCGGAGGGTTGTATTATCCTGCCCCGAGAAGCCCGAGAGTCCATCTGGAACTCCGGGGATCATCGACTCCAAGTAGTGCGGCAGGTCGATTCGATCTTCAAATCCGATAACGATAAGGAGCCATAAATGGCAACCGCAACTCTAAAGCAGAGCAACCAAGGACAGGCTGGATTCAAGACTCCACTGCAGGGTACGATTCCAATGGCCGATGAAGCCGTGCCTCCGGTGCTCGTTGCCACAGGTGCATTCCTGTCGAGCGATGACAACGGAGCTAAGGTTCTCAACTTTCAGCAGTGGGGACCATCGGACGCGGTGATCGATTCATGGACGTTTGTTCCGGTAGGGAATCATTATCATCTCACGATCACATTTCACGGCACCGGAAACCTGACCGGAAAAGGGAATGACGATACCTACACAAGCGGGAATTTCCAGTGTGACGTGTCCTACGGCGAAGGGAATTCGGCTGGATTCACGAAGGCCGTGATGACCTTAACCTACACAGACTGATTTCGACACCCGGCCCAATGTTCGGATTACTCATCGGGCCGGGGCTCTGGTACAACGTCTAGACCGAAGCTGTGGGCGGCACAGTCGTCGGCAACAACGCGGGCGGGATCGTTGCCGATGGCACTGGCACGGCTCCCGTGGATGCCGGAGCAGGCACGCTTCCCTGAGTTCCGACGCCTCCCGAATTGAGCGAGTTCAGAATATCGACCACGCCTTGCGTCACTTCGGTTACTCCCTGATTGAACAGCGTCGAATTGGCAATCGGATGTCCGGCCACGAGCGCCGATTGCTGGATGATCTGGCTGACGAGCGGCGCGGCAGCCTGAAGCTTCAATGGGCCTGTCTTCGCTGTCGTGACCGCCGAGAACGCCGATTCGACCGTCGTTACAATGCTGCCGATCTGCGTGAGATCGCTGATCGCCGTGCCGACCACGGTGTTTGCTTTCGACCCTGCCGGGATGAGGTTTGTGATGAGCGGGCCGACCCCGGTAAGGATGCCCGCCGCATCGACAATCACTTCGCCGATCTTTTTCAACACGCTTACAAAACTCGCCATTTAGCTCTCCTTGTGATTCGAAATTCGTGCCACATCCAAACGAGGAACCAGTAGAGTCTCATCGAACAAATCGCTTCCACCACCACTCTCTAAGCACAAACTTCACTTCTTTTCGAAGTGTCGGCTCCGAAGTGAACAGACTGACGAATCTGCGCCAGGGGCTGCGCCACTTGAATCCGGTGATGTGATTACAGGTCCCGCACATCGTTGCCAGATATTCGGGAGTCGAGATGTAATGCTGCCGATTCCACTCGTAGCAGGAATGCTCGGGCCAAGCTCGTTGTGCTTGTGGCTCAATGTATGGTTTGTTCGATGCGCTCATTCTCGACATTCTACCTCGGAATTTCGATGGCGTCGGCAATATACCTCAACGCCCCGGCGCACTCGGCAACCCGGCCCGCGACGGAGCATAGGACGGCCGTATCGAGTTCTCCGGTCACGATCAGCCTTCGGGCCGACTCCATCAGCTTGTCAGCCTCGATTCGGAGGTCGGCGGCAGCTTTCAGATCCATCGGCGTTTCCCCGTAATATCTGTCTCGCATTAGCCGGACCTCGCCTTCTTTTTCAGTGTGCCAATGTAATTGACCAAAGCGGCCCATGTATTTTCATCGAGATAGACTGTATCTGTAGCTTCGATGCCATTCTCGGCAGTGAGAATGACGCGATACCCGTCCCATGCGGCGTAGAGACCATCTCCGAGATAAACTTTGTCGGTTCTCATTTCGGGTCAGCCGCCTTCACCGCCGATGGGTCCATCTTCTGTAGCTTGCGATAGACCCACCAATTCCACTGTGCATCCGAGAGCGCGTTGTGTTCCTTGAGCGGCTTCGGCATTTTGGGATTACCACGTTCGTCGAGTAATTGCTTGAGGTCGCGGCAGTACATCGGCCAGCCCTTCGGCAAGTCGATCATGCGCCCGTAAAGTTGGCAGAGCACAACCCAGTCGTAATCGGCGTAGTAACCCCAAAACTCGGGATTGATCCGAGCGAACGAAATAATGTCCTCTGCAATCTGCTTGCGAGTTTTCTCCTCGCCCAGCAGGTGAGGTAGCACATTCTCTTTTACCCAGTCGCTTGCTCGCGTGAGATCACATTCCGAAGATTCGGCATAGTAGGTTCTCCCGTCCTCGGCCACTATACCAATCGAGAGCAGGTCGATTGTCTTGCCGTCCTCGATGAACTCAGTGTCCAAGAAGTATTTCATCGTTTCACCGCCGATGGGTCGAGGGCGAGAATGTCGGGGTCGATACGCTCATCAAGAATCGCTTGGAGGTACTTCGCCGCTAGATCGAACCACTTTCTCACCTTGTTCTGGCTTTCGAGACTCAGTTTCTTCCACTCTTGGTCCGGGAGCAAAGGGCGTTCCTCGGAATGCGAGGCATCCTTCGCAGTAGGGCGGGTAGCCGCGTTCGTTGAGATGTCCACATTCACGGCAGTACCACATAGAGCCTCCTGTCCCGGTAAATAGGCGAGTCCTTGACGGATTGCGCTTTCCTCGACTTTTACTCCGGCACGATCACACCAGTTCAAGAACCAGTCGCCCGCCAAAAGCAGCGCCTCCCCGCGAGCCGCATCGCGCTCGGCAGCAATGGCGTCCCGAATCATCGGCATCGCAGGATGTTCTAAACGATAAACTCCGCCTGTACGAATCTCTTGTGCGGCATCCTGTGCGAACTGAGTCACCGCCGCATCGCGCTCGGCGCAGAGGGCGTCAATGGTGTCAATATAATCCTGCTCCCAAACCATGAGTCCAGGTCTGCGACGCATCGCTATCTGTTCTACTGTCAACCTCATGGCTCGACCTTCCTTCCGAGAGCGTGGAGAACAATCTGTTTTATGGATTCGTCGCCATATCTCACCGCATCGAGACTTGTAAAATGTTCAATGGCTAAGACATGATCGAGGGCCTCGGTTAGATTCTCGACGCGGGCAGCCATTTCGGTGATCTGATCCTGCAACGCAATAATTCGTTTACCGTACTCGACGGTTATCTTGGCCAACGCCTCTTCGAGCGCCGGGAGTGCGGCGGCGAGGTCGTTGGCACAATCGTCCGGCCCTTTGGGAAACTGTCTGACCTTGTGATTGTCATACCAACCCCATTCAGCAGTAGGCCACTTCTCGACCATCTTCCTCAACGGCTCAAGCGGGTCGGGGCGTCACAGCGGCCTCCAATGTGTCGGCGTGTAGTAGACATACATCGAGCCATCCGGGACGAACCATAGATTGCCCTGCCGCTTGAGGTCCTGTTCGTTGCGGCAACCTTTGGCATCATCGATCTTCGTTGGCACCGGAACGCCATCGGGCGGCAATATATCAGCGCAGCGAATCCATTCCAGGGAAACACCTAACGGTTGGCTCATGTCGATCTGTCCCTTTCCCATCCCTATTCGGCCCACACGGAAATCACAGTGCGAGGATTGGCAATGTCCCGAGACTTCGACATGCGCAAGTTCGTAATCTTCGCGTCCGAGTCGATAATGGCCGAGTAAACTAAAGAATCTAGCGTCACTTTTGCGAAGTTGTCGAGATCGCCCTTCTGCTTCTTTCCGAGGAAGATCGAAACTTCGACTCCGTAATGTCTCCACCGGATCACCAGCTTCTTCGAGTTCGCTATCGCCAGAACCAGGTCCTTGAACTGCTCGGCTTCGGGACTGACAAAATAGTGCTGACGGTTCCGAGCGCGTAATAAGTAATGGTTCACCGATGGCGGCACTGCCGGAACCGAGAAGCTGATGCCAGCGGGCTTGACCTTAGAAATGAGCCGGTTCGCCATGATAATCCAGTAAAACGTGGTGCCTCCAACACCGAACCGAAACTTTGTCGAGTTCGTCCGACCCTTCCGATTTGCTCATCGGAGGCCAGTGGGACATCTGTAACGGACCGTGGCATTCGTGCCCGTCGCCGCGATCCACACAGCAGCCATGGTCCCGCTCGAAACACGCTATCCGAAGATTCGTTGCATCAACGCCAGACAACTCCACACGGTACGTGCCATCAGCGCGTCGGAGAAGCCGACTCCTTTTCCTTTTGTCAAGGAAGCGTTTACTGCGATACGCTTCGGCGGTCGCAGTGGCATCGGTTTGGCCGAATCTTGGCATCGGTAAATATCCCAACTCTCGACTCGGTACTCCCAACTCGACTTCGACCCCCGAACCTTGTAGGTCGTGAATCGGCCCTTCGACGCGCACCGGATCAGCAAGGGCCGGATACCTAACATGCGCTGGCGACGGGCAAACAGGCCAACTCGAACATTGAAGCGCAATCCCTCGAAGACGTTCATACTCTCAGGGTCGAATCGTCCGACCGTTCGATCAACACGAGCAAGGCTTCATACGCCATAACCCTCGGCCCGGTATCTTCCTTCGACCGCTTGTCGGCCTTGTCGAACGCCTCGATGCTGATCCCGTTGCACCGGGCAATCCTTTTCATCTGGACCTGCCAGCGTTCATAGAGGCCAAGCGGCAAAATCTGCAATAGGCTC
>Ga0210395_10000534_pt1 | contig 29777 bp, 31 predicted proteins | sample IncBWH4OmetaG_FD_150861 | JGI IMG/M metagenome (GOLD analysis project Ga0210395, IMG submission 150861) | Forest soil microbial communities from Barre Woods Harvard Forest LTER site, Petersham, Massachusetts, United States - Inc-BW-H-4-O ... | reverse complement strand
CAAAAGGCCGGCATCTATGAGGAAGTGAAACCCAAGTTGGTGTATGGAGAAAACATTTCGCAAGCAGCCCAGTTTGTGCAATCCGGAAACGCCCAGGCAGGCATCGTGGCCATGTCTCTCGCCGTTTCGCCAGGAATGAAAGACGGCAAGCGGTGGGAGATTCCCGCAGACATGCATCCGACCATCGAGCAAGCCGCCGTCGTGTTGAAAAGTGCGAGGAACAAGGAGAGCGCCAAAGCCTTCTTGGAATTTGTGAAGAGCGAAGCCGGGCGCGCGACTCTTTCGAAGTACGGATTTGCATTCCCCGCCGCTGCTTCAGCCAGTTCGCAGAAAAGCTAATCATGGACGCGCTTCTGCTTTCCCTCCGCCTCGCCCTCTGTGTTTCCGCCATTCTTCTGGCCGGCGGGCTGCCGCTTGCCTATTGGCTCGCGTATTCGAATTGGCGCGGCAAGTTTTTATTGGAAGCCATGGTAGCTCTGCCGCTGGTGCTGCCGCCGACGGTGCTGGGATTTTACGTTCTCCTGGCGATGGGCCCCCGCGGCCCGCTGGGAAAATTGTGGCAGCTATTCTTTGGACACGGCATGGCGTTTACGTTCGAAGGCCTCGTCCTCGCGTCCGTGCTCTATAGTTTGCCGTTCGCCGTGCAGCCGCTCATCGCCTCTTTCGAATCCGTGGACCGCAAACTGCTCGATGCTTCCGCAGTTCTCGGCGCCGGGAGTCTGCGAACTTTCTGGCGCGTGATCCTCCCGCTCTCGATTCACGGCGTGGTGACCGCGCTGGTGCTCAGCTTTGCTCACACGCTGGGTGAATTTGGCGTGGTGCTGATGGTCGGCGGCAATTTGGCGGGCGTGACGCGCACGGTCTCGATCGATATCTACGATCACGTGCAATCGCTCGAATACGCCGAAGCGAATCGCATGGCACTGGTGCTGCTCGCAATCTCATTCGCAGTATTGTCGGCCGTGTACGCCGTCAATCGTCAAGTAGGCCGCCAAATCGGACGCCGTTTGTGGACACCGTGGGCAGCGAATTAAACGCGGCCATGCTGACGGCGCGCGTGAAGATGGAGCGGCTCCGCGCGGGCTCTCCCCCGTTTCTTCTGGATATTTCCGTCAAAGTTCCCTCGGGCATCACCATTTTTTTCGGGCCCTCGGGCGCCGGAAAATCCACCGTTCTCGATTGCATCGCGGGATTGGCGCGCCCGGACGCGGGACGCATTGCCGTTGGCGAAGGAGTGCTGTTCGATTCGCAAGCCGGCGTGAATTGTCCGCCCCAGGCGCGGCGGATCGCGTATGTTTTTCAAACGCTGGCGCTCTTTCCGCACATGAGCGCCGAAGAAAACGTCGCCTATGGACTCGATGGCTTACCGCGGGAACAGCGCGCCGCGCGCGTGGAAGAAATCTTAAAAGCTTTTCGCGTGGAGAAATTGCGCTCGCGCAGGCCCGGCGAAATCTCTGGCGGCGAACGCCAAAGAATTGCGCTTGCGCGATCTTTGGTCGCGCAGCCGCGCGTCTTGCTGCTCGACGAGCCTTTGACAGGGCTGGATGCGGAATTGAAGGCGGCGATCATCGACGATTTGCGCGTTTGGAACGCTGCCCGGCGAATTCCGATTTTGTACGTAACGCACAGCCGCGAGGAAGTGGATGCGCTCGGCGAGCGCGTGATCGCCATGGATCACGGCCGCGTCGTAAGCGAGGGAACTCCCATGGAGGTCCTGGAAGCCCCGCGGCGCAAGCGGCTCGCGCAAACAGCCGGTTTTGAAAATTTGCTCGGCGGAACCGTCGTCGATTTGCGCGAAGCCGACGGCGTCATGCGCGTGCGGCTCAACGAAGGCGTTTGCGAAATCGAAGTGCCGCTGGGGTTCGCGGTGGCTGGAGACCGCGTGCACGTGGCCATTCGCGCCGGCGATATTTTGCTGGCCACTTCGCAACCACAGGGCCTCAGCGCGCGCAACGTCATCGAAGGCCACATCGTTTCGCTGGAAACGCGCGGCACTCTGGTCAGAGCCCGTGTGAACTGCGGCGTGGAATTTATCGTGCATCTGACGCCGGGAGCCGCGAGAGCGTTGGAGCTTGCGGTTGGAGTTCGCGTCTGGCTCGTGCTCAAGACGCACTCGTGTCATCTCGTCGAGGAGTGAACGACGGCAAAGCGCGAAAACTTTTTAGGATTTTGGCTTAGGTGCCGCGCTGGCCGCGGCAGCCGTAGGCGCGGAGAATCTCACTTCCGCCGCCTCAAGCGCATCGCCTTTTGGCGTCGCGTGAATCACCACGCGGTCGCCCACAACCAGATCAGAAACCTTCGCGGGTTTGTCCGTATTCCCGCTTCTCAAGATATACGTGGTCGTGGCAACCAGCTTGACCTCGACGGAAGTGCCGTCTGCGGTTTTCACCGTGACCGAATCAGCGCTCGTCTTTTCCACGGTGCCAATGACATGCTTCTTGTCCCCGTGTGCCAGAGCAACACCTGCAAGGAGCGCGACTGAAAGAAGGAGTGCAAGAGAGCGAATCTTCGTCATAATAATCTCCAATAGGCTGGGGCCGGACCAATACAGGCCTCACCATTATTCCACAAGATTTCACTACCCGAGTCGCCGCAATCTTCTCCCGGGTCTGTTGTAACTCGACATTTTCATTACCCTAGTGATGATGATGAGATTCCGGTTTGGGCGCGGGCGTTGCTCCATTCAAGAAGTCGTTTTCCTCCTCCTCCTCCATTCGGTCGTCAGGTCCTTTTGGATTGTACTTTTCCATCTCCATGCGCTCATCTTCCGTCAACTGCGGCAGGTGCCGGATAAACTGCACGAGCTTCCAGGTGTCCTCCGGCGAACTGTGGCGGCTGGAGAATGCCGGCATACCGGTGAACCGCACGCCGTTCTCAATGATCCAGAAAAGCTCGCCGTCGGAAAGGTTCTGCGTTTCCGGAAGCCGCAGGTCCGGCGGTTTGGGATAAAGTCCGCTGCCCATCATCGTGTCGCAACTTCCATCGTTTCCGTGGCAGATGGCGCAGTGGTCGGCAAAGTGCAGCCGGCCATCCCGCAAATTGTCCGCTGAAGCGGGCACGGGATTATGCAGAGCACGCGCCGAGCTCGGCAGCGCCATGTGTCTCGCCTTCCGCGCCATCATCACCTCGAGCGCCGTCGGCGTTGCCTTGGCACTCACGCCGTTATGCAGAAAGGAAAACGCGACGAAGCCGGCGCCCAGCGCCGCAATCACCAGCACAAACAGAATCAGAGTTCCGCGTTTCATGGCTTCACAACTAGCATAGACGACCTTAGGCGCCTGGCGGTAGCCTGGATTTGCTCGCCCCGAATGCACCGCTTCAGCCGCGCCTGCAGACTTGCACCGCCTCTGGTAGGATACGCCGAGCCATGCGTAAAAGAATCTATTCGAGCCTGGATTCGGCCGTGGCCGATATTCGAGACGGCGCTCGAATCATGTTCGGTGGATTCGGCGGCGCGGGATTTCCCAACAACTTGATCCAGGCGCTTGCCCAGAAGGGCACAAGAGATATCACCGCCATCAGCAACAACTGCGGAACACGCGATGGCGAGCTGGGATTGTTGTTCAAGAATGGCCAGATCCGGCATGTGATTGCGGCATTCCCAGGTCCGCACGCGCACTACTTTCTGCAACAGTTCGCTGAGAAAAAAGTAACGCTTGAGCTGGTCCCGCAAGGAATTCTCTGCGAACGCATGCGAGCTGCTGCCGCGGGATTGTGCGGATTTTACACAACCGTTGGCGTGGGCACGGAAGTCGCGGCCGGAAAAGAAGAGCGCGTCATCGAAGGGAAACACTGCATCCTCGAGATGCCCATCCATGCGGACTACGCTTTCATCAAGGCCGATACAGCCGACGAGCTGGGCAATCTGACCTACCGCCTGGCGGCGCGGAATTTCAATCCGATCATGGCCATGGCGGCGACGACGACCATCGTTGAAGTCGAAGAAATTATGCCGGTCGGCGCAATCAAACCCGAACACGTCGTGACGCCGGCGCTCTTTGTGCACCGCATCGTGCAAGCCAAAGGAATTCGCTATGTCTGATAAGCCGCGGCTCACGCGTGAACAGATCGCGCAGCGCGCCGCAATGGAGTTGCCCAACGGCGCTTACGTAAATCTTGGATGGGGCATCCCCAATCTCATCGCGGACTATTTGCAGGAAAACAAGGAAGTTTATTTTCACAGCGAGAATGGCATTCTCGGCATGGGGCGGCGCGCCAGACCAGGCGAGGAAGATTACGACCTCGTCGATGCGATGAAAGTTCCGGTGACTCTGATGCCCGGCGCATCTTTTTTTCATCAGGCGGACGCGCATCTCATGACGCGAGGCGGCCACCTGGATGTGGCCGTGCTCGGCGGATTTCAGGTTTCCGAAAAAGGCGATCTCGCGAACTGGAAGATTCCAGGAGCGAAAGGGCCCGGAGGAATTGGCGGCGCGATGGACATCGCCGCGGGCGCGAAAAAGCTCATCGTCTGCATGGAACACACTACCAAGGAAGGCGCGCCAAAAATCGTGCGCCAATGTACCTATCCGCTGACGGGCCTTGCATGCGTCGATACGATTGTCACCGATCTCGCAGTGATCGACGTGAAGCCCGAAGGATTGATGCTGCGCGAGATCGCTCCGGGATGGGGCATTGAAGAGTTGCAAAAGCTGACCGAAGCGCCTCTGTTGTCCGTAGGCCGCGCACCGGAGATAAAATTCGTCTGAAGTCTCTTGTGACGCAACGCAATAAGCGCGCAAGCGGTTGGATGCCGCATGACGCGTCGCGCATGGTAAAGTTTGGGTGCTCTGTGGCAGGAAGCGGAAGTATCAGGAGGAAGTCATGGCAGAAAATATCCCGGAAAAATACGCCGACTTGCTGGAAAAGCCTGCGTTCGGAAATCTCGGCACGATCATGAAGGACGGCAGCCCGCAAGTGACCCCGGTCTGGGTGGATTACGACGGCAAATATGTCCGGTTTAATTCCGCGCTCGGCCGCGTGAAAGACAAAAATGTCCGGCGCGACCCGCGCGTATCGGTTTCGCTGCAGGATCCAGCGAACCCTTATCGCTATCTCGAAATTCGCGGCCGTGTCGTCGAAATCACCCAAACTGGCGCGGATGATCACATCAACAAGCTCTCGCAAAAATATTTGGGTAAGCCCGTCTATCCGTTCCGGCAGCCCGGCGAAGTCCGCGTTCTCTACAAGATCGAGCCGCAAAAAGTCAGCTCTATGGGATGACAATTCTTTCCTGAAAGCTCTCTCAATCTCCCTTTACTATAGGCGCGCTGCGACACGCGCGGCTATGTGGCCGTCCATAGTGCGAAAAATGAGCACGAGGCTATCCGTTAAGGGAACGTCCGCTGCGGGGATGCCAAGTTCGTAAGACCACAAATATCGCTTGGGCAATTCCGCCGCGAGACTCGTCGCATACGGCTGAATGGGATCGACGGAGAAGCGCACCAAGGCTATTTTCCCCGCGGGTCGCAGGTCCACACCGTGTTTCCAATAGAACGAAAGCTTCATCGAGCTCATCGTTTCCTGCGTCAGATAAACGCCCGTGCCAACCGGCTGCAGCCCCGTCGAGCATGGCTGATCCTGAATAGTCAGCGAAAGCAGCAGCTTGTCGGGGAACTGCGTTACTTCGTTTGTGCCGAGGCGAAAAATGGTTCCGTCGTCGCTCTCGTAGGACTTCAGGCCGTTGAAGAAATCCGCGGAGGTGATGCGGCCGTTGATGCGAAAGCAGGCGCCGTCCGGGATGCCGCCGTCGCCGATGAGGAAAAGCCCGCCGTAATAATTCTCAACCTTGGGATCCGGTGCTTTTGGATGCTTGGTCTTTTTTTGCGATTGAGCGCCGGCAGGAAAGAACACGCAGGACGCAGCGAGAGCCAAGGAAAAAAGTCGTGAAGGATGCGCGCTCATGGGAGAGTTCCAACGCCATCATTTTACTCCCGCGGGCTGTGCGCGGAGAAGGAAGGTTATACCGTCGGTCGTGTAGGAGGCTTTGCCGCCATCGAGAGGCTTGGCCTCGACATTTCCGGCGCGGACGGCTTCGATCGCGGTGACCAGCCTGGGCAAGATCGATGGATCGGCGACTGGAACGTTGTGCGCCCCGAGAACCAGTTTCACTTGCGGCGCCAGATCGGCGAGCCACTTCACTGACGCGACGTACGCGTCCAGATTTGTTTCCGGGCGGAAGAGCCAGATGGGGCCGGGATAGTAGGTGTCGCCGGTAAAGAGCAAGCCATTGGCGCGATCGATCAGGCAGATGGAGTCTGGCGTGTGGCCGGGACTAGCAATGATTTCGAGGACGCGCCCGCCAAGATTGACTTTGAAGCCGTTTTTCACGAACAGCGAAACGTGCCACGGCTTGGTCGCGTAAGTCTTCGGGTCAAAACCTTTCGGCAGACTGCCGCAGACCATGCCGGGGGCAAGTTCTTCTTGTGCGTCGTCGCGCGAGCCTTTGGCGTTTGCTCGCGTGAAGTCCGTATCCATGCCGTAGACAAACGTGAAAAGGGAATTGCCGCCGACATGGTCGTTGTGCGTGTGCGAATTCAGCACCACAACGGGCCGGCTCGTCAGCTGCGTGACAACTTTGTGGATGTTGGCGATGCCCATGCCGGTGTCAAAAAGCAGCGCTTGCTTGGTGCCGACGATGAGATACGAGATGACTTCTTCGGCTTGGTGCGGCTCGTAAATGGCGAATACGCCGGGCGCAACTTTGTAGACTTCAAACCACGGCTCGTTTGGCAGCACGCGCTCCAGCGCTTTGTATTCCGGCCGCGGCAGATTCTTGCACCAGTCGGGGCTGATCGTTTGCGCGAGTGCGGTAGAAGAAAAAACCATAAAAACTAATGCAGACAGCACAGAGCCGCAGAGACCACGGAGTAGGAAACTTCGTCGAATCACACAACCTCCTCATCATAGGTGCCAAGCCAAGAGACAATTCGCGCAGTTTGTCCCGGCTTAAGCATCGGCGTTTGCCCGGACTGCACCAGAGTAGTCTCCACCCACTTCTCGTTGTCCAGAATCACCACAAATGAGGCTTCCTCTGTCACAAGCTGTTTGGTGATGTCGACCAGCTCAAACTCGTCGTCCACCGCGTAAGACATGTGCGCAGGCCCGTACCTAATCCAGATATCTGTGCCCTTTGCCGTAAGGATGATCAGACTGCCGGCATTTGATCCTTTCGGTGCGGGAACTACCATCTCGATGTCTCCGCCCTCCTGCATTTCCACGTAGCGAGCCCATTCAGGAAATTGAGAGAGAGCGGCCGCCTTAACTTTCCCGGCCAACTCATTGGGCAAAGTGCCGTTCAAGAAGCTTTCTCCAATCTGATGAAGGTAGCTGTGTCATTTGCTTGCGGTAACAAAAATGCTTTTCGGAATCATCATATGCACGCCTTTGTTGCCGTCGACCAGCTCAGTAATGTGCAGGTCCGCAGCGACGCTCGCGAGCATGTAGGCGTCGTCGCGCGAGAGATGCTTTTCGGTGACGAGGAAATCGATCATCTCGCGCACCGCCAGCGTGGCGCAGGCGTTCAGGTCGTCGTTGAGCCCCATGGTGATGTAGTGCGTGGGCGTTTCGGCGCGCGGCCACTTTAGGTGCATGTCCTTGCGCACGATGAATTGAAACGTGCCGGTGAGCGAAGTTTCCATTGCGGTGATGTCCACTTCGCCGTCGCCCTGCCCGGCGTGCCCGTCGCCCACTTCAAAAAGCGCGCCGGGCGCGTGCACGGGAATGTACAGCGTCGTGCCGGCAACGAGGTCCTTGTTATCGAGATTGCCGGCCATAATCCACGGCGGCGCGCTGTTGAAGCGGCCCGCGCTTTCCGGCGGCGCGTCGCCCATGCTGCCGAAAAAAGGATGCAGCGGAATCTCGATACCCGGCGCGAATTTCGCGATCATGCGTTTCTCGTCCAGCGGAATGATTTTCATCTTCGCGTAAGGATAATCGTCCGGAATGTAGCCGCGCCCCGGCCCGAACGCGTTGTACGCATACGGAATCGCCAGCTTGATCGCCAGGATTTCCACTTCCAGCACGTCGCCCGGCTGCGCGTCCTCAATATAAATCGGCCCCGTCAAAATGTGCCCGCCCGGCCCCTTGTCTTTCACCTGGTCCGTAATATCGCGCAGCGATTGCTCCACCTGCTCCGGCGGCAACCCCGCATCCTCCAGCCGCTTCGGGCTATTCGTAATCAGCGTGTCGATCTGCACCGTATCGCCCGACTTCACGCGCAACACCGGCGCCGCCTTCGCGTCGTAATATCCCCAAGCCACCGTCTTTGGCGTCGCCTTCAGCGTATACGTCGCCTGTGCGTGTGCTGATCGCGCGAGCAAGAAAACGACCGTAAAGATTACTGGAGCGAGAGTCGCGATTCGCTTGTTCAAGCAGCCTCCTGAATAACAAGTTGTGTATAAACATCAACAGCTAACAACGGCCGGAGAAGTCTGTTAGAATCCGCGCGCGTATGGCCGAGAAATACAGATTCACGCTCGAAGAAAAGATCGCGCTGCTGCGTGAGCTGAAAAAGATCCTGAGGAGTGACGACGAGCGGGAGTTTATGAGGATTTTGCGGAAGCTCGGGATACACGACGAGGACCCGCGTTTCGCCGAGGCCGTGAAGTTTTTCCGCGACCTCCGCGGCGGGAAGGCTTAACTGCCAGGCGCCGGATTTCCTCACGTATGGCTTTGGCCTTTTCGAGCGGCAGGGAGGACAACTGCTCGATAACGATTTCGGCCAACCGATTTGCGGCCTGATCGAGCTTACTTGTGTTCTTTCTTGCCATGCAGTCAATAGGATAGCACGTCTGGCAGGATACGGCCCGCCCAGTTCAGGTTTGACGCCCAACACCGGCGCCGCCTTCGCGTCGCAATATCCCCTAGCCGCCGTCTTCGGCGTCGCTTTAAGAGTGTACGTTCCTTGAGCCTGGGCACTGCAGATTTCCAAAGAGCCCCTAATCACGCAAACTAGAGTAATCAGTGGCGGGATTTGCCATGTGCTAGAAACTGATTTATGCAGTTCCATTCGCGTCCTTTCCAAAATCAAATGGTCGGTAAAGCGGCTTTCTATCGAGCGTCCCAGCAACAAACCCTTCCAAGAATTTGTCTAAAGATTCAGCGATTGGCTTCGCGAGTTTTGATAGATCTTCCCGAGCCATTTTCTCTCCATCGGGTTCCAAGTCGTGCGCAATTAAGACGATTGGAGCGCTTTTACCAGACGCCGACAATGTGTCGAAACAATATGCGTCTCCACTGTCGTTTGATGCGAAGACTGCATATCCACACGGCAGCGCATACACTCCTGGGACAGCATCGTGGTTTTCCAGAATGATGTCAGAAAACGTCCATAGTCTGACCCGCTCTATCTCTGCCATTCTAGTTGGCATGGCCACACGGTAAAACTCAATTGCATCCAGCGGCATTCCGAGTGAACGTAGTCTCTCCAACTCCACAGGCGTTGCTACTCTAAATTCAATGCCCGCCTTTTGCTTGATTTGGTCCAAGACGCTCATGGATGCGTCATGTCCTCGGGCTTGACGAGGGCGTCGAATTCTTCGGCGTTTACGAAGCCGAGCTTGATGGCGGCTTCCCGCAAGCTGATGTGGGAGTGATGCGCGGCTTTGGCGACTTGGGCTGCGGCGTCGTAGCCGATTTTGGGAGCCAGCGCGGTGACCAGCATCAAGGAATTGTGGACGTAGTGTTCGATCTGCGTGGTGTTGACTTCGATGCCTTGGACGCAGTGGGCCACGAAACTGTTGGAGGCGTCGGCGAGGAGTTCGACGGAGTGGAGATAGTTGAAGATGATGACGGGCTTGAAAACGTTGAGCTCGAAATTGCCTTGCGAGCCGGCGAAGCCAATGGCGGCGTCGTTGCCCATCACTTGCACAGCGACCATGGTGAGCGCTTCGGCCTGCGTGGGATTCACCTTACCCGGCATGATCGAAGAGCCGGGCTCGTTCTCGGGAAGAGCGAGCTCGCCGAGGCCACAGCGCGGGCCGGAAGCCAGCCAGCGAATGTCGTTGGCGATTTTCATCAGCGAAGCCGCGAGCGTTTTCAGTGCGCCGCTGGCGAACACAAGTTCGTCGTGCGCGCTGAGCGCGGCGAATTTATTGGGATGCGAGCGGAAGGGCAGTCCCGTAAGCTCCGCGATTTTTTTCGCGGCGCGTTCGGCGAATTCAGGATGGGCGTTGAGGCCGGTGCCGACGGCGGTGCCGCCGATGGCGAGATCGTAGAGGCCGTCGAGCGCCATGGCGATGCGCCCGCCGTCGCGGTCAAGCAGATTGACATACCCTGAAAATTCCTGGCCGACGGTGAGCGGCGTAGCGTCTTGCAAATGCGTACGCCCGATTTTCACGATGTCGGCAAATTCCCTGGCCTTGGCGTCGAGCGCATCGCGAAGCTTTTTCACCGCGGGCAGCAGCCGCTGCCGCGTTTCCGTGGCCGCCGCAATATGCATCGCCGCCGGAAACGTGTCGTTCGAGGATTGCGACATATTTACATCGTCATTAGGATGAATCGGCTTCTTGCTGCCCATGACGCCGCCCGCCATTTCAATCGCGCGATTCGAGATCACCTCATTCACATTCATGTTGGTCTGCGTACCGCTGCCGGTTTGCCAAATCCGCAAAGGGAAATGCTCGTTCAGCTTTCCCGCGATAACTTCGTCGGCCGCCTCCGTGATGAGCGCGGTTTTGTCGGACGGAAGCTTGCCGAGGTCCTGGTTGACTAGCGCGGCCGCTTTTTTGAGGATGCCGAACGCGCGAATCAACTCCGGCGGCATCGTGTCCTTGCCAATGGCGAAGTGGATGAGCGAGCGGGCGGTCTGCGCGCCATAGTAGCGGTCGGCGGGCACATCTATCTTGCCCATGGAGTCGGACTCGGTGCGCGTCACGATGGACGCAGTGTCGATGGTTCTAGGCATGGTGGCTCCTGAAAAGGGTAACCCAAGATTTTAGCAGGCACACGAAGAAGTAAAGAAGCAATGATACGAGGAAGTTGATACAGGGAAGTGAAGTAAAGAACAGTACCCCGCACCCGTTCGGATCGTCCGCTAACCTATTCTCTCCAAAGCACTTAAAATAACTATTGACTTTAGTTACCATTATGCTATAATGTTTTATGAATTTCGGTCAAAGATCGCTTTCCGCCCGCATCCGTTCTTCCCATGCTCTCGCTCCAATCTCATCCACTTTTCTGCGTCCCATAAAATATCTCATAACCCCTTTAGAATCCGCACTTCTGCAAGTGCTCATTCTAAACAACTTGAACTTCGCTCGAATCAACACTTATGAAAAACCCGGGGGGAGGGGCCCCATTATCGTTAACCACGTTACGGTTAACCAGACATTCGCTCCTCTACCGGACGCTCGCCTATTGGAAGAGGCGGGTGGAACAGGCCGGCGACCGAGTTGGCGATTGGATACATGGCGGACACCAGTCAGGCAAGGAGCAGAGTCAGAGGCGCAGCGTTGTGTATAATTGAAGCCTTGGGGAAGCAGCGCAATTCATGCCAGAAGAAACGAAAACAGTAAAGGCGAGCGCGGAAGTGTCGCGAGAGCGCCAGCGCAGGTTCCGGCGGACGCGCGTGCGCGAGCTGAAGATGATTGCCAAAGCGCTGGCCTCCACGAAGCACCCTATTTTGGTGCACATCATTCCCATGCGCCGCTGCAATCTGGACTGTGGCTATTGCAACGAGTACGACAACGTGTCTAAGCCAGTGCCGCTCGAGGAGATGAAGAAGCGGCTGGATATTTTGTCGGACATGGGCACGTCGATCATCACTATCAGCGGGGGCGAGCCGCTTATGCATCCGGAGCTCGAAGAAATTATCCACCACATCCGGAAGCGCGGCATGATAGCGGGAATGATCACCAACGGGTTTCTGCTCAGCAAGGAGCGGATTGCCACGCTCAACGAGGCCGGGCTGGAGCACTTGCAGATCAGCATTGATAATGTGGTGCCGGACGAAGTTTCCAAGAAGAGCTTGAAGACACTGGATATCCGGCTCGAATGGCTTGCGGAATTCGCGGTTTTCCAGGTGAACATCAACTCCGTGCTTGGGAGCGGAGTGAAGGACCCCGAAGATGCGCTAACGATTGCGCATCGCGCCGTCGAGCTTGGATTTACGAGCACGGTGGGGATTATTCACGACGGGAATGGCCAATTGAAGCCGCTAGGGCCGCGCGAGCTGGAGATTTTTGAAGAGATCATGACGCTCGGGAAGCGGTCGTTTTCGCGGTTCAATGATTTCCAGCACAGCGTGGCGCGCGGCAAAGAGCACGACTGGCGCTGCCGCTCGGGAGCCCGCTATTTGTATATTTGCGAGGATGGGTTGGTGCACTGGTGCTCGCAACAGCGCGGCTATCCTGGGATTCCGCTGGCTCAGTATACAGACGAGATGCGCCATCGCGAGTACTACACGGAAAAGCATTGCGCGCCAATGTGCACAGTCTCGTGCGTGCAGCAGGTCGGGATTATCGACAACTGGCGCGGTCCACAGACCCTGAAACCAAAACCGATGGCGCCCCCGGCAGCGCAGCCGGAGCTGGTGCAAATCGGCAGTGCACGAAGCGACTCTTAGTGGCACTGCACGAAACGATTCCTAATCGCGAGCTAATTTCCTTCCTGCCACGCACTCTCTATTTTCTTTCCGCGCACATAGCCAGCCACACCGATTGACGATGGGGCTGGACTTCCGAAGAATGAGAGCATGCCATCCGCAGCAATCGAAATTGAAAATCTGACCAAGGACTACCCCTTCGGGTTCCTGCACCTCAAGAAAAAGAGGTCGCTGGAAGGCTTGACCATGCAGGTCGAGAGTGGCGAGGTGTTCGGTTTTCTCGGGCCGAATGGCGCGGGAAAGTCGACGACGATCAAGCTGCTTGTGGGTCTGATCTTCCCGGAGGCTGGGACGGCGCGCATCTTGGGAAAATCCATCGCCGATATTGAAATGCACCGCGACATTGGGTATCTGCCCGAGCAGCCGTATTTCTACGACTATCTGACGGCGGCTGAGGTTCTGGATTACTTCGCTAGATTTCACGATTTGACAGCGGCCGACCGCAGCGAGCGCGTGGCGCGCATGCTCAAGAAAGTCGGGTTGGAGACCGCCGGGAAGATTCAACTGCGGAAGTATTCGAAGGGCATGCTGCAGCGGGTGGGGCTGGCGCAGGCGATTTTACACGATCCGAAAGTGGTGATTCTGGATGAACCCATGTCGGGGTTGGATCCCATCGGGCGTCGGGAAGTGCGCGACATTATTTTGGAATTGAAGCGCGAAGGTAAGACGGTGCTGTTCTCCACACATATTTTGTCCGATGCAGAAATGCTTTGCGATCGAGTGGGCGTGATTGTTGGGGGGAAGTTGCGCGGCGTCGGCGCGCCCGGTGAGATTGTCGGGATGAAATCGCAAGGGATGGAAATTCTGTTCGAGCTAGCGGGAAGCGGCACGAGCGCGGCGGGCATCCTTGCCAAGGCGACGAAGACGGGCGACCGTTACCGCCTGCAAGTTCCAGAAGAAGAACTGTACCCGGCGCTGGAACAGCTTCGAGGGGTCGGAGCGAAGATTCTTTCCGTGGCGCAAGTAAAGGCGTCTCTCGAAGAGTATTTCATGAACCTTATTCAGGCGGATCGAGCGCAAGCGTCGGCTATCGAGGTGAGCGGGAAATGAGGCGCGCGGGCGCGGTAGCGTTGAATACATTTCGCGAAGCGGTGCGCGACCGCGTGCTGTACAACCTCGTTTTTTTTGCGCTGCTTATGATGGCGGCGGCGATCTTCGTCGGGGGAATCTCGATTGGAATCGAAGAGCTGGTGATCAAGAGCCTGGGCTTGAGCGCCATCAGCGTGATTGGATTGTTGATCGCGGTGTTCATCGGCGTAGGCCTCGTTTACAAGGAGATGGACAAGCGGACGCTGTATGCGCTGCTGGCGAAGCCGGTGCGGCGATGGGAATTTCTGCTGGGAAAATTCGGCGGGCTGGTTTTGACGCTGACCGTGAATACACTGGCGATGGCGGCCGGATTGTTTGCAGCGCTACTGTACGTGAAGCATCACTTTGAACGCACAGATGCCGTATTGCTCGTCGCGATTTATTTTATTTTGCTGAAACTGACGCTGGTGGTTGCCCTCGCGTTGCTCTTTTCCTGCTACACCACACCCTTGCTTGCCATTCTCTACACTTCGGCGCTGTATGTCGCGGGGTTGTTCGTGGAAGAGATGCGCACTTTTCATTTTGCCATCCCGAACCCCGCGCTGGAGGCACTGCTTAGGGGGCTCTCCTATCTGCTTCCGAATTTTGAGAATTTCAATGTTATGGCTGCCGCGGCGCACGGGCGGGAAATTCCCAGAGCTTTGATTTTGCACAATACGGTTTACGCCGCGTTGTACAGCGGCATCGTACTGCTCGTAGCGGCTGCGGTTTTTTCGCGGCGGAACCTGAAATGAATTCACCGAGTTCGAAGAATTGGCTGTTGCTGGTCTTGCTGCCGCTGGGATTTGCCGGCGTGTGGCAACTGCAGCACCGCATCGATGGCCAGCGAGCCGCGCTGCACCAGGAACGCGACGAGCTTGTGCTGCGCTCCGGCAAGCTGGTCAAGGCCATGAGCCTCGAATATGCGCCGTTGATGGCGGACATTTATTGGACGCGCGTGGTGCAGTACTACGGCGACAAGCGAGAGCGGCACGATCCTAACTTCGAATTGCTCTGGCCGCTTCTGGATCTTGCGACGACGCTCGATCCAAATTTGCTGGTGGCATACCGTTTCGGCTCCACATTCTTGAGCGAACCTTCGCCGCGCGGTGCGGGTCATCCGGAACAAGGGATCGCCTTGCTGGAACGTGGGATTCAGGCGAATCCCGAGTACTGGCGATTTTATGAGGATCTGGGATTCATCTACTACTTCGAGCTGAAGGATTATGCGAAAGCGTCGGCGGCATTTGCGGAAGGAAGCAAGAATCCGGATGCGCTGATCTGGATGAAAGTGATGGCCGCGAAAATCGCTGCGGATGGCGAATCGCTCTCGACGTCCCTCTTTTTGTGGAACGAGGTTTATCAGACGACGAAAGACCCTCAAGTCAGAGAAAACGCGCGGACGCATCTGAGACTGCTGCGAGTCGAGCAGGATTGCAAACAGCTCGATGCGCTGGCGGATGAATTTCAAAAGCGGACGGGCAGGCGGCCAGCGCACGTCGGCGAACTTGTGCAGGCAGGACTGCTAAGGAGTCTTCCGGTGGATCCGATGGGATTTCCTTATGTTTTCGGGCCGGACGGCAAGGCGGCCTTGAATCTGGATAGCCCGCTGCTCGAGCAGCGGCTGCTGCACCAAAAGCCGAAGTGAGTTACTCGCACGGCCTCGCTTATTCCTCAGACTTTTCCGTTTGTGAAGTGGTGCAGAGGAGCGTCATCTGGGGGTCGATGACGAGCTTGTGCGGCGGGGCTTGCGTTACGAAGTGGAACGAAGTTTCTGGGCCTGCGGCGACGACGGCGCCTAGGAAGACATTGTGTCCGGAGCCGTTGTTGGCGTAGAGCGGGACGCTGGCGATGAAAGAGCGGGGCACGCCGGTTTGAAAAAGTTTGCCGCGGACGACTTCACCCTTATCCGTGTGGTGCGTGGAAAATTCAACGCGATAGTGGGGGATGCCCGTGCCGCGCACCCATTGCTCGAAAAACCATTCCATGCTGCGGCCGCCTTCGAGATCCATGGCCGGCGTCATGACGGCCTCGACTTCGTGCTGCAGATCTTCGGTGGATAGCGCGCGGTAAGCGTACTTTGTGGAGATGTTGCGAAGAAATGCCACAAACTTCGCATCGGGATCTTTGGCGCCGGGCTGGCGCAGCATTTCGCGCAGCATGTGCATCACCCAGGAGCCTTTGCTGTAAATCAGTTCTTCAAAACCGAACGGCGACTTTGAGGAGTTCAAGCGATTGCCGAGAGGCAGCGCTCCAATTTCGCCTACGGGCGCATCCGAGCCGGAAACTTTTTCCTCGAGTTGTTTGCGATAGCGCTCGAGCCACACGCGAAGCTCATGCCCGGAGGGCTTCCTGCTGTCCGCGAAAAGCAGCGCAAGATAATTGGCGATGGCTTCATCGATCCACTGATCCCGGTAACTGGACCAGCCGACGACGTTGCCCCACCACTGATGCGCGACCTCGTGATAAGGGACGATATCTGTAAAAGCTTCCTGGTGAGCGGGAGAGAGTCCGGCGCGGTTTTGCTCTTCGGGAGACAAGAAAGAAAAAGTGGAAATGTAGAGCAGGCCGGGCCAGCCTTGGCCGAAGGAGCCGGGGATTTGCGAGACGCTTAGGGTGCGAAAAGGGAAAGGCCCGCCGAACTTTTCATAGAAGCGAATGGAAGAGTCGATGTCCTTGCCAAGTTGCTTGAGCGCGTCGGCAGGACTCGGCGGCGCAGGACGCATCGCCTCGCGGCTCCTGCTGCCCGGCAGGCCGTACGGAATATTGACGGGAGGAAGCGAGTCCGGGCTTGCAGAATCGAGACGATTGCTCAGGGCTTGCTCGAGTTGGCGGTTGGCGTAGACGTCGATGGTGCGCGATTCGCTGGTGATGGAACTGGAGGCGTATTCGCCAAGATTGAAACCGGCGATGGAGAGCGGCTTATCGCTTCGCCAGCGGCCTACGCGAAAATCTCCGGCGATTTGTTCATCGAACTTGGCGCCGGTGGCGACCAGCTTCAGATGGCGCGGCCAGCGCATGGTGAGGTCATACGAAGCGAACTCCGCTTGATCGCCGAGGTGTGGATACCAGCTTTCGCGCGCGCCGACGAAAAGTACTTCGTTGCCGGCGTTTTCAATGACATTGCCGCGGTAATGAAAACGAATCGTAAATTCCTGGCCTTTTTGCGAGGGCTGCGGCAGCACGACGTGGAGATAGTCATTGCCGCGGACGCTGCGCTCCTGGGGAGTCATACCTTCGTTCTGGAAATAAGCGAGTGGTTTGTTCTGATCACCGGTTACGGTTTCGGCGTGAAGAGCGCGAGAAAGTTGAAACGTTAGAACACGTTCGCCTGAAATTTCGGCGCGGACATGGACGGCGGCTGTGGCGTCGAGAGAATTGTCAGGCAAGACGGTTGTGTCCAACGTGTAGTCGAGCGCGTGAAATGCGACTGGCGAAGGAGCGGAGCCAGGGACGCTGTAGGAGGCCCAAACATCGTAATACATGGCGTTGCCGGATTTGCGGTTCTGGCCGAACAGGACCTGCTCTCTGCGCTGCGGGTCGAAGAGGAAATCGAAGGGGCCGGTATCGACGCCTTCAAGCGCGGCGTAGAAATAAGGCTTTGGATTTTGCGAAAGCCGGTCTTCGAGAATGCGCAAGGACTGGGGAGCATTTAACTGCGCTACAAGCGGGTCCGAGAGGGAGGCGAAGGCGGCGTCCGACTGCGGCGCTAGCTTGGCCGTCTGGAACTGGTGGAGGAGATCGTCGGCGGCGTCATCGGTGAAGCGCACGTAGGCGGTGGCGAAAACCTGGTCTAGCACGGGAGCGCCTAGAAAATGCGCCATTTGCTGTTTTTCCACGACATCGCGCGGAAAAGCCAGGGCATGACCGCGGCCGGAGAAGACGAAGCCGGTGACGCGGCCGTCGATGGGCGCCAGGAAAGCGAGTTTGCCTTCTTCGAAGTAGATCTCGACGTCGCCGCGGCGAAGTTCGATACGGTTGGCGGTAACGAGCTGGTAGGTGGAGGCGGGATCAAGACGCAGGGCGTTAAGTGCGTCATAGAATTCGTGGGGCGATTGATCGGCGCCGGCGTATACGGGCAGGGCGATGAGACACAACAAGACGAAGAGTGCCACCCCTGGCCGCATGCAAGAAGTGTAGTCACATTCGGCATGGCGGAACAAGGCCGCGAGGAGCGCGGGAGCGAGGAGGATTAGAATAGTAAAATGGGCCATTCCATATTATTTAGACGCGCTCTGATGTTGTGTGCCGTGATGTTTTTTGCGGCGGCTGCGGCGCGCGCGGATACCATTGTTCTGAAGAATGGACGGCGGATTTTCGCTCTCAACGTGAGAGAAGAGGGCGACAGAGTGAAGTATGAGACTTCCGCCGGTGAGTTGAGCCTGCCGAAGTCTATCGTCGACCATATCGAAAAAGGCGGAGCCGCGCCGATGGGGGACTCTCCCGCGGCTGGGGCGGCGAGTCTGACCATCACGCCGCCTGCCATGGGAACGAAGAGCGGAGACACCGAAATTGAGAACGGCGCCGTGCACGACGCCGCGATTGACCGGGAGTACATCGCGAAACTCGAGGGAGCAGCGCGCGGCGGCGGCCAACGCGCGAAGGAGAGCGCGGCGCTTGCCTATCATACGGCATCGCAATTCGAGCTTTCGCGCGGGGACATGGAGCACGCACTGGCCGACGAACGCACGGCGCTCACATACGAACCGGAAGAGCCCACGCTGCTGATGAACGTGGCCTATCTGCATTTGCGGCGGAGCGAGTACAAGCAGTCGCTGGAGTATCTTGAACGCGCCCGCCGGGTAGCTCCGGAGAACGCAGACGTAGCGAAGCTCGCGGGCTGGGCGTACTACGGTTTGAACAAAATCGATCAGGCCGTCGCAGAGTGGAAGCGAGCGCTGGCTTTGCGGCCCGATCCGGAAGTGCAGGCCGCTCTCGACAAGGCGCAGCGCGACAAGCAGGAAGAAGAAAGTTACAAAGAAAACGAAAGCACGCACTTTACGCTGCGTTACAGCGGAGCGGCGGAGCCTGCGCTGGCGCGCGACGTGCTACGCACGCTGGAGGCGCATTTTTCGGCGATCGAGTCCGAGCTAAATTTCACGCCGCCGGATTCCATCGGCGTGGTGCTCTATACACACCAGACTTTTTCCGACATCACTCAGGCTCCGGGTTGGGTGGGCGCGTTGAACGACGGGCGCATTCGCGTACCGGTGCAGGGACTGAACGGAGTGACGCCGGAACTATCTCGCGTGCTGAAGCACGAACTGACGCACAGTTTTGTGGGGCAGAAGACGCGCGGCCATGCGCCCACGTGGATCCAGGAAGGCTTGGCGCAATGGATGGAAGGGAAGCGCAGCGGCGACAATGGAGCCGTTCTCGCGCAAGTCCTTCACGATGGAAGCGCGCCTTCGCTTGGCAGCCTGGAGGGATCGTGGATGGGCTTGCCGAGCGACGCGGCTGGCTATGCATACATGTGGGCGCTCGCGAATATCGAATACATCGTGCAAACCGGTGGCATGGGCGACATCGAGCGCATCCTCGACCGCATTGGCGGCGGCAGTTCCGCGGAAGCAGCTTTGCGCGAAGTTCTGCACAGCGATTACAACGACTTGATGCAGTCCACCGCGGAATATTTGCAAAAAACCTACCGCTAGGAGGCAGGCATGGGACTCGTTAGCCGATACGGGAGAATGTGGGCGAGGAATCCAGAGAACGTAGCTCACGTCGCGAGAGAGCACAAGAAGGCAACGCTAAATGGAGTTTACGTTCTATATGATGGCTCGATGCCGGTTTACGTTGGCAAAGGAAAAATAGCGAATCGCCTTGACGGACACGGAAGAGGCCGGAAGAAGGATTTTTGGGATTATTTCTCCTGGTTCGAAATTCGCGATGAGCACGACCGGCACGACGTCGAAGTCATTTTGTTAAAAACTCTCCCGTATTACCTCCGTCTGTTTAACAAACAAGCTGGAGCGTTTACCAGCGCCCAAGAAATAGGCAAGACGTCGCCGAATCGGCCGATACCGGTCGACAAGCCCCACTCATTTAGGTCCAAAAAAAGAAAGTCATAGTACTCACTTGAATCGCGCACCGCTACGCATGAGCCAGTAAAGCAGCGAGCAGCGCGGCGCGGGCGGGCATGGTGTTGATGAGGATGTGCTCGTTCGCGGAGTGGGCGCCGTGGCCGACGGCGCCGAGGCCGTCGAGCGTGGGGACGCCGAGCGCGGCGGTGAGATTGCCGTCGGAGCCGCCACCGGCTGTGCATTCACCTAGAGACAAACCCATTTGCGCGGCGAGAGATTTGGCTCTGGCGAAAAGCGCGGCGCTAAATTTATGTTCGAGCGGGGCGCGATTGAAGCCGCCACGCACTTCGAGTTTTGCGCCGGGAAGAATGGGACGAAGCGCGTGCAGGCGGCGCTCGAGGCGGCGCATGTCTGCAACGCGGAGCGCGCGAAGATCGAGGACGGCGCGGGCTCGCTCGGCAATGACATTTACGCGAGTGCCGCCTTCGATGACACCGGCGTTTACGGTGACGCCGCGGCGAAGGTCGTTCCACTCCTGAACGCGCTGGAGCTGACGCGCAAGTTCGTGAATGGCGTTGATGCCTTCTTGCGGCGCGAGGCCTGCATGAGAGGCGCGACCGTGGACGATGAGTTCGGCCTCGCCTACTCCTTTGCGAGCGGTCTTAATCAGGCCCTTTGGTCCGAGGGAAGGCTCCAATACAAAGACGGCGTCGCTGCGGCGCGCTTCTGTTTCGATGAGTTTCCTTGAGGCATCGCTGCCGATTTCTTCATCAGAGGTCCAGAGAAAAACCAGTCGGTGGCGGAGCGGAGCTTCTTCCTGCTGCAAAGTTTCGAGAGCGAAGAGGGCCTGCACCAGGCCGGCCTTCATATCGAAGATGCCGGGGCCATAGGCTTTTCCGCCGGAGACACGGAAGGGCATCTTGGCTAGAGCGCCGGAGGAATAGACCGTGTCGTAATGACCGAGAACCAGGAGTTGGCCTGCGGGGCGGGATTTTTGCGGCCACCAGATGATTCGTAACTGGTCTCCACGGTGCTTCTGCAGGATTCGTTCGACGCTTGCGCCGCGCTTGTGCCATTCCGCCGCGAGGAGGTCGCAGCAGAGGTCGGCTGGCTCTTTTTCGAGGCTGGGAGACTCCGCGAGAACGAGCCTCTGGAGTGTCGAGAGCATCTCCGGCAAACGAAGTTTGAGACGGCGCAAGAATTCTCTTGGGTAATTGGTGTCCGGCATGGCCGGGACATGCTAACAACGACGGACAGCTGGAGCAAACGCTGCAAGCCCAAAATGGGAGGGTCGGATGGGACTTCGGGCTCGGTATTAAAGCTGGCGTCTTGGCCCTTGTTCTTTGCACAGGAGGACTTCAGGTTAGGACGGTGCCAGGGCGAAGGTGGCGGATCGGTTTCCAGCGTCAATCAGGACTTGGCGACTCGGTTGGATCAGAATCGGTGATCGCTGAATGGGATATGGATTGTCGTAAAATGGATTGGGGGACGCGAAGCGTGGACGCGTTGCCCAAGATGGTGGATGGGGGCCTATGTCACTTGAAAAAAAGCAGGTTTTCCCGAACCTGTTTCGGTATGCGTGTGATTCCTGTCCGTTCGACTGGCCTAGAACCCCGGTGAAAGAGAGTGATTTGCCGCCTCCCCCGCCCCACTCCTGTCCGAATGAGAACCGGCCTGACCTGAAGCCAGTGCTCGAAGAACAAGAAAAGAGAACTAGCGAGAGCACGAAGCCCAAGCCCGTGGCCGTGTGCACGCGCTGCGGCGCTATTTCCTACGCTGCAAACCTCATTAACGGTCAGTGTGCCCAGACGGTCGCAGGGAAGAGATGTGTCGGAGTCAATGGAAGCGCCCTCAACGCCCACGATTGGAAACAATGTGCGGCGTGTGGGGGCACAGGGAGCACAGGAACGACGAGTTGCGGCCCTTGCGACGGCGCAGGCTGGGTGTACGCCCGCAGCAAGGGAAGGCGCTAGGCCATGTCTGAGGGGGCATTAGCCATGCCAGACAAATCCCGCGCCAGTAGGTCAAGTGTCCGATTACGGCTGCCGGACAAGTGCCCAGACCTTAGTACTCCAATTGTCCGGTTATGCGACCTATTTATTCAAACACATTGGGACTTACCTGCCTTATGCGACGACAGTACCTCATCGACTTCCCGGCGACTAATTAACTCATCTCCACTTCGGCACACGAGCTGCGCCCGATTCTTGCTCCGTCAAAGGTAAGGGTATAGGCTCTAGCGCAACACTCCTCGGTACGATCGAGAATGCTCATTGGAACGTGGCAACGGCCAAGCCGATGCCCAGCGGGGACAACTATGCTCCTGAACCGTACTCTGCCTTTAACACCGGTCCTTTTGATCGCGGCCGGACTGACGTGGATGGCATGTCCCCAAGCAGGGGCTGATGAGCCAAAACCTAAGCCGGAAAACACCATAAGCATCCAGTTCGGAGAGCCCGTTCCGCCACAGAAGTTTGAGCATTCACCCAAATTCTGGATCGCAGATGTCACTGATCGGTCGGGGAACCCGCAACCGATGATGGTCATGAAAGAGCGCGGCGGCTTGTTCCTAGACAAACAGCCGACGGTGATCGTCAAGCAAGCAATCGAGCAATCCCTGAAAGCGGCGAACTTGCTGGCGGCCGATCAGGCATCCGCGGATCTTGTCCTTCGCGTATACCTGTTTCACTTCGGTCTGGCCGCTGGGTCCGGGCTCGACTTTTTCGGCAAGGTTGAGTTCTCGACCATGGTCAAAAACATAAAGACCGGTGAGTCGCAAGAAGTGAAAGCCGTGGGAACCTCCATCGCCAAAGGCGCGATGCGCAAGAAGAGCATGCAGAAGAACGTGGAAGAGGATATTGAAGAGGCCCTGCATGATGCCACGCGGAATTTTCTGCGCGGAACGCAATTGAAGGAAGCGGTGGAGGCGTTATCCAAGGGAGCGGATGTAACGCCAGCGGCAGCGCCAAGCGGCAGGAAACCGCCGTCGAAGTAAGATCTCCGGAGCGGCGCGGCCGGTGAAAAAGTTCAGGAAGACCCGAAAAGGAGGCAAGTCGCAATGCGTATCGTAATGGTGGCAGTGGTTGGGGCAATGTTTGCGATGGGCGCCTTGGCGAAACCCAAGGAGGAAACGCCGCAGTATAAGACTGCGGAAGCCAAACACTTTACAACGGCGGAGGGAGTCGAGCTGAGTCCCGCTTTCGTGGACTATTTTTATGCCGAGCTGCGCGCCGAACTCACCAAGGCCAAGCTCGTGAACGAAGTCATTGGCGAGGGGGAAGCAGTGGATGATGCAGACGCTCCCAAATCGCTCGTGATCAGCGGCACGATCACGGAATACAAAAAGGGAAACGTCGTGAAGAGCGCCCTCATCGGCTTTGGCGCCGGCTTCAAAAGCCTAAGTATGGACGCCGACGTGATTAGGCGAAGCGACAAGCAGAACTTGTGCGTCTTGCACGTGCACGTGAAGGTTGATCCGAGGTGGAACGAAAAAGTCATGGCAAAAGGCGCAGCCCACCAGATGGTGAAAGAAATGAAGAAAGCTCTGACTGAGGGAACGAAACCCGCCTGAAGTGTTGGAGGAGGTTCTCATGTGGAAGATTTCTCTCCGCCGCGTTACCAGACTCGGACTCGTCCTAACATTTTGCTTCGGCTGTTTGGCTCTGAACGAAGCAGCTGCGGTCACGAAGACGAAGCTGCACGGCTACGTCACCGGCCGAGCAGACGAAAACACCCTGTTGATTCTGGAAGACCGAATCGAGCTTACGCCTGCAAGCCGCATCTTCAGCAAGGATGCATTGGGCGAGCATCCCTTCAATCAGCAGGAGCTCTCTCCCGGAATTTTGGTGGAAGCGGAAGGGCAGTGGCTGGACAAGCACCGGTTTTTTGCAGAAAAACTAACGGTCGAGCTTGAAGAAGACGAGAAGAAAATCCACGGCTCCGCGTACCTGCAGGAAGAGCCTGCGGATGCTGCAAAAATTGCTGCCGGAGGACCAAGCGAGCTGAAGCTGGATGGCTACTGGCTTGCCCTTAGCAACAATACAAAGCGCGCGTGGAACCCGGCGAAGGCGAGCGAAGGTCTGGCCGCAAAGACGCCCGCGGAAAATGGCGCGCTCGCGGGTTACCGCGTGAAATATTCGGGCATGCGGCGCAAAGACGGACGGATCGAGGCAGAAGAAGTGGATTTGGGTCCGCCCGCTTCCGCCGACTACTACCAGATGCCGCATAACCTGGAGATTGTCCCCGCCAAGGACGCCCTGACGGGAATCGACGTTCTCGAGTTTCGGCAAGGCAAAAAGGTCCAAGGGCGAATGAAGCTGCTCGCGGAGCGAACTGTTCAAGAGTATGTTTCGCACCTCGGCGATTCCTTGATCCCGGAAGGCGCTAATGGAACCAGGCGGCCGATTGAGTTTCGCTTTTTTGTGGTGGAAGACCCGGAAATCAATGCCGCGTCGTTGCCGGACGGAACCCTGCTGATCAATACGGGCTTGCTGGGCGCGCTCCAGAATGAAGCGCAACTCGCGTTTGTTTTGAGCCACGAAATGGCTCACGTGCTACAAGTGCATTATCGGCGCGAAGTGGAGGAGACACGCGGGACGCGCGTCGGATTGACGATCGCTGGGATCGCTGCAGGCGCGTTCATCGGAAACGCCGGAATCTTCATGGCGCAAATTGGAATCGCGTCCGCGGTCAACGGCCACCAGCGAGAACTCGAAAATCAAGCGGACCGGCTTGGCCTGCAGAACGCCATCGAACACGGATACGATCCGCGCGAGGCGGCGAACTTTTCGCGTATCATCATCGATCGGCACGGCGACCGCACCACCAGTAAGCTTTGGTCGAATCATGAATCCAGCGTTCTTCGGGGGAGTTTTCTGACCGTGCAGTTAATGCGCGAATATCCCGAAGGGCGCTGGGACGGAACGAAGAAAAACACTTCCGCGTTTCAGACAATGAAAGACGACCTGGGCCCCGTTAAAATCATGTAACTGAACCCGGTTTCGAGAGTTACGCGGCCTCGCGCGAGCTACAGGCGACCTTGGCAGATGCTGCCCAAAAACCGCACTCGCACTTCGGTCGCAAGTGACAGATTCCGTGTGCCGTGAATTCCCTGTTTTGGATGCCCGAAAAGCGTGGCCAGCTCAACTGGATAAGTGAAGTAATGCTTTGTATGTCCGATAACGCGTAATCGAAAACTGCATTCGAGCGGATACCCTGAGGGCCGAAGCGCGCCTGGGAAATCTGGACAGCGGCCAGCATCCGCGTGTCTCTCCAGATTATTTTTTGCGGCTGGGGTGAGGGGCGAGGCCGGGACAAGAGCCAGCGTCGCTTTTATTTGCACAAAAGAAATTGTCGAATGTCCTTGACACGCGGACTCTCGAGGAACAGTATGAGTTCGAGGTTTCGCTGTTTAGGTGAACCTCCCGCTACTCAGTCCATACGCAGTTTCTGAAAAGGGCAAGCTCCGCATCGAGTGCCAACAGGGCAGAACCTATTCAGGTTCTTTTTTATTTCTCGCGCGTGGCCCAACCTCCTGTTCGACGTACAGGTTTACACCCCCAGACGCCGGCGGTTTCAGACTACATCGCTCAAACTCAGCTCGCTAAATGCGAGTAGGAAGTCCATGTTTAAAAAAAAGGAGAATCACCATGTCTGAACAAAACAAAACCAACGTCCGTCGTTTGTTCGAAGAAGTTTGGAACAAAGGCCATGTGCAAGTAACAGATGAGCTCATCGCACCTACGTACATGCGCCACGACAGTTCGTCGCCTGATTTTGGGCGCGGACCCGAGGCTGAGAAAAAGAGAGTCACTCTTTACCGCAATGCCTTCCCCGACATTCGTTTCACGATCGAGGATCTCCTTGCCGAAGGCGAAACCGTAGTGGCTCGATGGTCTTGCCGCGGTACCCATAAGGGCGAACTGAACGGCATTGCCCCCACAAACAAGCAATTCAACGTCACCGGCGTAAGCATAGCCCGCTTTACGAACGGCAAAATGTTCGAGGGCTATGTGAACTGGGACGCTTTGGGACTCATGCAGCAGCTCGGTGTCGTTCCCGAGCTCGGCCGAGCCAAAGCCGCCGCGGCCTCCGCCTCCACAAGGTAGCCGTCCAGGCTTCGTCGAAAAATCGGAAGGCCCGATCGTACGATCGGGCCTTCTGTTTTACTTCCGCATTCCATCAGTGAGATTCCCCTCCGGATGTTTGGCTAAAATATCAACTGACAGTACGATTCAAGGGGTGTTTCGCGTACTCCGAGGTTAGTATCGGCCCGGAGTTGCCGGGGCGGTACGTTAGAGGCCGTTGGCTAAGCGAGTGAACGGCTCCTCGGCCACGAGGCGTAAGTCCCTCGAACACGCGTAATCGGAAACTGGCCATTATTGGGAGGAAGTGCGCGTAGCCCGGTGGGCGCAGGTTCGCATATAATGGAAAGTTTGCCGGGGAAGAGTGGAGCGCCGCAGGAAGACCTGTGGCGCGATGGGGAGCGCGGATGCTACTTGACGTGGTGGAGATTCAGAAAATATTGCCGCACCGCTATCCGTTTCTGATGGTGGATGCCATTTTGGAAATGGAGCGGCTGAAGTACATCGTCGGCGTAAAGAACGTAAGCATTAACGAATCGCATTTTCAGGGGCACTTTCCGGGCAAGCCCATCATGCCGGGCGTGTTGATCATCGAAGCGATGGCCCAGACGGGAGGGCTGCTGCTCTTGCTGGAGGTTCCGGACCGCGAAAGCAAACTACTTTATTTCGTGGCCGTGGATGGGGCGCGATTCCGGCGGCCGGTAGTGCCTGGCGACCAGTTGAGGCTGGAGGTCACGGTCAAGTCGTGGCGCGGGGATTTCTGCAAACTGGAAGGCAAAGCGACGGTGAACGGGCAACTAGCTGCGGAAGCGACGCTGATGTGCAAGATGGTGGATCGCGAGTTTGGCGCGAAGGCGGAAGAACCCGCGAAATGAGCAGGCAGGAGATTCATCCGCAGGCGGTCGTGGCTGCGAGCGCGAAGCTTGCCCCGGGAGTCAAAGTCGGGGCTTATGCGATTGTGGGCGACGAAGCGGAGCTTGGCGAGGGTTGCATAGTTCACCCGCACGCCACGGTGGGCGGGCCTGCGAAGTACGGACGAAACAATGTGTTTTACTCGTTTTGCGCGGTCGGGGGTGACCCGCAGGATTATACGTATCGGGGCGAGCGGACTGAATTGGTTGTGGGCGACGGAAATATTTTTCGCGAGTACGTCACCCTCAGCCGGGGGACACAAAAAGGCGGGGGCGTCACGCGAGTCGGCAATGAAAACTTTTTTTTGGCTTACTCGCACGTAGGGCACGACGACCAGATTGGCAATCAGACTTTGTTTGTGAATGGAGCCACGCTGGCGGGACATGTGGCCGTGGAGGATTTTGCTACGGTCGGGTCGTTTTCGGTGGTGCACCAGTTTTGCCGGGTGGGGCGATACGCGTATGTGGGGGCTTGCACGGTGATTGTGCAGGACGTGCCGCCGTTTTCGCGTGTGGTGACGGAACGCGAGACGAAGAGCTATGGGGTTAACACCATCGGGCTGGAGCGCAAGGGGTTCTCGAAGGAACGGTTGCAAGTGTTAGATCGCGCATTTCGTTTGCTAAGCCGGTCAAAAATGAATACCACGCAAGCCTTGGCTGAGATGCGAACGAAATTGGCTGGTTCGGACGACGTGCAGGAACTCATCCGATTTATCGAGACGGCCGAGCGCGGAATCGTGAAGTAAGCGTTAACACCCACCATTCACGCCATGCCGGAGACTAACGCAAACACGACAGGATGGGGACTTATCGCCGGAAACGGGCGCTTTCCGTTTCTCGTGTTGGAAGGAGCGCGCAGCCAGGGGATCGAAATGGCGGTGATCGCTCTGAAGGAAGAAGCTTCACCCGAATTGGAAAAGAGCGCCAAGAGGCTGCACTGGGTGAGCCTCGGCGAGTTGAGCAAGGCTATCGACCTGATGCACAAGGAAGGCGTGAGGCAGGCAGTGATGGCCGGGCAGGTGAAGCACAACAAGATTTTCAGCGCGATCCGGCCGGACTGGAAGTTGGCAAAGCTGCTCTACTCCCTGCCGCGGAAAAGCACCGATGCGCTGATCGGCGGGATCGCGAAAGTGCTGCAGGATGAAGGAATTCAGCTGGTGGACTCGACGCTGTTTCTGAAGCCGCTGCTGCCTGAGCCAGGTGTTCTGACGCGCCGAGCGCCCAACGAGCAGGAAAGCGCCGATATCGCGTATGGGCATAGCGTTGCACGGCAGATAGCGGGCCTGGACATCGGACAAACCGTGGTGATTTCGGACCAAGCCTGTGTTGCTGTGGAAGCCATGGAAGGAACGGACGAAACTATCGCGCGCGCGGCGAGGATCGCGGGGGGCAAGTCCCTCGTGGTGGTGAAGGTTAGCAAGCCGCACCAGGACATGCGGTTCGATGTACCCGTGGTCGGTTTGCCAACCATCGAACAGATGAAGAGCTCCCGCGCCACGGCGCTGGCGGTGGATGCGGGGCGCACCTTGCTGTTTGACCGACAAAAATTGATTGAGGTGGCCGACGCGGCGGATATCGCCATACAGGCGTTTGCGCCGGGCATGGCCGCGGAACCGAAGAGTGTTTCGGGGGGAATAAATAAAAAATGAGCGGTGCTGGACGAAATTCGAGAAAAGTCCGCGCCGCCGTCGTGGGAACGGGGGAATTTGGGCGCAACCATGCGCGGGTGTATCGCGAGCTGGAGGGTGCTGAACTTGTTGGCGTTTACGATCAAGATCAGGCTCGCGCGGAAGCCGTCGCAGTAGAATTTCAGACACGCGCGCTGCGCAGCCTCGAAGAGGTCCTCGAACTTGCCGAAGCAGTCAGCGTGGCGGTGCCGACGGTGGCGCACGCCGACGTGGGTTGCCGGCTGCTTGAAGGCGGGCTGGACGTGCTGGTCGAAAAGCCCATGGCCCTGAATTTGGCTGAGGCGGATGCGCTTCTCGAAGCGGCGCGGGGGTACAAACGGATTTTACAGGTGGGTCACGTCGAACGGTTTAATCCCGCCGTGGCGGCAGTTGAGCCGATTCTGAATCGGCCGCTTTTTTTCGAAGTGCACCGCCTGGGGGTGTTTACTCCGCGCAGCCTCGACGTGGAAGTGATTTACGACGTGATGATCCATGACTTGGATATATTGCTGGCCATGGTGAAGGAGCCGGTGACCGAATTGAAGGCGGTGGGCATTCCTGTGCTGACGGACAAAGTGGATATCGCTCACGTTCGGCTGGAGTTCGCGGGCGGCGCAGTCGCCAACGTGACGGCGAGCCGGGTCTCGACGGAGCGCGTGCGTAAGATGAGATTCTTCCAACAGCACGAGTACATTTCGCTCGATTACGCGCGGCGAGACGCTTTGCGCGTCGGCGTGAAGCGGCCCGGACCGCAGCCTGAGTTTTCGTTTGAGAAATTGCCCGCGCCGGATGTCGAGCCATTGCATGCGGAGCTCGAGGCGTTTTTGGAGGCGGTGCGCACTCGTAGGGAGCCGCGGACCAACGGCGCAGCCGGGCGGGCGGCGCTGGAACTGGCCAGCCTCGTAATGGCGAGCATCCAGGAGCACGGCGCGCGCGTCCAAGTAGCAGCGTTCGCCTCACAAGAGAAAGCAGGAAAATGATTCCCCGGACCCTGGTGCCGCTTGGTTCTCGTCCGCCAGCCGCGGATGCGCCGCCTTCGCAGCGGCGGCGTCCGACGACGCTGGACGAGCGCACGCTCGTTCCGGCGATGCTGCCGATCGTGCAGCTGGACGGGAAATCGAGTATTCCCAGGTCGCTCCCGCTGGAGTCGATTGCCGCGCGCGTCGTTGTTCCGCGCGACGTGAATCAGGAAGCCTACAACGTCGAGGAAAACCACTCGATCCCCGTCCAGCCGACGGACATGGACCAGCGGATCACCGTTCCGCAGGGAGCAGCCCCGCCGGAAAAGATTGAAGGACCACTCATTCCTCCGGGGGATATCGTCGATCTTGATGTGTTCATGACCGGCGAAGTGAATCTTCTCACCAAGCCGCAAACGGAAGAAAAAACAAAATGGGATTTGATCACGCGGGTTTCGTCGT
>Ga0210395_10000533_pt1 | contig 29787 bp, 22 predicted proteins | sample IncBWH4OmetaG_FD_150861 | JGI IMG/M metagenome (GOLD analysis project Ga0210395, IMG submission 150861) | Forest soil microbial communities from Barre Woods Harvard Forest LTER site, Petersham, Massachusetts, United States - Inc-BW-H-4-O ... | reverse complement strand
CCGCAAAAGTGAGTGCCGCAAGAATGAGTGTTTGTGCCCGCTTCCCCGTCTCGCCCAGAGTCCTGCGTTCCATTGCCCCTCCTGATGAATTCACGTTGCGCGAATACAAAGGGCAGGACGGAAGCCAAAGCGTATCTGACTGAAAACAAGATAGTTGATGATGAGAAAAAGAATCGGATCAGTGTGCCGCAAGCCACGCTGTGTTCCCCGATACACACAGAGAGAGGGCAGGGTCGGGTTCCAGGAAGTAAGTGGTAACGCATGTGGGGTTCTGGGGGTGGGCCGGGCGATCCTGTGACTAGAAGGCCTAATTCAATTGCTCCTATTTAAGCCCCATAGCCTGAATACTTCTGTGACCACCCGCGCCTTTCACCCATCTTGAGGGTGCCCCACCCTTGTCGCGTCTGTTGCGACAGGGTGGGGAATTTGACTCTTGAGAATTTGAATTGGGGGAATTTGGTCTCGGAGAATTTTGACTTTGCACTATGATTCCGCGGTTGTGGGCGCTCCCTCCTCAGTACCTACGACGCCCCGCTGCATGCGTTGACTTCCGTCCCCACCCCCGCTATCGTTGCCGCGTCATGAACATTGTTAAAGCGACCCGCCAGTTTGAAGAGTGGCTGGGCCATCGCACCGATATCGTCAAGAAAGACCTTCACCTCAAACACTCGAACATGAAGGCGGCCGTCTTCCCCTTTCTGCGCGCCACCTACTACCGCTGGGCGCAAATCTGGCCCAAGGTTTGTCCCGATCTCGCCAAAGGACCGCAAGTGCTCGCCGTTGGCGACCTACACGTAGAAAATTTCGGCACTTGGCGTGACGTCGAAGGCCGCCTGATCTGGGGCGTCAACGATTTCGACGAAGCTCACCCCATGTCCTATGCCAATGATCTCGTCCGGCTCGCCGTCAGCGCCCACCTGGCATCGCAGGCCGGCCACCTGCCCCTCAAGGGCAACGACATCTGCGGCTCCATTCTCGAAGGTTATCGCGAGGCCTTACTCGAAGCCGGACTGCCCTTCGTCCTGGGCGAGAACAACGACTGGCTGCGCCAGATTGCCGAGAGTGAACTGCGCGATCCCATTCATTTCTGGGGCAAAATGGACGCGCTGCCCACCCTGAAAGGCGACATTCCCATCAGCGCCACCGACGCCCTCGAGCACCTCATGCCCGCCCGCGATCTGCCCTATCGCCTGAAGCGCCGCGTGGCCGGACTGGGAAGTCTGGGCCACGCCCGCTATGTCGCCATCGCCGACTGGAAGGGCGGCAGAATTGCCCGCGAGGCCAAAGCCCTGGTTTCCTCCGCCTGTTACTGGGCCAAAGACGACCAGGGACCGCCCGAGATTCTTTATCAGACCATCATCACCCGCGCCATTCGCTGTCTCGATCCTTTCGTCCAGTTACGCGGACGCTGGATTGTCCGCCGCCTGAGCCCGCATTGCTCCCGCATCGAACTCGCCACACTGCGCGCCAAAGGTCAGGAGTTGCGCCTGCTTCGCGCCATGGGATGGGAAACTGCGAACATTCATCTCGGAACCAGGAACGCCCGCAAATCCATCCTCGGACACCTGCAAAAGCAAAAAGGGAAGTGGCTGCACCGGGCCACCGAAGAAATGTTGAATGCCGTCCGCGAGGACTGGAAGACGTGGAGCAAAGAGGGCTACGCCTAAGAGCTTATGAAGAGCACGCCTTTAGGGCTAAGCAATAGGGACTAAGCAGTCGGGACTAAGCAATAAGAACACTCGGGATTTACGCCACGCCGCTGTGCGCGGCGCCGACCGCCACAACCACACTCGCCACAGACCGACGCGCGGGCTCTAACGCCACGCCCCGCTCCCGGTCATAGACTAGAGTCCACCGCGTCGCGCAATCATCGCACAGCCAGTAATGTTCGACTGTCCGTTGCGGTGACCGGGCGCGGAGTTCCCCCGGCCTGGTCACGCGATCCGTCTCGACGAGAAACAGTTTGCCCTCTCTAAGTTTCAGGAACGGCTTGCAGCATTGTGAATTGGCGCACCTGCTCAGCATTTCGTTCACTACTTCCTGCTCGGCAGCCAGAGTTTCTCGCCGAACGGCCGGATTCCAAATCACGTGCACGTCTCATGCCACAGAGTTTCCCCGGTCTCTATCGGGGTTCCGCAACCGCCGGGCTCGTTTCTGATCTTCACCTCGTTCCTTTACCTGCCGACTAATCGGCAATCACTGCCGAAGCCTCGTCGAAGTTCTTTTTCCCACACTCTTGTTAGCCTGGCGGACATCGATTCTGAGACTCGTGTGAGGACGGGCGACTCGCCCGTCCATCGAGCGCAGCTCGAGAGCCTGACCACCGCTCCCTTATCGTAATAGAATTAAACGAACCAGAATCCAATTGCCATCTCTCGAAACAAGCTCCCACGGGACGAGTCGTCTGACCCGCGTCGCCCGTTTCCCGCGCCTGCGTGCCCTGGCCTGGGCCGGCGACGATCTCTATGCCTCGCGAGGCTACCAACTGCTGCGCGCGAGAATTTCCGACCCTTCGGCCGTGGCGTGGCAGCCCGTAGCCACGTTCCGTCCGGAGTTCCGCCGCCGCCTCTCGGTCACGAACCGCCTCACCGCACGCCTCTTTCGCGACGGTTTCCATGCCCTCGCAATACCGCCCTCCGGCGGCCTCGTAGCCGCCACGCCCGGAGCGATCATCACCCTCCGCCCCGGCGAAACCGAATTTCGCCGCACGCACACAATTCTTCGCGGCACCCGCCCGCTCCACATCACTGCAGTTCCGGCAGTCGGAGCGAACGGCGCAATCTATTGGGGAGAATATTTCGACAACCCCGCCCGTGACGAAGTTCACATCTACGCCTCCACCGACTCCGGCGCCACCTGGAGCGTTGCCTACACTTTCCCCAAGGGCGCCATCCGTCACGTCCACAACATCGTTCACGATCCCTGGGCGAATTGCCTCTGGGTGCTGACCGGAGATTATGGCGACGAATGCCGCATCCTGCGCGCCACCTGCGATTTCAGCCGCGTCGAGCCCGTGCTGCAAGGCCAGCAGCAAACTCGCGCCGTCGCCGCCATTCCCACCGAACACGGCCTCTACTTTTCTTCCGACACTCCCCTCGAATCGAATTTCATTTACCGCCTCGACCGTCATGACCAGTTGCAGCAACTCGCTCCCATCAGCAGCTCGTCCATCTACGGATGCCGCGTCGGCCCATGCGTCTTCTTTTCCAGCATGGTTGAGCCCAGCGAGGCGAACCGCGATCGCCACGTCCGCATCTACGGAAGCGACACGAGCAGCACTGCCAGCAGCCCCAATCCCCAAGCTTGGGAACCTCTGCTCGCCTGGGAAAAAGACGCATGGCCCATGGCCCTGTTCCAATACGGAAACGCCATCATGCCCGATGGCAACAACCCCACCCCGTTCCTAGCCCTGACCACAATAGCCGTAGTCCCCGACGACACAGCCACCTCGCTCTACACAGTTAATTCCTTAGTGCGGGGAAGGGTGGATTAACGCCGGGAAAGCCCGACTCCATCGGGGGACATCGACTCGTGTGGGGACGGGCGACCCGCCCGTCCATCGAGCGCAGCTCGATAGCCCGACCACCGCAGCAATTGCCGTAATATGAATTGACCCAACCAAACCCGCTTGCCCCGCCTCAACTACTACCGACGCATTTTCAGCGCCTACCTCCTGGGCGGTAAGAGTCACCTTACCTTCTGGCACGAAACTCCCGCCGAAAATCCTCACGCAACCCCCGGCCAGCTCGGCGAGTACTACATGCAATTCGCCGAAAAGGCCGACTATCAGGGCGCCTATGATTCCGCTGGTGTCCCACAGCTCGACTATCACGGCAAAATCGGCCTGCAATACAACCCCATCGCGATCGCGCAATACGGTCTCGGAAACTACAATCTCTTCCGCCAAACCGCCGACCCCGAGCGCCGCCGAAAATTCTTCATCGCCGCCGACTGGCTAGCCTCGCACCTAGAGAACAATGCACAAGGTCTCGCGGTCTGGAACCACCACTTCGATTGGGAATACCGCGACACTCTCCGCGCCCCCTGGTACTCGGCGCTGGCGCAAGGCCAGGGAATCTCCGTGCTGCTTCGAGCGTACAAAGAAACGCAGAAGGACTCAGATGACTCGCCCTATCTCGCCGCCGCGCGCGGCGCCCTGGCCTGCTTCCACGTTCCAACGAAAGACGGTGGCGTCGCCTTCACCGACGAATCCGGCGACCTCTGGTTCGAGGAGTACATCGTCTCCCCGCCCACCCACATTCTCAACGGATTCATCTGGGCCGCCTGGGGCCTCTACGATTATTTTCTCGCCACGCAAGATGCATCAACCCAGAAATTATTCTCCGCCGCCGTTCGCACACTGCTGCACAATCTCGATCGCTACGACCTGGGATTCTGGTCACTCTACGAGCAATCCGGCACGCGCCTGCCCATGGTAGCCAGCCCCTTCTACCACCAATTGCACATCGTGCAGCTCCGCATCATGCACCACCTTACCGGAGAATCCACCTTCGCCCGCGTCGCCGACCGCTGGGAAACCTACACGCAAAGCCGCCTGAACCGCGCCCGTGCCCTAGCCTATAAAAGCATCTTCAAACTCTGCTACTACTGAGAACCTGTTTCGGATGAGGCGCCGCGACTCGACCCGGTCAATGAGCGTATTGGGGATGTGACGACAGTCCTAACAACGGGCGATATAATGCTGTTGCCATGATGCCCCCAGGAAAACTGCGCTCTTGCTTGTTTGCGATGGCAGTTGCCGCAATGGTGCCATCCCTCTCTGCTGTTGTGGTCGAGTCTCGCCAATGGCACGGCAAGCAAATTCAGTGCGTTCACGGCGGGCTTGGTTTCTTTCACCCCAAGTTTTGCGGCACTCTGGATTATGCGTATCAGCGAGTTTTTGTAGGAACGGTGCAGTCAGTAACTGAGATATCGGACACCGACAGGCGACTCGACATTACTCCCGACGAGGCCTTCCTAGGCGGCTCAGAGGGTCCTGTTTCGACAACTGTCAATCAGGCTTGTCTCACTCCAAATGATCCCGAGATTAAAGCCGGAGACAAATGGCTCTTCTATCTTCGAACCTACAGGGCTTACAGGACGGACGGAAAACCGGTCTACCGAACCGTTCAGATGGAAATGCCGTTTGACGGCCCCAGCAAGCCTCTAGCACAGGCTCAAGAAACTATTGCTGAATTGCGGCATTTGGCACACCTGACTGACTCAGGCATCCTCAACGGAAATGTCAGGAGGACCTACACCGGGCATATGGATGGAGCGCCAAACCACAAAGTTGTCGCGACGCGAGTTTCGGATAGCGTTGAGTATTCCACACTTACAGACAACGAAGGAGAGTTCAAATTTGACCCGCTGCCGGCGGGTACCTACGAGGTCACAGCGAACACAGCTGATGGTTTGTGGGCTATGGAAGCTGGCAAGCTGCAAGTGCGTGCGGGAGAGTGTACCTCAACTAGTTTCATGCTGGAGATCGATGGGATGATTTCAGGCCACGTGCGGTGGCCGGACGGCAAACCGTTCATAGTGCACCCGTGGGTGCAGATTGTTTCTGTGGAAGACGACTGGTGGCACTTAGCGCACGTCGATGCGAATGGCTATTTCGAACTCAGGGGAGTGGGGCCTGGCCGTTATGTAGTTGGGCTAGGAATCCGACCCGGTACAGGCTATTTCAGCGATGTCCCGACTCCTGTTTACTACCCGGGCGTTCGGACCAAAGAACAAGCGACCGTCATTCAACTCGGGCGCGCCGAGAAGCGCACCGGCGTCGATTTCCTGCTTCCTGCTGAAGATGTCCTTAAACCGATCGGACACGCGTCGGATCGTTGACGAAAATTAGCCGTTTACCCTCACTAGGGTTTCCCCGCCCCGTTCCCCGGAACTTTCGGCGTCAACTTCTTAATCAGAAATTCCTGAAACAAATTCGACACCGCCGACCCCGCAATCCCCAGCGCCGCGTTTTCAAACGTCAGCGATACCCCATTGCGATCCTGCGGCGGATAGTAGAGATTCGAAATCCCCCCCGCCGCCAGGCTTCCCAGCATATTCGAGTAATTGACTTGCCAGCGCCGGTTGTCGCCCTTGCAGATAAACGCATTCGCAATCGCATACAAAAACCGCGACGGCACACTGCCCGTCCCTTTGTAGAAATATCGCGGGTCTTGTTTCAGAAGCGACGGCAGAATCGCGCCTCCGATAAACGTTCCCGTAAGGGTGTCGCCATATCCGGCCCCAAAGCGCTTCGCATATCCCTGCGCTCCCTGCCCGTATCCCTCAAAATGATTCTGCCACTGCTGTACTCCTGCAGCCCCGCCCACGAACACGAACGTGAACGGGTCAATTACTGTCCGGAAGGCCAGCTTGAATTTTTGCCTCGAGTCGAGCGGTGCCGCGTCGGGAATATAGCTGACATAAAAATTTGGCAGCACGCCCAGCACGCGCTGCTGCTCTTCCACCTTGAGCTGTTCCTCAGCCACTTCGACCTGCGAAACCCCAACCTCCACATCGGTCATCGCGGTAGCCACCGCAAGCGCCGCCACCGGAGCAACGTAGTTCTCCCCCGCGTGCAGCGTTCCAGAAGTTGTCTGCGCCGCGAACCCCGCCGCCAGAATAGTCAGCTGAAACGCTCCCGGCGCAACCTTCGCAAATAGGAATGTCCCATCGGCACCCGTCACCACATCCCGGCTCGCGGATGGATCTCCATTCGTTAACTTCACACGAGCCCCGGCCACGACCGCCCCACTCTGATCCACCACTGTCCCGCTGATACTTCCAAAGATTGGTTGGTCCGCCAGCCGTTCGCCCGAAGCTGTCACCTCATGCCGTTCCGCACCCGGCTGCGGATCGCCCGTAGGAGTTTGTGCTGCGGTCTGTCCCGCGCAGAACGATGCCCAACTCAGAACGCCAAGCACAAAAGCCATGATTCTGGAGGTGAGTCGGAGGGTCATTGGCCCATTTACTCTACCCTCCCCAGTCACTCTTATCCAGATCACCAAAGGTAACTCATTCCCACGCCCCGCGATGAAGCCATGTCGCCCATCTCTGTCCGAACAGTCCTCTGAACCAGCTTCTCCAGAGTAGGATGCGTACTCCGCTCCGCCGGTCAACCCGGCTATCCATCGCTACGGTTTATAAGATAGCCTCTACATTCCCGTGAAGATTCTCTACATCTCACAATATTTTCCGCCGGAGATGGGCGCGCCCGCCGCCCGCGCCGCCGAACTCGCCCAGCACTGGGCGCAGGCCGGCCACGAAGTATCGGTGCTCACCGGATTTCCCAATCATCCCACCGGCGTCGTTCCCCCCGAATGGCGCTCCCGTCTGCGCCGCCTCGTTCACCACGAGCGCGTTCTCGACACTCCAAATCCCAGTCGCAGTCCCGGTTCTTCCGCGCAGAACACCTCCGGCCACGTCGATGTATTCCGCACCTGGCTCTGGCCCTTGCCCAATCGCAAAGCGCACGAGCGCATGCGCAACTACGCTTCTTTCTGCGTCTCGGCCGCGCTGCGCGGCTTGGCCATCCCGCGCCCGGACGTCGTCATCGCATCATCGCCCCAACTTCTAGTCGGACTCTCCGGTTGGTGGATCGCTTTCGCTCGCCAACTCCCGTTCGTTTTCGAAGTGCGCGACCTCTGGCCAGAATCGTTAACCGCAGTCGGAGTCGGCGATGAAAATTCCCTCTTGCATCACGCGCTTGCCGCCGTGGCTAAATTTCTCTACCAGCGCTCCGATCGCATTGTCGTGGTTACTCCTGCGTTCCAAGAACACCTCATGCGCCACTGGCGCGTACCCAAAGAAAAAGTCGCAGTCGTCGAAAATGGCGTCGAGACCCATCTTTTCGCTCCCGCCGCGCCGCAGGCCAACCACGCACTGCGCCACGAACTCGCCGCCGAAGAAAAATTCCTGGTCTGCTACATCGGCACCATGGGCATGGCCCACGGCCTCGAAACTCTGCTCGATGCCGCCTATCAACTTCAGCAACAGAATTCAAACGTGCAGTTTCTTTTGGTGGGTGAAGGCGCCGAGAAACAACGCATCAAGACTCTGGCCGAATCTCGCGGATTGTCCAACCTGCGCTTTCTCGATCAGCAGCCACGCGAGAAAATCCCCGCCTTCATTTCCGCCTCCGACGCCTGCCTCGTTCTTCTAAAAAAAACCGACGTCTTCAAAACCGTCATTCCCACAAAGATGCTGGAGTTCATGTCCTGCGCTCGCCCGGTAATTCTCGGTGTCGATGGTCAGGCCAGGCAGCTCCTCGAAGAGGCTGGAGCCGGGATCGTTATCGAACCGGAAAATGCGGAAGCGCTGGTCAGCGCCATCCAACAGTTATCCGCGAATCCCGAACTCGGCACTGTGCTGGGTCAAAAAGGAAGGGAATACATTCTGCGGAGTTTTTCTCGCGCCCACACCGCCGAAAAATATATCGAAGTCCTGACTACCCTGTTACAGCAGCCGCCAGCTGGATAAGCCCATCCCAACCGTCGTCAAAAATCTCTCAACTGAACCGTTCAACCGAATGATTCGACCGGCTTTTCACTACGGACGTACCGCGTAAATCGAAACTGCCGTCGCCATCGCTACCGCAGCCTCAACGCCCCTGTCCGCCGCCACACGGGCTCCGCTGACTGGAATGAAAAGAATATCGTCAGCCTGCAGCGTAACGTCCGGAGCCTTCGCCTCCAACATTTTCTTGATTTCTATCTTCGATTCCATCATCCCAGTCGGCCCTTTGTGGATGATGCGAGCGCCGCTTAACTTGGCCGTGTGGTTCATCCCACCAGCCAGCGCGATCGCCTGCAGGACGGTGAGCGATCCATTGTCCACCAGCAAGCCGGCGGGACGTCCAACATCGCCCACTACGTAGATAACGGGCGCTCGGGGCACCGTGATCGTATCGCCCGGCAGAATGTCGATATTGTCGCTCAGGTCGTCGGCCAGATTCCGCGGCAAATCCACGCGAATCGGATCCGCCTGGCTCCGGCGGATGACCGCGATTTTCCGTGAAGCCGCCTGCGTGAATCCACCCGCCTGCGACAGCATTTCATAAAGTTTGTGATCGGCCACATCCGGGTACATGCCAGGCTTTTGCACTTCTCCGAGTAGTGTCACGGCCGACGAAGCCGATTCATCCATAAAGATGGTCACATGCGGGTTGCGTACGAATCCTCCATCCGCCAGCCGCTTCTCTATCAATCCTTGCGCTTCCTCCTGCGTCAGGCCCTCGACGTGAACGTAATCGATCAGAGGAAGGTAAATATCTCCAGACAGGCTCACCCGCACTTTGCTGGTCAATTCCGGAACGTTGTACACGTTCACTTCCATCAGATCGCCGGCGCCCAGCTTCACTATTTGGTCCCCGGAGTCTTGCGCCGCATCCGGAGCTTTTGCCGCTCCCGATGCGCTCACCGCCGCCTGCGAGATCGACTGAACCGGAGGGAGTGCCGAAGGAACCGATGGAGGAACTGTCGGAACAACTGCTGGAGGAACTGCCGCTGGCGTCTCTGCCGGTTTAGCCGTTTGACCAGTCTGGGTTTGAGTACTCGGGGTCTCGTTGCCCGCCTGCTGAGCTGATGCACTGCCGGCCACAACCACGGATGCTGCCACCATCAACCAAACTCGGGCGTAGCCAGTGAAACTCGAAGTGCCCCTACCCATCAGTGGACCTCTGAAGTAACAAGTGAGAATTTGAACAGCAGTTTAGCACAGCAGTGCAGGTTGCAACCCCGCTATCTGCAAGGGCCCGGTTAGTTTTCCACAGGTTTTTTCCGGCCCGGTGATTGAAAGTCCCGTCGCCGTACTGGTACAGTCTGAGGCACCCTTAACGGCGACAGGAATCTGTTCTCTAAACATCAACTGCGGACCATTGCTGCAATACTTTTTTGGAAGAGGGTGAAGTTGACCTGCGCTTCAGGGCATGTCGACTCGCCGAAGGTGGCATGTTGACCGCTATTTTCCTTGGGACGTTTGTTCTAGCGCTCCTATCAGCATTCGTGCTGACGCGCTACGTGCGTGATTTCGCTTCGGCCCACGGTTGGGTCGCCATTCCCACCCAGGAGCGCCACCTGCATTCCAGCCCTCTGCCTCGTCTGGGCGGCGTAGCCATTTTTCTTTCCTTTTCAGGTTGCATGGTTGCGGCCGGGCTGTGGGCCTTTTGGAATCCTCACCTGCACTCGGCCTTTTCCTTGAAGACGCTGCTGACCATTCTCGTCCCGGCATCGCTTGTGTTTCTGCTCGGCGTATACGATGACGTTCGCGGCGCGGGTCCCTATGTCAAATTTTCGGTGCAGGGCATTGCCGCCACCATGCTCTTCATGGGTGGTCTGCGCATCGTCAACATCCCAGTGCTGTTCGGAGAGCACAGTCTGCCCTGGTTCGTAGGCTGGGCATTCACCGTGGTGTGGGTCCTGGCCATCACCAACGCGTTCAATCTCATTGACGGCCTTGATGGCCTGGCCGCCGGATCGGCCCTGTTCTCTACTCTGGTCGCTTTTGTGGTGGCTATCCTCTACGGACCATCCCTGGTCACGGTGATGACCATCGCCCTGGCGGGTGCGATCCTCGGCTTCCTCCGCTTCAACTTCAATCCCGCAACAATTTTCCTGGGAGATTCGGGCAGCCTCTTCATCGGCTTTATCTTGAGTGCCCTCGCGCTCGCGGGAGCGCAAAAGGCCCCAACCATCGTCGCCGTCGCCATTCCAGTCGTTTCTTTTGGCCTGCCCATTCTCGAGACATCCCTCTCCATCATCCGCCGCCTCATCAGCGGACGTCCCGTCTTCACCGCCGATCGAGAGCATATTCATCACAAGCTCTTGCAGCATGGCATGACTCATCGCCAGGTTGTGATCCTGCTCTACGGCGTCTCCGCCGTTTTTGCCATGCTGAGTCTTTTCCTGCTCTGGCCAACGGGTAGTTCGCTCGGCCTGGTCCTGGGCGTCCTCGGCATCGGCATCTGGATCGGCGTGCAGCATCTCGGCTACCTGGAATTTGGCGAGCTCGCGCGTGTCGCCCACCGCACCTTTAATCAGCCGCAGATTTTCGTCAACAACCTCGCCATCCGCCGCGCCACCGAAGAACTCAAAGTCGCCCGCGATTACGATCAGGTTCGCCGCATTCTCACCGCTGCCTTCGGCAGCAATGACTTCGACAGCTTCGAACTGAAGCTCGAATTGCTTCCCGGAGAAGTTGTCCCATTCGAAACCGCCGACCCGGCTGCGGCACGTCGCGCCGGAAATTCCTTCCGCTGGAATAAGGCGGGGGCGCCGAAAGTGCTGGAAGCCTCAACCGTTTGGACCGTCGCCCTCAGCCTGCTGAGTTCCGCCAACCGCCGCCGCGGAACTCTCACCGTCTACCGCCTGTACTCAACGCGAGACCTGCAGGTCGATATCAATCTGCTGACCACGGCATTCCCTACGGTCCTCGCCGATGCTCTCGACCGCACCCTGGCCCTCGCTCACTCCGCCCAAGTGATTCCTCTGCCCGAGCAGGACACCTCCTCATCTCCGCCCAGGCCGGCTAGCCGCAAACATGTAAGGAAGGTTAACCCCGCCCGACGAAATCGTTCCCCCAGGCAGTCGCGCGCCGCGAAGGGCGTACGCCGCGCCGCCATAGTTGGGCACCCCATGACATCGTGAGCCGCATTGTCGTGCGCGAGGTCCCGCGCAGCGCCGTTGCGGGGCGCGAGATGCGTGCGTAGCTCCGTTGTGCGCCGCGAGTCGTGCGTAGCAAGACCGTGGAAGAGCGGCGCTTAAGCGCCGCGTTAGGCGATCACAGAAAAGATGGGCTTTAGCCCCTGCGGTGAGCGACGTCTCCAAGAAAACACGCTCAATCAGGTAGGAAGCTGCACAGGGCACAACGCAAAACCAGTCCGCTGGCGCGGACACACGCACAAGCAACTCCGCGCGGCCAAGCCACGGCAAGAGAGCTTTTCAGGAAAGGTGTTTCTGTTTACAGTTTTGCGCTGGCGTACGAATTGATTTCGCAGTTCAGGCAAATCTCTTCAAAAGCGGGTGCTGTCCATTGCATGATGACCTCCAATAATCGTCGCGCAAACCATCCGCGAACGTCCACCTAGCATAGCCCACCCCTGAACCGAAATCAATACCCGCCAAAAAAACAAAGCCAGCACACGCCTTACTCCGCGCGGATTCCGGACTCGCGGCGTCATCCCGACCGGAGCCGCTTCTCGGGCGCAGGGGGGATCTCCCCCGCATAATCGCCGCACTCATCCACACCCAACATTTCCGTCCCCGTTTTCCACACCCCGAACCACCACCGTCACTTTTTCTCTCCGCTCTCTGTCTATACCCTTCGTTGCACTGTGAGAGAAGCGAGGACGGGTCATCCATGTTTCGCAAGACTGTCTATGGCAATACTTTCAAGGACGTTCCCTTTGTCCCTCTGCAGTCCGCGACATTCTGCATTCAATGTGAGCTGATCAGCGCCAACAGCAAGCCCTATTGCCTCTCCTGCGGCAGCCAGGCTCTGGTCGGCCTTTCGCGCGTGCTCGGTGGATCGCTCCTTCACGAGCAGACCGCTCACTTGATCCTCGACACCGAACTCAATAGCCTCGTCCGCGATCTGCTGCGCACGGTCCCGCACGCCGAAGTTCTGAACATGTCTGACCATCCAGCCGACCAGCGCTCGCCCGCTTACGCCGCTGACCGTTCCTTCCCGGGTCACTCCCAGGCCGACCAATCATTCATCGACCAGTCCTACGCGGGCCAATCCCGCATGCCTGCGCTCGCCCAACGCAGCCAGCTCCGTGTCGCCAATGCCGCGCACCCCGTGTCCGGCTTCCGCGCCGTCTCCCCGGGAGAAGAAATCGAAATTCATCCCGCCGAGCTCGACCTCGAGCCCGCCATCAGCGCCATCACCGAACGCGCCCAGCATTTAACCGGAGCCACCGGAGCCGCCATCGCCCTCCGCGCCGGCGACGAAATCGTCTGCCGCGCCCGCGCCGGCCGCACCGCTCCCGACCTCGGAGTCCGCCTGCAGACCGACGCCGGCATCTCCGCCGAAGCCGTCCGCTCCGGCGAAATCATGCTCTGCCACGACGCCGAACGCAACCCCCGCGTCGACCTCGCCAGCTGCCGCCGCTTAGGCGTCCGCTCCATCCTGGTCTCGCCCCTGCGCCACTACCGCCGCACCCTTGGAGTCTTCGAAGTCCTTTCCTCATCCCCCGGAGCCTTCGACCAGAACGACGTCGCCACCATGCAACTCCTCTCCAGCATGATGGTCGCCGCCATCTCCCGCATCTCCAGCCTCCACCAAGCCCAACTCCTCCGCCGCGCCAGTTAACCGCTGGGGATCAGCATCGGCCAAGCCCTCCCAATTGTCATTCCGAACCGGGCTGAAAGCCCGGTGAGGAACCTGCTGTTCGCCGCCCCGTCCCGAAAAAGAAACCCTTTGGGGGTGTCTTCAGCACTGCGAAAAGCCCGCTCCCCGAGCCCAGGGGGTTTAGCCCCGAGGCAAGCGGCACCACCCCATCGGCCTTCCTAAACTTAATTTCTTCTTTGCTTACTTTTCCACAATCCGGGGTTAATATGGAGCCAACCAGAATCTCGGGCCACTCCCATGGCGGTAATAACCTCGCCTCTGCAACCCGCATCAGCCAATCGCCGCCGCCGCGTGCGGCACAAAATTCAAACGCCCGCCTATGCCAGCTTCACCGGCGAGTCCCAAAGCGCGATGCTCGACCTGCACGAGATCGTCGATATCAGCGAAGACGGCGTCGCCATTCAATGCCACTCGCCTCTTGATGTCGACCGCCGCGTGAACCTCTGCCTCGATCTCGCCGACAGCGACGACCACATCTACACCACCGGCCACGTGATCTGGTCGAATTCTTCCGGACGCGCCGGCCTTCGCTTCGCCGAGTTGCCCGCCGACTCCATCTCGCAACTTCGCCGCTGGCTCTTCGTGAACGTGATGGCTGGAGTCGCTCACGGCGAAGCCGATCTGAGTGCTCTGAACGGCAACGCTCTCGACGACCCCACTCCAGAAGTCGCCCCACGTCCGAACTACACCGACACGCTGGCAGCCCTGAGCGCGGTCCAGCGCCAGGTCGAAGCCATCGGCCGCGATCTGACCGCAGCTCTGCAATTGATTGCCGAGCGTGCACTCACTCTGGTTCGCGCCTCCGGAGCCGCCATCGCCCTCGCCGACACCGATCCCGATTTCATGGTCTGCCGCGCCAGTTCCGGTCCCGACGCTCCGCCCGTCGGCGCGCGTCTTCAAGTCGGCTCCGGTTTTTCCGGAGAATGCGTAAAGACCGGCACGCTGCTCCGCTGCGATGATGCCGAACTCGACCCTCGCGTCGATCGCGAAAGTTGCCGCGCCCTCGGCATTCGCTCCATTCTCGCGGCGCCCGTGCGCGTCGCCGAGAAAACAATAGGCCTCCTCGAGGTCTTCTCCGCTCAGCCCAACACATTTTCTGACACCGACAGCGGAGTGCTGCAGCGCCTCGCGCAGACCGTCCTTGCTGCCATCAACCGCGCTGCTCGCGCCGAGGACCTACCCCCTCTGGGCCCTCCCGAACCCGCAAAATTTGCCACGCCGTCAGGAAGCATCCTCTTCGCTTCCGCGCCCGACGAAGAAAAGAAAATGGAAAATGCTGAGGAGAAACAATCCGGCGTCAGCCTCCCGCTCTCGCACCTGATTATTCTGGTCGTCGCCGCCGCTATGATCTTTGGCGTCGTCTTTGGCGCGATGGGCTACACTCTCGCTCCCTGGATTCAGACCAAGATCCACGAACGCCGCACCAGTTCGATGCAGACGGTCCTAGCCTCATCGAAACCGCCTGCATCCGACAACCCAGCGTCCTCTACCCCTGCCGTCGAGACTGCATCCCTCGAGCAACTTCGCCAGATGGCGGACAATAACGACCCCGCCGCGGAAAACGCTTTGGGCCTGCGCTACGCCACCGGCGACGGCGTGAAATTGGACGAATCAGAAGCCGTCCGCTGGTTTACCCGCGCCGCCGAGCAGGGCAACGTCGCCGCTCAATCCAAGCTGGGAGCCCTTTACTACGCCGGCCGTGGCATTCCGGCAGATCTCCATCAGGCCTATTTTTGGATGCTGCTAGCTCGCGCCAGTGGCGACTCCACCAGTAAGGTTCTCGCACCCGCAGTCACAGAGCGTCTTACGACGGCCGAGGCCAATTCCATCGAACAGCAAGCCAACGCCTGGCTCCAGCAGCGCATGGCCACCTGGAAACCGACTGCCGGCCACTGAAGGCGCTTTGGACTCTGCGTGCAAACCCGCCGCACGCAGTGACGTGCAAGAGCCGTGACGTGGAAGAGCGGCGCTTTAGCGCCGCGTTAAGCGCAGAAGAAATGAACGGGGCTTTAGCCCCCGCCCTACGAAGCTTAGAATATCCCCAGAGCTTCCCATGCCCGCCCTCCGCGACATCCTCGACCGCAAAGTTCGCGAAGCGGCCCCCTCCCTCTACGAAAAACTCGATCACCACCGTGTCCGCTGTTTTTCCTGCGGACATTGCTGCCCCATCCCCGAAGGCCAGCCCGGCGTCTGCAAAGTCCGCTACAACCGCGCCGGTACGCTCTACGTTCCCTGGGGATACACCGCCGGCATGCAGTGCGACCCCATCGAAAAAAAGCCATTCTTCCACGCCCATCCCGGCGCGCTAGCCTACAGCTTCGGCATGCTCGGCTGCGATCTCCACTGCGGCTACTGTCAGAACTGGGTCACCTCGCAAGCCCTGCGCGATCCCAACGCTATCTCGCCCCCGTTAGAAGCGAGCCCTGAAATGTTAGTTCGCGATGCCCTCGATCAAGGCGCAAGAGTTCTGGTCAGCACCTACAACGAGCCCCTCATCACCAGCGAATGGGCCGTAGCAGTTTTCAAAGAAGCCAAAGCAGCCGGCCTGCTCACCGGATTCGTTTCCAACGGCAACGCCACGCCGCAAGTTCTCGAATACATTCGCCCCCATCTCGATCTCTACAAAGTCGACCTCAAAAGTTTCGACGATCGCCACTACCACGAACTCGGCGGACGCATCGCTCCCATCCTGGACAGTATTCGCCGCATTCACGCCATGGGATTGTGGCTGGAAATCGTGACCCTCCTAATCCCCGGCTTCAACAACTCCGCTGATGAACTGCGCCGCCTAACCGAATTTCTCGCGGGAATTTCCCCCGACATTCCCTGGCACGTCACCGCCTTCCACGGCGACTACAAAATGCGAGGAGAAAACCAGCGCGATACCAACGTCGAAGATCTCCTGCGCGCCGCCGAAATCGGCAAGGATTCCGGACTCCGCTACATCTACGCCGGCAATCTTCCCGGCATGGTCGGCCCCTGGGAAGACACAGTCTGCCCCAACTGCAACGAAACGTTAATCCGCCGCTACGGATATCACATCGAAGACTACCGCCTAACTCCCGAAGGTCGCTGCCCGAAATGCACAACCGAAATTCCCGGCCGCTGGTCAGCAAAATTCGAGGGCCAAATCACCTCCCGCCCTTTCCTCCCACAAAATCGCTCTCGTTTATTTACAATCACAAATCGTTGAATCGCAGCTCGAATGAATCAGATGCTGATGAATCAGGCGCGATGAATGAGAACGAGATGAACTAAAGAGATGAACGAAAAGAGATGAACGAAAAGAGATGAACGAAAAGAGATATGAACTGGAAGAAGAAAAGGATGAGACTAGAAGAAATGTCGCTGTATGAAAATACCCTGTCATTCCGAATCGGCGCGAAGCGCCGGTGAGGAACCTGCTTCTCGATTGTCGCGATAAAAGCATGCACCCTTTACTCATGCGGAAATCGTTGATTCTCACTCTTTGTTTGGTGAGCGTCCTCCTTACATCCTGCTCCCCGCGCGACTACCTCACCCGCCGCCTCGCCGCCGACCTCATCAACACCTCCGACACCTTCAAAACCCCGCAGCAATTCGTCCTGCAAACCGGAGTCATCTCCAACAAAGACTACGTCGCACCCGAATATCTAGTCCTGCAACATCACGGCTGGATTTCCGCCACTACGGCCCCCTGCTCTCCCGGCCTCATCCCGCCGCCCTGCTGGGACGTCCTCCTAACCCCCGCAGGCGTCGAGACAGTCCGCGCCCTGATTCCCGCGGACGCCGTGAGCCGCCCGGCGCTCAACATCCCAGTCGCCAAACGCGAACTAGTCGCCGTAACTGGCATCAGCAAGCAAGGCAACCAAGCCGACGTCGATTTCTCCTGGCGATGGATTCCGCTCAACGAAATCGGCGCCGCCCTCTACTCCCGCGACCTGCAATACAACTCGACCGTAGGATTCCGTGACTACGACGACGGCTGGCGAGTCGTAGCCGCCCACAGCGCCCCCCGCACCGGCCAAGCGCTCGACGAAGCCCTGAAAACCGCGGAACCCGCGCAGTGATGAAAAAATGCAGTGATGAAAAAATCAAGATCGACAAAGCGCAGGCCGGGAAGTCCAACCAGGAAATCCAAACCCAGCCGTTCGTTTGTCACTCGGAAACCCAGTCATTCATCTTGTCATTCGCAAACACAGCCATTCATTTTGTCATTCCGAATCGGGCTGAAAGCCCGGTGAGGAACCTGCTGTTCGCCGGCCAAACATCAGATTCCTCGCGCCATAAAGCCACGCTTCAGAGACAATACGAAGCGCAACAAAACCACGCTCGACCGAACCATGACAAAGCAATCGCCCTCCGGTCCGCCGCAATGGGCTTGGATTGAATCTGCCTCGAACTGGCTCACTCCGCGCCGCCTCCGCGCGCAAGCCATCGTTCTCGCACTCTGCCTGTGGGGAGTCTGTGCCTACGACTTCGCCACGCCCGGCCCGATCGACCGCGCCGGCAATATCAAATTCCAGGATTTTCTCCCGCTCTACGTCTCCGCCCAACTGATAGCACAAGGCCGCGCCAACGAAACCTACAACCAGCGAATCACCGATAATGCAATGCAGGCGGCCTTCCCTCCCACGATCAATCGTGAACCGGGGCGCCTCACTCTGCCCAATACTCATCTGCCCAATCTGGTTTTACCCAATCTGGTTTTACTCAATCTGGTTCTCCCCAATCTCTACGGCCCGCAAGTCGGACTCTTCTTCGTTCCGCTGACGCACTTCTCATTCCCAGCCGCCGCGCGCATCTGGGTCACCGCAAGCCTGCTCACGTTCTTCGCATGCGTTTATCTGATCTGGAAAACTTGCCTCGCACTCAAGCCGCACTTCGCAATAGTTGCGATCGCCGCACTAGCCTTCCCCCCGCTCTTTCATTTCTTCGTCCGCGGCCAGTTGTCCGCCCTCGTCCTGGCGTGTTTCACCGCCGCATTTCTGGCCTTCCGGGGCGACCGCCCCTGGCTCGCCGGATTCGCCCTCGGATTTCTAATCTTCAAGCCGCAGTTCCTGGTTGCGATCCCGCTAGTGCTGCTCCTGTCTCAAGCCTGGAGGCCCCTCGCCGCACTCGTCATTTCCTCCGGCGCGCAACTCGCATTCGCGCGCATCTATTTCGGCCCCGCCGTCATGCGCGCCTACTTCGACACGCTCGGGCACATGTCGCGCCTGATCGTCGCATCCGAACTCAGCCTCGCTCCCATCCAAATGCATTCCCTCCGCTCCTTCTGGACGCTCCTAATCCCTTCACCGCAATTAGCGCTCGCACTCTATATTCTGTGCTCGATCGTCACGGTCGTCCTAGCCGCGGCCGTCTGGAAATCTTCCGCCCCGCTCTCACTCCGCTTCTCCGCGCTAACCCTCGCCGCAGTCCTAGTTAGTCCACATCTGTTCGTCTACGACCTGCTAGCGCTCGCACCCGCGCTCATCCTCCTCGCAGACTGGACTTTCACCAACTCGCACTCCGTCACGCTGCGCCTGCTAACGTATCTCGCATTCATCCTGCCCCTGTTCGGCCCACTCTCGCGTTGGACGCACCTTCAACTCTCCGTCCCCATCTTCGCCGCGCTGCTGTGGCTCCTCTTTCGAAATTTTCTAACAGCAGATTCCGAAACCCGAAATTCCGAGACCCCGGGTCACAAACTTGCCAGCAACGAATCGCCCGTTGTATAACCCTTCTTCCCGCCGGGAACCCAATGCGAATCCACAAAACTGCCTTAGCCGTTGTCCTGTTCGCGAGTTGTGCCCTAACCGCCATAGCACAAACAAAACCCAAGCTCACCCTCGACGAATTCTTCAACTCCGTCGACTTCACCTCGCTAGAAATGTCGCCCGACGGCAACTCGATCGTCATCGGCACAGAGCGCGCCGACTGGGACCAGCAGATCTTCCGCAAAGACTTGTGGCTCTGGCGTGGTGACGTCAAGAACGGCGACGGCAACTCGGGCTCGCTAATCCAGCTAACCCAATCCGGCCACGACTCCGAACCGAAGTGGTCGCCCGACGGCCGCTGGATCGCCTTCCTCTCCGAGCGCAAATCCTCCACCGAAAAATCGGGCGACTCCGATTCCGACGCCGACTCAAAGGACGACCCCACCAGCCAGCTCTATCTCATTTCCCCCAACGGCGGCGAAGCTTTCGCGATCACCCAAGGCGATGAAGAAGTCCACGCCTTCGCATGGTCGGCGGATTCGCAAACCATTTATTTCGCTATTCGCCAGCCCTGGACCAAGTCGCAAAAAGACGCCTACAAAAAAGCCTGGAAAGATGTAGTCCAGTACCGCACCGCCGAGCGCGGCGACGCCCTCTTCGCGCTCAACGTCCCCGGCGCAATTGCCCGCCACGCCGCCGCCCCCGCCAAATCCGAGGCCGATTCTGAAGTGCACAAAGAGACGAAAGAGGATGAGGATCTGACCTCGGGCGCGCTGCCCGTCACTACCTCGCCGCTGCGAGTGGATCGTCTATTTACTTCTCCCGACGGCAGCAAGCTGGCATTCCTCACCAACTCCATCAACCAACGCCAGGAAAAAATTGAAGATGTAGAAATCTACGTCGTCGACCTGCGGGCTCCCTCTTTCGTGCAGAACTTCGTCGCTTCTCGCCGGCTGACCAACAACGCAGCCGTCGAGACCAACCCGCGCTGGGCCAGCGACTCTCGCCACATCCTCTTCACAGTCGAAGTCGGCGACGTCTCCGGCCCCTACCGCGACCTCCAGCCCCATCTCTACTCCCTCGACATCAACAACGGCAAAATCGAGCAGTGGTCCAAAGACTTCATCGGCCCCATCGCTCACTATGTTGTCAGCTCCGATAACATACTCGCCTCCGCCCGCATCGGCACCGAAGTCCAACTCTATTCCGCCGCCAAGCCCGCCGAATCTCTCCATCGCATAAGCGCATGGCCCGGCACCTACTCCCAAATCTCGACCGCCGAGCACTCGCCGAAAATCGCTTTCATCTATTCTTCCCTCACCAAGCCCGAAGAAATCTACGTCGCCGATAGCGCCGCCGCCATCGATCAAGCCCGCCCCATCACCCAATTCAACCAACTCTTCGCCGAACGCGAACTCCCTCAAGGCAAGCCCTACCAGTGGAAAGCCGACGACGGCACCGCCATCGAAGGCATGCTGATCTATCCACCCGGCAAATTCGAAGCCAAGCACTTACCCATGCTCACCTTCATTCACGGCGGCCCCGCCGACGCCGACGGCAACCACTTCGAGGCCGACTGGTACCAGTGGTCTGCCCTCGCCGCCACCAACGGATGGCTGGTCTTCGAGCCCAACTATCGCGGCAGCACCGGATACGGCGACAAGTTCCTCGCCCAAATCGTTCCCCAAATCGTCTCCCGCCCCGGCAAAGACATTCTCGAAGGCGTCGACGCCCTTGTCAAAGACGGCATCGCCGACCCCGACCACCTCACCATCGGCGGCTACAGCTACGGCGGATACATGACCAACTGGCTCATCACCCAGACCACCCGCTTCAAAGCCGCCGTCACCGGAGCCGGCGCCGTCGAGCACATCGGCAACTGGGGCAACGACGACACCAACGCCGACGACGCCTACTTCCTCGGCGGACGCCCCTGGGAAGCCCCCCAGCGCTATCACGACGAAGCCGCAATCTTCCAAATCGACAAAGTAAGAACCCCCACCCACATGGTCGCCGGCGCCGACGACATCAGAGTCGCCGTCCTCGAAGACTATCTGCTGGAACATGCCCTCTACTCCCTGGGCATCCCCAACAAGCTCCTAATTTTCCCCGGCGAAGGCCACAGCCTAGGCAAAAATCCCTGGCACGGAAAAATAAAAGTAAGAGAAGAACTAAACTGGCTGCAAAAATACGGCACGCCAGCAGGGAACTAGCAAGCTCGTGTGGGGCGGACACTCCTGTCCGCCGCTTTCCATCATCTTGTCATTCCGACAAGCGAGCGAAGCGAGCAAGGAGGAACCTGCTTTTCCGCGCTGTCATCCTGAGGAGGGCGTACTTCGCCCGACGAAAGACCCCATACCCCCTTAGAGCGCCACCAGCGCCGAGAGGAGTTCCCGTCGCCACCCCATCAGGAAATCGATTCCCCAAGTTTGTCATTCCGAGCGCAGCATGATTTTCGCGAAGCGAACATCATGCGCAGTCGAGGAACCTGCTGTTTCACGCCCCCGAGGGCGCCCCATTCCAGTCGTGCTCTCTGCGACCAGAGTGGGGACTTTGACGTTACGCATATCGAGAAGGAACCTGTTCGAGCGGCCAACCCCCGCCCCGAAGGGGCGGCATAAGATAGCCCCGGACGCAAGTCCGGGGTACGCGAGATAAGAAAGAGAACCAAGTCCCGCAGGGACAGCACCAGTTCCGACCGCAACCCAACAGCCCTGTCACAACAACCCCCTGTCATCCGAGGAGGGCGCCCTTCGCCCGACGAAGGACCCCATGCCACCCCAAAGCGCCACCGCCCCCAACAGGAGTTCCCACCACGGTCGAAGCCGCCGAAATTTTGAAAGCGAGCCCCGAGGATGAAGATTTTGGGAAGGGCACGACTTCAGTCGTGCCGAAAAGCCACATCGATCCCAATCGGCTTCAGCCGCTGAGGGACCCGAGGGTGCCCCATTCTAGTCGCGCTCTTTGCGACTAGAGTGGGGATTTTGACTTGCACCATCAGTTGTGCACAGCCATCCACCGACTTCACATCTTCTCCACAGGTAATGCACAACTTCCGCTGCAATTTCGCTTTTCATTCGTATCAGATTATGAGACTAATAGCCACAGAAAGGAGGCACCATGACCACATCGAGGCGGGAAGCATCGCAGGCTGGAAAAGATCTGCGTAATCCCAAGACTCCGAAACGGGACCGCGGACCTATCGCATCTGATCTTGCGCAAGCTCCACGGAAGCCAAAGAAATGAACCGCAAATAACCGCACAGGGCATGACCACCGGTACCTGCCCTGTGCGCCGAACGCCCGCTAGGGAGACAACTCGATGCCAACGTTTTCGCAGGCATTTGGCCTAGGTAAGTCTCAACCCGAACTAGATTTTGTCGACATCGCCCTATCGCGTGACAATCAGCTATTCCTCGACCCGTTTTCGGTGGCCCAAGAGTTGGACCGATGGTCGCGCGACGCGGCGACGACAGTGGGAATGTTCTTCCAGCAGTTGATAGACGACATCCGAGGCGGCCACGAAGACAACGCGAGGAACCTGCTATTAAACCTTCGCGAACCGAACGAGACTCGCTTAGGATATTCGGCGAACCGCCCGCAGGGAGCCGGAATCGGAGACGAGCAAGCCCAAGAAATCTTCGACGCACTTAGGACATCGACCGCCGTGCGGCAGGGATTCATCTCCGCCCTAGAAGAATGCGAATTGATGATTCCCGGCATTAGCCATGACAAAATCTCGGACCTCACTACAAACATTCTGCGCGGACACCTTGTGGACTACACGCTAGCACAATGCGAGCTACACGGAGTAACAGTGCAGAACGTAGCGATCGCTCCGATTTTCAATACCGACACGATGCAATGGGAGGATCATCACGTAGAGTTACCCGTTTGGCGCAACCAGCCGATCTTGCTAGTGCCCAAGTCAGCCGTCCGATACAGTCCTGCCTACCACCACGGCAGATACTACCAGCACTATGTCCTCAATTTTCTGAAAGCGAGAGAACTAGCGAATCCTCAATCAACACTCGTGCGGCTGATTGCGAATCACAAAAAGAAAACAGTGCGGCGAGTCGTGCGCAAGAAGGACCTTGCCGAGCGGTATCCGCGCGCAAAGGATTTCATCTTTGAGTTTTCGAGGGAGAATCCGCAAGTGCTCCGCGAATACCGCGAAGACCTAAGCAGAATGGAGAGAACTGACAGCGCGAGCGACGTCGACTCCGATGATGAGACGGTCATCGCGCGTTCACTAGAGGAGGTCCTGCGCAACACGCCAGCCGGCGGCGACCACGCGACAACTTATCACCGCCTGATGGTCGGCATTGCCGAATTCATCTTCTACCCAAAGCTCCAGCACCCGAGAAAGGAACACGAGATACACGAGGGGCGAAAGAGAATCGACATTACAATGGAAAATGCGGCACACGGCGGAATCTTCTCTACACTCCCAAACCTGCGTCGCATGCCGTGTGCCTATGTTCCGCTAGAGTGCAAGAACTACGGACGCGAGGTGGGGAATCCAGAACTCGACCAGATTTCCGGTAGGTTCTCGGTAAACAGAGGGAAGGTAGGCTTCCTCTGTTGCAGGGAGTTCGAAAACCGGAATCTGTTCGTCCAGCGATGCAGAGACACCTTCGTGGATGACCGAGGGCTGGTCCTGCCCCTAGACGATGCAACAGTGCTGCGCTACCTGGCCCTGATCTCCCAAGGCAGCAGAAACGAATTGGAGGAACAATGGTCAAATCTAATAGCCGAAGTCTGGCTCAACTGATCTTGAAACCGCAGGCGAAATCCAATTCCCGACTGCCGCGAAATGAGTTGGAGTCGGAACAGTTGCACCGCGACATCCACGAGGGCATGGACAGCGGCCCCGCCCATCCCTGGAGCCCGGCCGAGATGAAGCGCCAAGGCCGCAAGCGCCTCGCCGCCCGCAAAGCCGCGGAATAAATCTTCTCCCCAATCTTTTCCACAGCCCTCCATGTGACGCACAACCTTGACTGAGAAAATTAACAGGTAAATCATGGACCGAGCTGCGACAGCCTGGCCAACCCCAACTCGCGCGGCTCTAAGTCCTTTGTTTCACAGATTTTGATATCTAACTTCTTTGCCCTGCGGATTTTGCCGGGAATTTTCCGCTAATCCCATGATTCCAAAGATGACGGGGGGGAGGGGGGATACCCTCTCACTCCAGCCCGCGAAAGCGAGCACGCAAGAAAAAAAGAGGATGTGAGAAAAAATATGGCCCTCGAAGATGTTCCACGATGTCAGCACATCAAGGTGAACGGCACGCAGTGCGGTTCTCCCCGCCTGCGCAATCGACGCTACTGCTTCTTTCACGATCGCATCCGCCGCGAGCAGGCCGTAATCGCCGCCGATACGTCCGCCCAGCGCAAGTTCGCCCTACCCCTGCTCGAAGACGCCAACTCCGTCCAGGTAGCACTGATGAAAGTAATCCAAATGCTAGCCTCCGGCACCGTCGACCACAAAACCGCCGGCTTAATCCTCTACGCCCTGCAAACCGCCAGCGCCAACCTGCGCAACGCCAACTTCGAAGTCGACGAGGTCAGCGACATCGTAATCGACCGCGACACCGTCTGCGCCACCACCATCAACGGCCCCCAATGGTTCGAAGAAGATTTCGAAGAAGACGACCCCGAATCCGAAGACGGAGAAGAAGAAAACGAAGCAGAATGCGAAGCCCGCGAATGAGGCGCAGCGAGAGCCAGCGTGGAAGGCCGAGAACCAGCGTGGAAGACCGGGAGCCAGCGCGGAAGGCCGGAAGCGAGCGTGGAAAAGCGGGAGTGAGCGTGGAAAAGCGGGTGAAGGGCGGAGTTACCGTGACGGCCAGAGCGACCGTGGAAGGGCAGGAGCCACCGTGGAAAAGGCGGGAGCAACCGTGGAAGAGCGGCCCTTAAGGGCCGCGTTAAGGGATGCCGAAAATGAAGCGGCCTTTAGGCCCTGTGTACCGTTCGAAACTCGGAGCTCGGAACTCGCAGCTCGAAACTTACTTCCCGGCGCTCGCCACCTTCACGCTGTGGGAAGAAGCCGCATACCGCGCAATCCCTCGATACAAAGCTTCAGCAATCTGCTCGCGATATCCGTCACTGCGCAATTTCTGTTCGTCGGTCGGACTCGAGACGAACGAAACTTCCGCCAGAATTCCCGGCATCGCGCTTTCAGTCAGCACCACGAATCCGGCTTCTTTAATCCCGCGGTCGCGCAGCCCAGGGTTTTGGGCGGAGAGTGTGTTGTACAACGAGTGCTGCACGCTGGTCGCCAGCCGCCGCGATTGTTCGATGCGCTCATGCAGGTCGGCAGGCGAAAGCGTCGGCGTGGCAGCAGGTTTGGCTCCGGGAGCGGTCTTCGCCACGCGTGTATCGACATCTTTGTCTTTCGATCCGGGCGCCGAAAAGAGATTCGTGTAATAAGTTTCCACGCCGCGCGCCGAGGGCAGGTCGCTGTAGTTGGCATGCACGGAAACGAATAAATCGGCCTGCGACTGGTCAGCAATCGAGGCGCGCTCGTCGAGCGTGATGTAGTTATCGTCAGGCCGCGTGTAGATCACTTCCACACCCAGGCGGCTCTGGAGCAGCATCCCCAGCCGCTGCGAAATCTCGAGCACCAGATCTTTTTCAAGCAGCCCGCGTCGGCCGACAGTGCCGAGATCCCAACCTCCGTGTCCCGCGTCAACTACGATGCGCATCTTGGGCACGCGCGCCCGCAGCTGCAAATCTTCTTTGGTCGGAGGAGGAACGACGATCGCCAGCTTATTCTTTTCGGCCTCGCCGGAGTTCGGGAACAGGTTGACCACGCCTTTGGGAGTTGCGCCGATCTTGCGCACTTCAACCACAAGCCGGTAAGGATTCGGTTCGAGACTGACTGAAAATGTAGAGTCAGACTTGGTCTGCAGAACAATGCGCGTCATGCCCGCGACGGGCTGCGCCACGCGGATGCGGCTCACAAACGTATCGCCCACGTCGATCGATTTGCCGACCAGCTCGGGAGCGAGTTGCGTATCGCGCAAATCGAAATAGATGCGGTCTGGATTCGCCAGGCGATGCGCTTCATACTGCACCTGGTCTTCCAAGTCGAGGACCACGGTGCTGGAGTCGGCCGAAGACCAGTGGCGAATTCCGGTGACGCGAGGAAACTTCGACAACTCCTGCGGGGTTGCGGGCGCGCTGTTGGTCTCGCCGGTGTCGGAAGCGGCGTCCACGGTGGCGTTCGCGGCGGCGGCCGGAACGGTCGGCACAGGAGCATCCAGTTGTTGGTTCGCCGCGCTGCTGCTGGACGGCTTGACCGGCATTTTTTCGGTGCGAAGCGTCATGCTGCCCAGCTGCGTAGTCTTCAGCAGCCAGACTCCGCCGGCAAAGGCCGCGCAGATCGCGATGAACACAAGCAAAATCAGCAGGACCGGTCGGCTGCTGGCGGGCTCGGGTTGAAGAAGATTGAGTTCGGGCGCGACGGAGGTTTCGGCTGCGACGGCTTTTTCCAGCTTGGCATGCTTCTCGGCGGGACGGTCGAGAATAGCTTTATTCGAGATCGGTGTCGCGGGAGACGAGATTACTTGGGCGACAGGCTTGCTGAGGATCGGGGATGCTGGAGTCGCGCTAGCCTGCGGGACGGTTGGCTTCTTATCTGCGGAAGGAGTTGCTGGGCCGCGATCGATCGGCGCAGCGACAGTTGGCGCAGCCGCTGCCGGGGTCGGTGCGGGCGTGGCAATTGGCCGAGCCACAACAGGAGGTGCAGTAACATTCGGAACGACAGCAGGCGTCGCGACAGGAGACGAAGCGACTGGAGGAACCACGGCCGGCGGCGCGACGCTGACGACCTTCGGGGATTCGGCCGCTGCGGACATTGGCGCAGGAGGTCGAACTGGTTGCAGCCCGGTTGATGCAGCTTGCGCAGACTCCGCGAAGCGGTCCTCATCCTCAGGCTTGAGCGCTCCTAACACCAATTCGGCAAGCAGGCTCAGGTTGCGGACGTCGCTGTCGTTGAAGGCGAACGGCCAGGTGGAAAATGCTTCGAGCAGACCGATCACGCGCCGCCGTCCGCACAACGGTACGGCCACCATGGAGCGCGCGCCCAGCTTGCGGCAGGCTTGCAAGTTGACGCGGGGATCGGTTTCAGTATCGTCGCACATCACGATCTGCGCGGAACTGAAGCAGGCTCCGGAGAATGCAGAATCGCGGTCAATACGGGCGCCGACGTCGGGGCGAACGTCGCCGGCGGCTGCGCGCAGCACAATCTCATTATTTTCGGCGAGGGCGATGGCCAGTCCATCGGCTCCGGTGATGGCTACGGCGCGCTCGGCAACCAGTTGCAGCACTTCGTCGAGTACGAACTGCTCTTCAGGGTCAAACTCTGCCACCAGCGCGGCCAGACTGCCCGCATCGAAAGCGTTGGGACGCGCGGCCAGCGCCTTGCGGCGGCGAACCTGGTCATGAAGCGCGGCGAAAGCCAGCAGCGCCTGCAGCGCATCGAGTTGCGATGGCTTCTTTTGGTCCTGCCCAGAAGGAGTTGGAAAATGATCGGACCCGGCGGATGTGGATTGCTCGCGCGGCCAGGGCGGCGCACCGGCGCCGGCGAACGAAGCAGTCGCTGCACGATCCGGGTTCGTGGTGGTCGTCGCCATTAGAGACAGTTCACTTTTAAGTTATCGGGGTTTTGGCGCAGTTGCAATTACCTGGACATGACCCCTTGGGCATGTACTTTGGTAAGCATCCTCTAATCCTATTCCCGTTATTCAGATGATGGGGTTGTTTGTGGGGAGCGTGGTCGAATCTACCGATCGAAGAAGTTTTTTGTGTGGATGGCAGTGACTTATGCGACCACCATCGTGTTTGACGTCGTGAAGATCTGGGAGGCTTCAGGACGTCGCGCAAAGGACGCGTTTCTCGAAACGGAACGAAGCTCATCTTAAGAGTTCTTGGCGCTCTCCCTTTTGCATTCGGAATGCTGGAGGGTGAGACGTAGGAAGCTACGTCTCTACGGACGGATCCTCGGGAATTCGCACCATCCTAGTTACTAAGGCCTCCCGTGCTGGTGGAGATAAGATTCGTGGGATAGGGCCCGGACCGCGGTTCTCCGGCGGTGCAGCATTATGGATGCAGGAACATCGGCCGCGCGACAACCCAGGGTGAAGCACCGGCACGAACTCCACACGCTGACTTACGTGACGCTCGACCAGGCAAACGGCGGCATCGTGCGCAACCTGAGTCACGAGGGTGTGGGAGTGCAGGTGGTCGCCGCGGTTCGTGCGCGTCAGCAATTGCGGGTGCGCTTCGAGTTGCGCTATCCACGGCTGCGCGTGGACTCTCGCGGGGAAGTGATGTGGGCCACGAAGTCAGGGCAGTGCGGCATTCGCTTCCTTGATCTGTCACCGGAGGTGACGCAGCAGATCAACGAATGGATTTTTGGCGGCCTGTTGGAATCGGCTGCGCTACATGCGCAGCGGTCGGAACCCATGTTTGCCGGGACTCCGTTTGGAGAGGCGGTGCTGGCCGAGTCGCTGGCCTTACCCGGGCTTGACGAAGATGAGGACGGCGAAGACGTCGATGACGGTGGGCTGATGGTTTCGGCAACTCCGCTGAAGGTGATTGAGTTGCCGCCGCGGCCCCATCCGCTGCCGCAGGCTCCCGAGTTTGATGGAGTTGCCGGGATGTCGCCGTGTGATCTGCCGCAAGATTGGTCGTCAGAAGAGCAGTTACAGGAAAGACATTCGCTGGAAAGAACGTCGCTAGAAGACCGGTCGCGAGAATTGGACTGGCTGTCGCGGCCGCTTTCCGGTCGCAGTCTGGTCTGGACTATCAATACACTCGTCGGGTTGGCGGCTCTGTTGCTGGTTGTGCTGGTCTTTCTCTCCGTGACCGGGGAGCCGCCACGATGGCCGCTAGCTATGATGGGAGGGGCGGCGGGTTGTGTCGCCGTCCTGTATTGGGGATTCTTTCACTTGCTTGTAGGAGCAAGCCCGGGTGCGCGATTGGCGCGGATGGTTGCGTCAGACTATGACGAGGACGAGGGGTTACGCGGCGCGCGCTTCCGGTGAAGGGGTTTAACCTCAAAGACTGAAAAGTTTCTGAAGAACTCGCTGCGGAGTGAGCGGGGGCTGAAGCCCCGACAAAAAAGAGAGGCTTGATCGCAGCGCTGAAAGCGCTGCGCCACCCAAAATCGAGTGCTCCGACAAACCGCAAAGGCGCGTTTCTTGACGCGGCTGGAGGCCCTTTCAAAGTTGTTTGCTAGTTTGCGAAATATTGCTGCGCGAGCCAGAGCTGCAGGGTGCGCTGCTGTTGGCGTGCGAGCTTCACGAAGCGGATGCCGAGATTTCCCCGCTTGTCCTGCCATGCGATCTCTGCCCGAGCCTTCAACCCCGAGCGGGCGCCGGGCAATGCGAACGAGACTTGCAAACCCTTCAGCGCTTCGACCGGATCGGTGGTGTGAATCTGCATTCCGCCCTGACTTAGATTGACCAGGAATGCGTCGGTCGGCTTCTGGCCCTTGCAGTTCAGCGACACGGGGACTTCGAGGCCGGCGCGATGATAGCGGAGGCGGCCGTCGAGAATCATGCTGCGCGCCGCCGAGAGCGTGCGCACGGCTTGCTCGACCGAGATTGGTTTTTCGAAGGCGAAGAGCGCGCCGGTCTGATCGAGACTTTGGGTGCACTGTGGACCGCCCATGATGACGAGGGGCACAGCTTTCGGCGTGTCCGCGCTTTGCAGTTCGCGCAGGAATTGCGCGCTGCCGTTCAAATCACAGTC
>Ga0210395_10000532_pt1 | contig 29801 bp, 26 predicted proteins | sample IncBWH4OmetaG_FD_150861 | JGI IMG/M metagenome (GOLD analysis project Ga0210395, IMG submission 150861) | Forest soil microbial communities from Barre Woods Harvard Forest LTER site, Petersham, Massachusetts, United States - Inc-BW-H-4-O ... | reverse complement strand
TTGCGCGCGATGTCCTTCAGGCTCGGCACGATGTTGCCGGTGTTTTCGCCGATGGCGAGACGGTCGATCATGAGTGCGGGGAAGCAGCCGGTGTGACTGAGTGCGAGGGAGAGCGACTCGCCCTCGATCACGCGGTCAATGGCTTTGCCAAAGGCATGGCAATGCACGCGATTCATGATCTGTCGTTCGGTCATGCGCAAGGCGTCGGCGGTCGTGATGCCGTTCTCGAGCAGCAAGGAGAGCGTGTGGCTGATGGCGTGCACGGTGCGCGTGGTGACAAACGGCCCGAGCAAAGGGATTTTAAGCGCCAAGGCATCGGTGGCCGTGCGGCCAGACTCGGTCTTTCGCCAGCGCCAGAACGAGATGGCGCCAAAAATCCCAAGGATGAGCACGAGCCAGCCCCAGTGCAGTGCGAAGTGGGCAAAGCCGATCAGGATTTGCGTGGAAGTGGGTATCTTGCCGCCGAGCGAATCGAAAAGCGTCTGCAGGCGCGGCAGCAGGAAGAAAAGGAAAAACAGCACCACGCCGCCGGCCGCAAACATGAGGAGGACGGGATAGGCGAGGGCGGTGGCGAGCTGGCGCTGCAATTCGCGCTGCTCGGTGAGATGGTCGATGAGGCGGCCGAGCACCTCATTCAGCGAGCCGGTGGCTTCGCCGGCTTGGATCAAGCTGATGGTCGATGAATCGAAGATGGCGGGAAAATCCAGCATCGCGCGGGAAAGCGGCTGGCCTTCGCTCAGGCGAGTCCACAGGCCGGTGCAGAGCACCTTCAACGCGGGCTCTTGCAAGCGCGTGGAAAGCAGGCGCACGGATTCGCCGGCGGAAAGGCCGCTACCGGTGAGATCGTGGAGCGCTTGGAGAAAAGGCAGGCGTTGCTTGCGCGTGAGACGGGCTTGGGAAGGATTAAGCGCGGAGCCATGGGCGCGCGGAGCAGGGGATGGCGCGGACGCAGCACCCGATTTTTTCCCGGCGACCGGTTTGCGGACCGCGACTTCCTCGGCCACGTTGGTGACATGCAGGCCGCGCGCGGCAAGGAGGCGCAGGGCGTCCTTTCGACTGGGGGCCTCAAGCGTGGCAGAGACGGTGGCTCCGACGCGATCACGGGCGTTGTAAGCAAAGCGGGGCATGATTCAGAAGCCAGAAGCCAGAGGACAGATTCCAGAAGGCAAGGGACAAAAGTCAGCAGCCAAAGTCCATGATTTTAAGATTGGCGCAGAGAGTTTCACCCTCTGGTTTCCGGCTTTCGGCTTCCGGCTTCTGGTCGCTGGTTTCATTTCTCAGTGACGGTGATGACGCGCAGGACTTCTTCAAAGGTGGTGTAGCCGGCCTTGATCTTGTCCCAGCCGCTTTGCTGGAGCGTGCGCATGCCGTTACGGCGGGCGCATTGGGCGAGCGCCCGCGTGCTTTCGCGTTTGAGAATGAGATCGTGCATCTCGTCGGTCGGCTTGAGAATCTCATAGAGCCCGATGCGGCCGCGGTAGCCGGTGCCACGGCAGCGGTCGCAGCCGACGGTATTCTTGAGCATCGGGATATGCTCGGCCTCTTCGGGGTCGAGGCCGAGGATGGCGAGGTTGTCGCGAAGCCTGATTTTGTTGATCGGTTCCAACTGGGAGCAATCGGAGCAGAGGCGGCGAACGAGGCGCTGGGCGATGATGAGTTCGACGGCGGAGGTGACAAGAAAGGGCTCGATCCCCATGTCCACGAGGCGGGTGATGGCGCCGGGCGCGTCGTTGGTGTGGAGGGTGGAGAAGACCAAGTGGCCGGTGAGCGAGGCGCGGATGGCAATGTCGGCGGTCTCGCGGTCGCGGATTTCACCGACCATGATAACGTCGGGATCCTGGCGGAGGACGTGGCGGAGCGCCCCGGCGAAGGAAAGGCCGATTTCTGGGCGGACCTGCATCTGGTTGACGCCCGGGACTTCGTATTCGATGGGGTCTTCGATGGTGACGATGCGCAGGTCGGTGGAGTTGATTTTGCGCAGGAAGGCGTTGAGCGAGGTGCTTTTCCCGGAGCCGGTGGGGCCGGTGACGAGGATGATGCCGTGCGGGTAGTCGAGAATCTGGGAGATCTGGGACTGCTCGTCATTGCCCATGCCGAGGCGCTCCATCGTGTAGGCTTCTTTTTTCTGGTTGAGGAGGCGCAGGGAAATTGACTCGGCGTAAATCGTAGGGATGGTGGAAACGCGAATATCGAGGGCGGTGCCGTTGGCCTTGAAATTGATGCGGCCGTCTTGGGGGAGGCGTTTTTCGGAGATGTTGAGGCGCGCCATGATTTTGAGGCGCGAGATGATGGCATCCTGGAAGCGGAGGAGGTTTTCCGGCACGGGCACGGCGACCAGGAGGCCGTCCACCCGGTAGCGGATGCGGAGCTGGCCTTCCTGCGGCTCGAAGTGGATGTCGGTGGCTTCGTCGGCGATGGCCTGGCTGATAACATCCGTGACGAAGCGAACCACGGCGGCGTCTTCGTCCACGTCGGCCTCGGCTTGATTCGCCGTTTCGGGCGCGACATAATTGTCGTCGTTGCCTTCGAGCGAGCCGGAGCCGACGCCGAAGTGCTGAAGAATGAGATGGTGGATTTTTTCGGCGATGCCGAGGTGCCAGACGATCGGGCGGGGCGTGAAGGTGCGCACCCAGTCTGCCACAATATCGCTAGGGGGCCAGGCGGCGGCGAGGTGGAGCGGCGTGGTGGCGGTGGGAGCTGGGTCGCCGGGCTTGGCGCGGTCGGTGGCGATGGGCACGACTTGGAAATCGTGCACGAGGCGCGCGGGGAAAAGACCGATGGCGGCGGTATCAGCCTCGAGGTCGGTGGCGAGATCGAGCTGCGCGTCCTGGGCGAGCGTCGCCAGCGTGTCGGGTTCGGACAATTGGAGGGTGGCGGCGAGCACTTTCACGCGCTGGCTGCGCGGGACTTCAAGCACAGCCTGGCACTGGGCGTCATCAAGGCGCGCGGCGAGCGAGGGAGGCAGGGTTTCCGTGATGAGTGCAGGCATGGGGGGAACAGCGCGGCTACTCTTTGTAATATTTCTCGATCAAGGTTTGCTTGGGCTGTTTGGTGGAATCCTTGAGGAATTGATTTATATCATCCTTGTTGGGAAGTTCGTTGACGCGCTTGGACGTATAATCGTCGCTTTCTGCGGGCGGAATCACGTGCGGACGGACGAAGAACAGCAGCTCTTTGCGCTCCGTATCGTCGTTATGCTGGCCCAAGATATTACTGATAACCGGGATTTCCCAAAGCCATCCGAGCTTGGTGTGACCGGCGGTAATTTGATGCTGCTGGAGGCCGCCGAGCACGACCATCTGGCCGTCCTGGACGTTGACGTAGGAAGTGGCTTCACGGTGGTCGATGATCGGCTGGGTATTGCCATCGATGGTGACGTCGCCGTTATGAGTATCGACCTTCTGGTCGATGGTCAGTTGGATGCTGCCGTCGGCGCCAATGAGCGGCGTAACTTTCACTTCAATGCCGATGTTCTGGTAAGTAACGGAGGAGCTGGTGGCGAATCCGCTGGATGAAGCGGTGGCGGCCGTACCCGAGGGCTCGGAGGTTGTCCCAGTGATAATCGGCTGCTGGGTGCTGACCACGAAATCAGCTTCTTTGGCGTGGGTCGTGGTGATGGTGTCGGCCGAAAGAATCTTGGTCCGGTTCGTGGCGCCGTTGCCATTAAGAGCGGCGGCGAAAGAGGCCGGACTGACGACGCCGCTTGAGACGGCCCAGTCGCCAACGGTTCCAGAAAAGGTCTTGATATCGAATCCGCCATGGCGGTTGGCGCCGGCGGTAAAATTGAGGGCCTGAAGGCCGCTTATATCCGTGTCGCTGAGGTCAACTTCGGCGATAATCACCTGGATGCTGACTTGGGCGAGGAGGATGTCGATTTTGTCCACGACGCTCTGGATGAGGCGGATGTCATCGCCGGTACCGGAGACAACAATGGAATTGCTGCGATCATCCGGCACCACGGTGATATAGTTGCTAAACTCATTGGTGCCCTCGTCTTTCAGGCCGAGGGAGTTGAGGGTGGGACGCGGCTGGTTGGGTGGGGTGGTGGTCACCGTGGTCTGGCCGCTTTTTTGCGCTGCGCTGGTCTGGCCGGAAATCAAGCTGCTGAGAAGGCTGGCGACATCCTTGGCGAGGGCGTGTTTGAGATAGATGACATCGTTGTGGGTGTTGGGGTCGGATTTGATATCGAGTTTGGCGATGAGACCGTCGAAAAACGCATACTGCCGCGAGTCGGACATGAGGATGATTTGGTTGGTGCGATCATCGGCGGTGAAAGTGGTGGTGGAGCCGAGTTCATTTTGCAGCGGGCCCTGGAAGATGGAGTGCAGTTTGTTCACGAGGTCGCTGGCCTTGGCGTATTGCACCGTATAAAATCTCGGCGTCAGGTTTGCCGCAAGCGGCTGGTCAACATTCTTGAGCAGGAGTTCGATGCGCTGGAGGTTGGAGATGGTGTCAACGATGAGCGCGGCATTGGCGCTTTGAAATATTACTGGCGGGCTGGCCACGCCCGGGGACATGATTTGTTGGATCGGCGGAATGATCTCGTTGACGTTTAGGAACTGGAGCTGGAAAAGCTTGGCGGCGATGCGTCCGCTGGCAGGCAGGTCGAGGGTCGATCCGGCAATCATCTCCGGTGCTTCGCGGCTAGCCTGGGGCAGGGGAACGACCTTGAGAAACCTGTCGCCAAGCGGGACGACGCCCACGCCATTGAGGCCGAGCAGGGTCTCGAGGGCGCGAACAGCTTCATCCTTTGGTATCGTCCGGTTGATGTTGATCGAGTAAGTGGCGGCCGGCAGCGCCTGTGGCCGGAGGATCGAGCGGCCCGTCCATGTTTCGATAAGTTGCAGCACGGAGTCGATGGGTGCGTCGGAAAGAGTGAGGCCGTTGATTGGAGCCCCGTCGGTGCTGTCGGGGGCGACGGCTGTAGGGTTGGCCGCACCGGGGGCAAAATTCGGCCGGCCTAGGCCCGGCATGGTTGGCATAACCGGCGGAGTTTGTGCGGGGGCGCAAAGCGCGGCGGACAAAACGGCGAAAGCGAGGCAAAGAAAACGCGGGCGCATAAAAGGTGGGGATTAGGATAGACAGGAAATCTTGGGAGAGGGAAGCAGAAGTGAAAAATAACGCCTTGTAAACCGTGTTGTCGTGGGACGTGCGGTTTTAGGCGGGGGTTCCGAATTTTGTCGCTTGCGACGCGTCATTACCGATCACACCCTAATCGTTTGCGATGCCAAATAGTTTCGGAAAGCTCTTCACTATCACCACCTGGGGCGAAAGCCATGGCCCTGCGGTCGGCGTTGCCATCGACGGCTGCCCGCCCGGGCTGCCAATAACGGCTGACGAAATCCAGGCCGAACTCGACCGCCGCCGGCCGGGCCAGAGCGATATCGTCACCCCGCGCAAGGAGGATGACCGGGTGGAAATCCTGTCCGGTGTCTTCGAGGGCCGCACCACCGGGTTGCCGCTCGCCCTGCTCGTGAGCAGCACCGACGCCCGTCCCGGCGCCTACGACGAGATGCGCGAGAAATTTCGCCCTTCGCACGCCGATTATACCTATCAGGCAAAATTCGGCCACCGCGACCACCGCGGCGGCGGCCGTAGCTCCGCGCGCGAGACCATCGGCCGCGTGGCGGCCGGCGCCGTAGCCAAAAAAATCCTGCATCTGGCCGGCGCCGCACCCGGCGGCCCGGTTGAGATTCGCGCCTTCGTTTCGCAAATCCGTGACATTACCGCGCCCGCGGGGACGCTGGAAAAATTTCCCACGCTGGCCGAAGTCGAGGCCTCGCCCGTGCGCTGCCCGCATGCTGCGACCGCGGCCAAGATGATCGAGCTCATCAAGGCAGTGCGCGCCGAGGGCGATTCCGTCGGCGGTGTCATCACCTGCCGTGCGCGGGGCGTGCCACCCGGGCTCGGCGAACCGGTGTTTGACCGACTTGAGGCCGATCTCGCCAAAGCCATGCTCTCGCTCCCCGCGACCAAGGGTTTTGAAATCGGCAGCGGTTTTGCCGGCACGCTGCTGAAAGGCTCGCAACACAACGACGCTTTCGTGATGCGCGAAGGCCAGGTGCATACGCCGACCAACCGCAGTGGCGGCGTCCAAGGCGGCATCAGCAACGGCGAGGAGATTTTTTTCCGCGTGGCCTTCAAGCCCACCGCGACCATCCTCCAGCCGCAAAAGACCGTAGACGTTCACGGGGCCGAGACCGAGCTTGCCGCCCGCGGCCGGCACGACCCCTGCGTGCTCCCGCGCGCCGTTGTCATCGTCGAAGCCATGACCGCACTCGTGCTCCTCGATCATTGGATGCGCCACGCCGCGCAGAACAAGACATTCAAGTTCTAGGTTCAACGTTGGAGCCCGACCACGACGCAATTGGTGTTTGCCAGTTAGCAGGTGGTATTTAGCGGATCAGCACTAAACGCTTTGACCGGTGGCCAGTGGCTAGTAACCAACTACAAACTACCAATTACCAACTACAGCGAACGCCAAACCGTAAACCTTGAACCTTGAACTTTGAACGTGGAACCTTGAACACGCGAAACATGAAACCGCTCGTTTATCTCATCCTCGGTGCGACTGGCTCTGGCCGGCGCGAAGTGGTCGCCGACTTGATCGAAGGCGGACTCGCTGACGGCGCCAAGCCGGCCGTGCTGCTCGCCTCGGACGAACCCGCCAGTGAAATGGACCAAAAGCTGCCCGGCCTCGCGCGCTGGACGTGGACCGGCGACGCCATCGACGCCGCGCTGCCGCCGGATGCGACGCATCTGTTTTTCGTGACGCAGGGCCGGGTCAATCCGGTGGAACAGATCGACGTGTTCAAGCCCTGGCTCGAGGCGCAGGGCGGGGAACTCGCCCGCGTGATCAGCGTGGTGAATTGCCAGCTCGCGGAAAAAAATCCGCCGCTGCTCGCTTGGTATGAGGCCTGCGTTCATTTTTCCGACATCGTGCTGCTGAGCCGCCGCGAAGGCGTGGCCAACAAATGGCTCAGCGATTTCCTCGCGTACTTCCAGGATCAGTTTTACCCGAGCCTCTTCGAGCAGGTGAAAGGCGGCCGCGTGAAAAATCCTGCGCTCGTGCTCGAGCCGCAGGCCCGCCGCCTGTCGCACTGGTTCGACGAGGAACAGGACTGGATATTCACCAACGCCGACGGCGAGGAAATCGACGAAGAGGAAGTGACCGAGGACGACGAGGAAATCGAAGCCACACCCGCGGAAGATTTGTACCTTGCCCGCGATGCCGCCGGCCGCCGGGCAAAAAGAATCCCGGACATCGCGAAGTTTTTAGGAGTTTAGCCGCTGATTGGTGTCGAAGTCGTTGGTTTTACGAGGAAGTCCGCCTTCGTTTCACTTCGGCGTGGTAGCCTTCGCCCTATGAAAATGTGGCCTGCCAAGCCGAAGCCCAACGGGCGAAGGCTGGTGCCCGAGGACTCGAATCTCTTGCCGTGATTTGGAACCGATTGCGAGTGAGAATTCTTGCGGCGTAGCCAAACCGCACCCCTCCTCAATGGCTTCCCCAGACGCCGAACGCCTCTGCCGCGAGCTGGCTGAACTTGTCTCGACCTGGCCAAAACTCGCGCCGGAAATCCGCATGGCCATCCTGACGCTGCTGCGCGCAGGAAATTGTGCTTAACTGCACGAGACCGTGATTCTATAATCGACCTGCGGTCGGGTTGCACAGGGTTTTGCTGGAAGCCATTAAAGAGTCTTGCGCACCGGCATCCCATGGCGGGATCTGCCGGAGTGTTTCGGCCCGTGGAATTTGGTCTTACACCCGGTCTAAAAACGCCGCCGGTCGCTATCGGTTTTCTCGTTCAGACGAACAATTCGTCAGAACTGCTGGCGCGTCACTTTGCCAGCACCACGTGCATGGCGGCGGTGCTCATCACATACTCTTTGCATCGGTAGCCGAGCTTTAAAAGGTCAATGCCCTCCAGGAGACGCTCGCCGCTGCCAAGCACCGTGGGCGACGCGGCCAGATGGATTTCATCAATCAATCCTACTTGCAGGTATTGCCTCACTGTAGCGGTGCCGCCGCCGATGCGAATGTCCAGCTCGCCGGCGGCTTCTTTGGCCCGCTGCAAGGCCACGTCCATGCCGTCGGTGACAAAATGAAACGTGGTGCCGCCGGCCATCTCAAGCGACGGACGCGGATGATGCGTGAGCACGAAGACCTGGGTGTGATATGGTGGATTGTCGCCCCACCAGCCTTTCCATGAGTCGTCGGGCCACGGGCCGCGCACGGGGCCGAACATGTTGCGGCCCATGATCCATGCGCCGATGCGTTTGAACGAGCGTTCGGCAAAGTCGTTGTCGATGCCCGTGGTCCCATCCTTGTCTCCGCCGTGCATGGTCTGAAACATACGGGTGGGAAAGAACCACTGCATCAGGTCCATCCCCTTGACGCCAAGGGGATGGTCGATGTCCTGATTGGGGCCGGCGCTGAAGCCGTCGAGGGAGATGCCGAAACAGTGAACGCGAAGTTTTGACATGGCGGGCGGGTGGTTACTGGGTGGTTCCCTGTTTGGCGGCGCGCCGTTTTTCGCTTTCACGGATCATTTCGGACATGTCGAGCGCGGGACGTATTTCGAACGGCCCGGCCTTCACACCGGGATGTTTCGACATCAACTGGATAGCGTGGTTCAAATCGCGCGCTTCGAGGATGAGGATGCCGCCGAGCTGTTCCTTCGTTTCGGCGTAGGGGCCGTCGGTGATTGAGACCTTGCCATTTTTCCAGCGCAGGGTCGTGGCCGTTTGCGGCGATTGCAACCCTTCACCGGCGGCGAAATGTCCCTTCGCCCGCAACTCGTCGTCGTAAGCCCAGCACTCGTCCACCATCACGTTGCGTTCGCTTTCGGACATGGATTCAAATTTGTTCGGCTCGATGTAGCCAAGGCAGATGTATTTCATAAAAAGATCGAGGTCTTGAGAGCTTCGGCTTCGTTATTTGAAATCCTCCATCTCGTAGAGCGGACGAATCTCGATGTCCGAATCTTCGCCGGGCATCGGGTTCGGGCAACGGTTGACCCACTCAATCGCCTCCGCAAGCGACTGGCATTTCCAAAGCCAGAAACCGGCGACGAGTTCCTTCGTTTCGGTGAAAGGCCCATCGGTCACGGATCTTTTCGCTCCAGAAAAAGTGACCCGCGCTCCCTTCGAGCTGGGCTTCAATCCTTCACCCGCCTGCATGATGCCGGCTTTGGTCAGCTCCTCGTTATATTTGCCCATCGCGGCGAGCAGCTCCGGCGTCGGCAACTTGCCAGCTTCCGAATTTTTCGTTGCTTTGACCATTACTATGAATCTCATTTTTTATTCTCCTGTTGATTGGTTATATTGATTGGCACACAAGCTGGTCGTTTGGCGTCCGGACAATTCGACAACGCACGTCACTTTCTTTCGTCCAGCTCCCGGAGCCGGTTTTCGAGGAAACGTCGTTCGTGTTCCTGCTGCGTCAGTGCGAGGGCGCGTTGATAAGCTGAACGGGCTTCATCTTTCTTCCCCAAACGGCGGCACAAATCCGCCCGGGCTGAATGTGCCAGATGATAATCAGCCAGCTCGCCGCGCGCGAGGATGGCTTCAATCAGCGTCAAGCCTGCTTTCGGCCCGTCGCGCATTGCCACAGCCACGGCGCGGTTCAGCTCCACGACCGGCGACGGCTCGGCCCGCGCGAGCACGCTGTAAAGCGCGACGATTTGCGGCCAGTCCGTCGAGGCAGCCTCGGACGCCTCCGAATGCACGGCGGCAATCGCCGCCTGAAGCGCATAAGGGCCGAACCGCCGCGACGACAATGCCCGCTCCACCAACTGGATGCCTTCCACGATTTGCTCGCGATTCCACAACGAACGGTCTTGGTTTTCCAAAAGAACGAGTTCGCCCGACGGCGAAGTTCTCGCCGCGCGACGCGATTCCTGTAAAAGCATCAACGCGAGCAAGCCCATCACCTCCGGCTCGGGCAGCAATTCGAGCAGCAACCATCCAAGCCGGATGGCTTCCGCCGAAAGTTCCGCCCGTGTCAGCGACGCGCCCGATGATGCAGAGTAACCCTCGTTGAAAATCAGATAGACCACCTGCAACGCCGTGTCCAGGCGGTCGGGCAGTTCCTCCGCTGACGGCACATGGTAGGGGATGCGCGCGTCGCGAATCTTCGCCTTCGCGCGCACGATGCGCTGGGCGAGCGTGGGCGCAGTGGTGAGAAAGGCGCGGGCGATTTCTTCCGTCGTCAGCCCGCAGACTTCGCGCAAGGTCAACGCCACTCGCGCTTCCGGCGCGAGCGCGGGATGACAGCAGGTGAAAATCAGGCGCAACTGGTCATCAGCCAATCCATCATATGTCCCCTGCGCTGAATCGTTTGTTGCATTTTCAAGTTGAGCTGTGATTTTTTCCTGCGATGCATCAAACCGCGCACAGCGACGCAACGCATCAATCGCTTTGAACCGTCCTGTTGAAATCAGCCATGCGCGGGGATTGTCCGGAACACCATCCAGCTGCCAGCGTTCGAGTGCTATAGCGAACGCATCATGCACCGCATCCTCGGCCAAATCAAAATCGCCCAGCAGCCGGATCAGCGTGGCCAAGATGCGCCCGGACTCTGCGCGATAAAGGCGGTCTAGAATTTGGCGAACTTGGTCACTTGCGGTTTTCAATCGTAGTCCAGGCTGAAGGTTGAATGATCGTTTGATCTAGACCGTGGTTTCAAACCTCAAACCTCAAACCTGATCCAATCGGTGATGGGTGCGAGATATGCAAAGCCGAGGAAGGTCTCGGCCAGCACCCTGTGACTCGCCATGATATGATACCGTTCCGATTTTCAAACCGGCTGACGGCAAAGTTTGTGGGTTTCATGCTTAGGTTTGCACGAACTTGGCTGCGATTTAGAACCGTGCCCGCGATGTGGAGGCCAGGCTATTTCGTGTGACTGTTTTTATGATGATGATTGATTAAAAAATAGAAAATGGCGGAGCGAGCCGGGACGGGGCGGCGAAGGCCACCTGTGGCCAGCCCCGCCGGTCGGCGAAGCGGGAGGTTCCCCGGTCCTTGGGGAGCGGGGGAAGGGGCGCTCGGTGAGCAGGGTGCAGTTATCATTAGCCTGGCCTGTTTTCTGCCACAGGTGGTCAATCTTTATTTATGTCTACTACTAATTGAAATTAAACAAGTAGTGTATTTTTTAATGATTTTTATTCCAAATAGGCATAAATAAGTCATTTTTGTACCGAGCAAACGATTTTTATGCAGCTTGTCGGCACATCATGGCTTTTGGAACACTATGCGCTCGGCGCCGTCTTAGCGTCGCATCGTTCGCGCATTGGTGGCCGGCGTCAAACTCTGATCAAACCGGACGGAGCCATCGAGGAAATCTTTCCCCGCAACTACTGGCCGGGCGAGCACCCGCTGGACCACGTCGAGTTCGTCTTCAAGTACGAGAATCTGAGCCTTGACCTGTTGGAGCAAGTGTTCCGCAAGATTAAGGCCGCCGAGGTAGATCGCTATGTGGCCGCATCACCGACGAGCAAGTACCGCCGCCGAATAGGTTTTCTTTATACATTCCTGACCCCTAACACGCTTAAGACGAAAGTTTCCGGCAACTACGTTCCCATATTGGATCCGAAGAAATATTTCACGGGCAAGTCCCAGCGCAATGCCCGCTGGCGTATCATCGACAACCTTCTCGGCAGCTCCGGTGTCTGTCCGCTCATCCGCCGGACTCAGGTCATCGATGAAAAGTTAAAGCACGATTGGTCTCGCGAAATCCGCCGGCTCACCCGTGAGACCAACCCGCGTCTATGGTCCCGCGCCGTAAACTACCTCTACCTCAAGGAAACGAAGGCTTCGTTCGCGATCGAACGCGAGGAAGTGACACCGGCTCGAGGCGAACGCTTCGTGGCCGTGCTCGCCCGCAGTGGCAAAATCAATCCAGAGTCACTACTGGAAGAAAGCCGACTGACTTCCTTGCAGAACCTGATCGTGGATCCCCGGTATGCCGCAAAGGGATTTCGGAGCGACCAGAACTATGTTGGCCAAACACTGGCCGGCTACCAGGAGAAGGTGCATTATGTCTGTCCTCCACCTAACCTTGTGTCTACGCTCATCTCCGGTTTACGTAGTTTCCGGGTTCGCAGCGAAGCGCTCCCCGCACCCGTGCGCGCTGCGATCGTGAGTTTTGGTTTTGTCTACGTGCATCCATTTTCCGACGGCAACGGACGTCTTCACCGCCTGCTCCTGCATGAATCACTAGCATTGGACGGCTACACTGACCCGGGAATCGTCCTGCCGTTTTCCGCGGCTATGCTGCGCGATTCCGCCGCCTATGATCGCGTGCTGGAGACAGTGTCCCAGGCGGTGAATGCTAGGGTGCGTTATCATTTAGAGAAAGACGGCTCGCTTGTCCTCGAGAACAGCCGCGAGGCCGAAGGCGTTTGGCGTTACCCCGACCTTACGCCCCACGTCGAATACGTCCTGGAGCTGATCGAGGCCACGGTGACGCGCGATCTCCCCGACGAATTGCAGACCTTGGTTCAAATCGACCGCGCCGTCGCGGCCATAAAGGAAGTGGTCGACCTGCCTGAAACGAAGCTGAACCTTCTTCTTTCCCTTCTTGTCGGCAACCGTGGCACACTCTCCCGCCGCAAGCGGTCATCCGCCTTTGCAGAGCTCACCGACGCCGAGGTCAAGGATATCGAGCAGGCCTTCGCTGAAGCTTTTGGCCAATCCAGACCAACCTTATCGTAAGGTGTCCAAGTGCCAAAAATAGAAGCGGCAGCTTATGGTGTCGAAGTCGTTGGTTTTACGAGGAAGTCCGCCTTCGCCCCATTCGACAGGCTCAGGGCTTCGGCGGACAAAAATCTTTCCGCTTCGGAAAGATTTTTGGTGCCCGAGGACTCGAATCTCTTGCCGCGATTTGGAACCGATTGCGAGTGAGAATTCTTGCGGCATAGCCAAACCGCACCCCTCCTCAATGGCTTCCCCAGACGCCGAACGCCTCTGCCGCGAGCTGGCTGAACTTGTCGCGGCCTGGCCAAAACTTTCGGCGGAAATCCGCGTGGCCATCCTCACACTGCTGCGCGCGGCAAAAATTGGATGAGCCGGTTTCCGCCACAGGCTCATTGATTGGGCAACGATTTCTCCGGCTGGCCGAAGTCGTCTTAGCGTGGCCAAACTTACCGTCCGGAATGTGTCGAAAATTTCTACTTACAGCTATTGCATGCGGCCGATCAGCATTTCCCAATAATATTCGGATGCACCTTCCATGGTAAGGTGTTCGTCTCTAACTCTTGACCGCATCGACATACCCATGGGCTTAAGGGAAAGCGCCTGATCTCCGACTTCGACGCTCATACTTTCGTTGAAAGAGCCATGCGGCGAGGTGTCATCATATGAAAACGTGATGCTGTTACGCATTCCTCCGGACGTACCGTTTCTTATACCGCATTTCGCGGCTGCGCTTCCACCTTTGTAAATGACAGCGGAGAATGCTTGGGCTGACTGTCTCTTGAATCTTGCCTCGATTCCTGCGTTACGTTTCTGAAGTTCTTCCAAGGAGTTCTCAAAAAAATCAGCCATGAATTCAAAAGCATCATCGAGAAATCGATCTTTATCCGCTTCGGAGAATTCTTTCTTAATCCTGAGATTGCTGGAACGCAATTCGGAGCGCACAGGAGCTGGTTGGGCCACGGTCTTTGACGGTGTATGTGGTGCATGCAGCTTTTCGGGTAGCGCGGCTCTAATCCGCTGCACAACGTCCAAGAAGGCTTCATCCTGATTGGCCCATTTTGTAACGGCTTTTCCGTCTTTTGGCGCTGCCACCAGGGCCGCAAACGGTGCTTTTTGCCAATCACACGGCCGGAGAATTATCGGTATAACGCGCGCAGTCCCTTCGCGATGGCGTTCCATGCCACGCTTAACTTCTACGTCATAGCAATACTTCGAGGCGAGAAAGTCCGGGCTCACAAACAGGAGAATGACGTCAGCTTTTTCAAGGTACTGGCTAATTGTACCATCGAGTTCATTGCCGGCGGGAATCTTGCGGTCATGCCACAATTCAATCGCACCCTCTCTCTTAAGCATTGCTAAATGAACCTCGAATTCGTCGCGAAGCGTCTCGTCTTTGTGAGAATACGAAAAGAAAATGGTTGCCATAAACGACGCTCGGCTTGCCAGAAGCCAACTGTTATATTCAGAGGCTTCTGATATCCTTTAGAAATGCGTTCAATTCAGCGATCTCGAAATTGTCCCTGTCCATTCCTCGTCTCTCCCAGAGCTGCAATATTTTGTGTTCTTCCGCATTCGGCGTTCTGCCGCCGCTTGCTCCGCCGCTACAACCCGGTGTAGTTAGCAGAATATTAAGACCATCTGTTTTGATCGAAACTTTCACGCAAACAGGCGTGCGATCATTCCGGCGCCGTAAGATTTGCTCGCTCAGCCATGACATCGTCGCTCCGTCGAGCCCTCGCTCACTATTGCCGATGATTACTGTGACCATGGGTTGACCTACTAGTTGCTTTCGTCCGCACGTTAAAGTGAAAACGTTCAGCTAAGAGCGAGTAGGGGGACGTCAGCTTGACCACAAAAGGCTGGGCAACTCGGTTTTGAGATGGCCGAGCTTGTCTCGGCTTGGCCAAAGCTCCCTTCACCGAAGTCCGAGCCCGGGGATTACGCGGAAACCGCTTCGTAAACGTGTTCAAATAGGCTGGCGCACTTTTTGTCGTAGATTTCCGGCGTGTAGGCGCGGGGCAGGCCTTCATCCAATGTATCTTTGATCGCGGTGAGCACTGAGGCGCGGGAGCTGGCTTTCTTGCGCCAGTCCAGCACCAGCACGTCTTGCAGGCGTTCGTGAAGCTGGCGCACGACCTTTTTTACCTCGACCTTCTCTTCTTCGGTCAAGGCAGGATCAGGTCGGGTCAGCAGATCGAAAATGGTCAGCTCCTCCTCGGTCAGCTTTTCCCGTACATGTCGCGTCTGCTCCTCGTTGAGCGAACGGCTCAGTTTCAGCAGCTCTTCAAAGAGTTCCTCAATGCTGCGGCTGCCGCGGTTGTAGGTTTCGATCAGCTCCTCAAACTTGTCGAGGTAGTCCGTGCGGGTTCGGTTGATCCGAATCAATTTGTCCAGTTGGGCACGGATGGCGGCTTTCAACACTTCCAAGTCGGTGTTCTTGGTTTTTGATTTCTCGAAACGCCGGGAAAGCGCCTCGAAGTCGATTTGAGACAAATCCAGCGGAGCCGGGCCGTCCTCCGCTATCTTCATGCCAGTAGGCGAACTTATTATAACGCTTCCGCCCTAACGGATGGGACGCATCACTTAGCTTGCGAACCAAATGGGAAATGACCACTGCTTCGATAAATTCATCCGTAGCTTTTTTCGCCATTTTTTGCGTAGGGTGAACTGGCAAAGAAGTGATATTCGCTGCCTTTTCATCGATTGCGGCCAGTTGTAATTCTCCCGAAAGCAGACGCGGCAGCAGCAGATCGCGCGTCCGGCGGAGGTTTTGGATTTGTTCCACCAACACTTCGATGCGTTTGCGTATTGGCCGTGCAACGCGCTCAAACCTCTGCATCACTTCCATTGGCGGACATGGAACGTGCAGGCGAATGATACCCTTCACGTTCAGGCTATCCATAATTGTCCCGAGGTCTTTTTTTTTGGCGACTTCGGAAGTCATGTGTGACGAGAGCAGGTACTCAATTAAGTAGGTGGGAGTAAGCCGTCCAATGCGCGGACGAATAGCGGTCATATTTCTGCCAGGCGCCGCCCTAACTCCCTCTGATATCTGAGCGACGGCACCAACTCGGCCTACGTTCGTGATGACGCAATCACCTACTTGAAGCTCGATGCGACTGGTCCAGAGAGCGTAGTCCTTTCCACTGATACGGAACTGTTCGCCCATGTCCAACTTTCCGGCTTCACCAATGTTGTTTAATTGTAGAAAAACACCTGGGCCGTCGATGCACTCAGTGGGCTTCTTCGAGTGAAGGCAATCAATGACATCTGCGATCTCTTGCATCTCTCTTACTTCCCAGCCTTGGGGGATATCGCCGAGAGGCGAGGCGCGGCGCGGAAGTTTTTCGTGGCCGGGAAAGCGGAATTGGACAAACCACTCGCGGTAGAGCGCGCGAGCCATTGTTTCCAATATTTGGATGCGCCGCTGGTTGTTCTCAATCAGCTCGTCGTAGGCTGACAGGATGCCCGCAATCCGCCGTTGCACCGGCAACATGGAAACGGGAAGCGTGAACTCTTTGATGAGTTTTCCGCTGAGGTTTCTCTGAGCACCACCAGATGCAACTTTCAGAAGTAAATGACGGCGGCTCTTGAGTGCATAAAAGAAATAGCGCGTGTCGCACTTCCCTTCGTCTACCAACATCGCTGAACAAGCTTGGTTGGTCGCTGCTGCGGCACGGAGCATTCCCAAGCTCGTGATGGTTCTCCCATCGCCATACATGGCCATTAGAACCGTGTTGGCCGGGAATAGCTTTACTGATGTTTCATCAAGAGCCTTCTCTGTGATGCGCTCTGCGGCTGGGCCAAGATACCAATCTTTGAGTTCGCCAGTTTTATACCAATCGATTGTTCCGGCCTCGTAATAGTCACTGCGGCTCCGCAACGGCGTCGCACCGGTTGTCACCTTTGTGCAAAGCTGTTCAATGGGAATGTACCGGATGGCGCTGGTCATCGTCACGCTCCCAGAATCTCCGCCACATTGCCAGCGATGGTTCTTTCGAGATCGCGCGCCTGAGCGTTGAGGGTTTCGAGTTCCTCATTTAGTGTTTCTAATTGTTCTTTGAAGTCCTCGTCGCTCACGACTTCTCCGGCGGCCAGGCCGACGTAGCGGCCAGGATTGAGCGACCAGCCTTGGACTTTGACTTCGCTCAAGGTGGCAGCTTTGCACAGGCCGGGCACGTTGGCGTATTTCAGCTTCTTGCCGAAGGCTTCATCGATCTTTGCGCGGGCTTCGTCGCCACCGAGGGTGAAGTCGAGAGCATCGCCACGATAGAGGCGGACGAGGTTGGCAAGGAATCCGATTTGCGCGGATGACCATTCGCGGTGCGAGCGATCCACCTGCCGGTAGATATGGCGGGCGTCGATAAAGAGGACGGTGTCCGAGCGATCCGGCGCGCCCGGCGGTCGCGCCCTACCTGACTTTCCTTTATCCAGAAACCACAAGGTGCATGGCAGCGTGACGGTATAGAACATGTTCGGGCCAACAGCGACTATCACATCGACCGCGTGGCTTTCGATGAGCTGGCGGCGGATTTCCTGTTCCGATGAGCGAGCGTCGGCAGCGGAATTGGCCATGACAAACCCAGCGCGCCCTTTTCCGTTGAGCGCCGAGTAAAAAAGCTGAATCCAAAGATAATTGGCGTTGTCGGTGCGCGGCAGTCCAAAAGGAAAGCGTCGCCCGGGGCCGACAGAATCTTTGAGCCGCTCTTTATCCACGGCGTTCACGTTAAACGGCGGGTTGGCGAGGACGAAGTCGAATTTGCCGGTGGCCTCGTGCGGGTCGTCGTAGTAGCTGTTGATGTTGCCGCCGTGGCGGATGTCGCCTTCGAGACCGTGAACCGCGAGGTTCAGGCGGCAAAGGCGTCCGGTTTCGTCGGTTTTCTCAATGCCGTGAACAGAGAGCTCGGAAGCAGGGTTCTTTTTATGTTCCGCCACGAACCGAGCGGACGAGACGAACATCCCACCTGAACCACACGCTGGGTCGAGAATGCGCCCATGATACGGCTCGATGACTTCGCCAAGGAGGCGGACAATGCTGCCGGGCGTATAAAATTCGCCACCGCCCTGGCCTTCGCTCATGGCGAACTCGCCGAGGAAGTATTCGTAGATGCGTCCGAAAGCGTCGTAGTCGAGCGTGGCCGGAATCTCGGAAACTTTTTTTAGCAGCTCCTTGAGAAGCGTGCCGGTGAAGAGATTGTAGGTTTTCGGGAGAACGCCCGCGAGCTGCTTGTTCTGCTTCTCGATCTCGCGCATGGCGGCGTTGACCTTCGCTCCGATGTTCTCGGCTTCGGGGAGATTGAGCAGGAAATCGAAACGGGATTCGGCGGGCAGATAAAGAATGCCCTCGGCAAAATAGGCGGCGGGATCATCGGCGCGTGAGCCACGCCGGGAAGAGCCACCGGCCTTTTCCAACTTGGCGCGCTGGACAGCGAAACGGACCTCAGCAAAGCGGAGGAAAATAAGACCGAGGACGGGTGCTGAGTATTCCTGGGCCTTGAGGCCCGAGTTGGCGCGAAGCTGGTCAGCAGCGGCCCATAAACGTTTTTCCAGCGTATCGGTGGCAGTGTCCTTTTCCGATGGGGCGATCCAATGCATGAAAAATAGCTTCTAGGAATGCAACCCACGTTTGCAACGTGGTTTCGCAGCAAAAGGGCTTATGCCCTGATTTTTGCGCGCTACTGACCTGACGATGGAAGACGGCCGTTTTGGTGCGCATGGCCAACACAGGACACACCATGACAAGACCCAGCGCGGACAAGCCAAGGGCATTTTTGCCATGCTTGTCCGCGTATGGGTCTGCATGTCCGGTCCGGCACAATGGGCCTTGCTTTATTGTTACGTTTTAATATCACTTATTACTAAGTGATTCTAAAACGTAACAGTCCGAAGGGTTCCCATCTGCACGATGCCGAGACGACCGCCAAACGTCTGGGCGTCTTCCGCGCGCGCGAATTTGTCGCCGCCGGCTACTCCAGGGAATACCTGCGCCGGCTCGTGGCGCGTAAACGCGTGCAGCAAATCGGCCGGGGTCTTTATGCCTCGGCCGCTTTTGAGGGAAACGAACATCGCACCCTTGTCGAAGCGGCCAAACGCGTGCCCGTCGGGGTGGTCTGTCTCGTCTCCGCCCTGCGTTTTCACGGGATCGGGACACAATCGCCAGCCAAGGTCTGGCTCGCGCTGCCTCGTGGCACGAACTATCCGCGCGTCCGCGATCTGCCGCTGCGGTTCTGCAAATTTTCGCGTGCGACTTATGCGCTTGGTGTCGAAGAGCATTCCCTGCCGGGCGGCATCGTGCGCGTCTATTCACCGGCCAAAACGGTCGCCGACTGCTTCAAGTTCCGCAATAAATTCGGCCTAGATGTGGCGCTGGAGGCGCTCCGCGAAACCTGGCGGGGCCGACGCGCGACGATGGACGAACTAAATCGCTTTGCACGCGCCTGCCGCGTCACAAATGTGATGAGACCTTATCTGGAAAGTCTGACATGAAACCCGAGCCGAAAAGGAACTTGCCCGCCTCCGTCCGCCAACGGCTGCTCACTTTAAGCCAGAACCGCAAAGAGCCCTTTGACCTCGTGCTCGTGCGTTACGGCGTTGAACGGCTGCTCTACCGCCTCAGCCGTTCCAAGCATGTCGAAAAATTCCTGCTCAAAGGGGCAATGCTTTTCGCCATTTGGGCCGATGGAACCCATCGCCCAACTCGCGACGTGGATCTCCTCGGCTTTGGCCCGAGCGATGCCGACGAATTGAAAGCGGTCTTCACAGAGCTATGTCGCCTTGAGACCGAGCCGGACGGCCTGCATTTCTTGCCCGAAAGCGTATTTATCGCGCCAATCCGCGAGGAAGCAGCCTATTCTGGCATGCGCGTCACGTTGGAAGGGCGGTTGGAAAACGCCCGTATTCCTGTGCAGGTGGATATTGGTTTTGGTGATGTCGTAACCCCTGAGCCGGAAGAAATCACGTTTCCGGTACTGCTGGATTTTCCCGCCCCGCATTTGCGCGCGTATCCCATTTACACCGTCGTGGCCGAAAAGCTGGAAGCAACCGTGAGGTTGGGCGAAACCAACACTCGGATGAAGGATTTTTTCGATCTTTGGTTTCTCAGCCGGAATTTTTCTTTTGAGGGCGAACTGCTGAAAAAGGCTGTGACGCGAACTTTTAACCGGCGCGAAATGCGTTTGCCGGACGTGCTTCCTGTCGCATTTACCAACGAATTTGCCGCGCTCAAGGCAACGATCTGGGCAGCGTTTATTCGCCGCAATGCGCTCAAAACCGTGGAATTTGGTGTGGTTTTGGACGCTATTCGCGCCTTCGCATGGCCCGTGATTAACGCCGCTGGGCGGGGAATGGCATTTAAACAGCATTGGACTATGTCGAAGAATTGGCACTAGCAGGCCATTGAAAAACCATGCCGGCCGACGCCAAACGCGCCCGGTGGCCTCGGCTTCGATAAGCGTTGCCGTTTTTCTGACTACTTGCGCACTTTTTCTTTGTGCAGAGGCAATACCCTCCCGACTTCGTGAGGTGTGTAAGTCGCTGAAATTTCCGGCTCGCTTTTCAAAGACTTACGTTCCCAACGAACTCGATGGGGCCTTGCCTCTGGGGGTGAGAAAAAGTGCGCAAGTCGTCGCCAAACGGGCGAGCTTTTTCGTAGCGCCGGACAATCGGGAGAAGGGCAGGCCTACCTTTTTTAGGGTAGATGGGCCCGCCGCGCAAAATGCCCGTTTTTCTTGAACTCCGACGCCTAACGAACTCGTTAGGGTTTTGCGTCTGGGGGTCAAAAAAGCGCGGCGGATACTGGCCCACCAACTCTGCTTTTCGTAGGATCGGACAACGGAAAAACGGAACGCCTACCCTTTTTGTGGTAGGCGGCCTACCGTGAATTGGGTAGACGCGCGCGGTTGAGGATTCGTCCACGGTGGCAAAGATTTTGGCCATCATGATGACGAACATTGCTCAACTCGAATTGAATGGATTGGCGGCAGCGTCGGAGGCGCGTGATGGCGGCGCGCCTCCTGTGGATCGGAAAAACAAAATCGGTTTGGCGGGGTCAAACGCACCGACGAAATCGGCCATGGCAAGAGAACAAGAAACTTTGAACGTATTGCCCGACGGGGATCAGTTCCTGCTCTTGCCGGAGGTCGCCGGCGTGCTGCGGGTGTCGGTGAAAACCGTCCGCCGGCTGATCGACGAAGGAAAAATTAAAACTCACAAAATCCGGGGCCGGATTCTCGTCTGCAGGACCGAGTTGATGGCCTACGTGAACGCGGCAGCGAGGTGAACCCATGTACAAGCGAATTTTTAAGCAAAAGGGCAGCCGGGTCTATCGGCTCCGTTATCGGGCCAGCAATGGGCCGAAAATTTACGACGTGCCGCTGCGCACGCCGAACAAAGAAATTGCCGAGATCAAAGCCCGGCAAATCATGGATGACCACGAAAGAGAGCTGCTGGGGCTGCTTCCGCCGAAAATTATTCGCGAAGCAGCCCAGCGGCCTCTTTCGGAGCATCTCGCCGATTTTATCGCCGACATGAGCCTGCGGGGACGCTGCAAGAGTCACATCGTGCACGTGAAATGCCGGCTGGAGCGGCTGCTGAAGGAATGCGCTTGGCGTCTGTTTGGCGACGTCTCACCCGATGGATTCGCAAAATGGCGCGTCCAGCAATCGCAGTTCTCGGCAAAGACCTGCAACGAATATCTCGGCCACGCCAACGCGCTTTTCAATTGGTTGGTGCGGCAAGGCCGGATGCTGCACAACCCGCTTAAGCCGGTCGTTAAACTGGAAACGAGGGGCAAGGAGACGTTCAAGCGGCGGGCGCTCACGCTCGAAATGTTTTGGCGGTTGGTGGAAGGCAGCGGCAAACGTGCGCTGGCCTACCTGGTCGCCGGGTTCACCGGGCTTCGTCGCGGCGAGATGAAGCAATTGCTTTGGGCGGACATTCGTCTGGACGCCCCGCAGCCATACATCGATGTCCGGGCCGAGACAACCAAGAGCAAGAAGGGCGCGGTGATTCCACTCGTGCCGGTGCTGGTCGAGGCGTTTCAGAAGGCGAAGGCCAAAAAGCTGCAATTTTCCGACCGGGTCTTCCCGCGCGGCCTGCCGAGCGTGAAAAGCCTGTCGAAGGACCTCGCTGCCTGCGGCATTCCCCTCGAAGACGAACGGGGCTATCGCGTGGACTTCCACGCGCTGCGGCACACGTTCACCAGCCTTCTCGCCACGGTGGGCATTTCGGAGCTGGCCCGGGTGAAACTGGCCCGGCACAGCGAATGGCGGCAGACCGACCGCTACACCGATCCGCAAAGCCTGCCCCTCTTTGCGGAGATGAAAAAGCTGACCGCGGCCCTGCCTTCCTCAACCGCTTCCCTAAAAACCGGCGTTTTTGGCCAAAAACAGGCAAAATGCAATCCCGCTGACGACTCGTATCCGGTTGACGAATACGCAAGCAATGGCCTCGACCAGAACGATTTGTCCACTTCTGAACAAGATTCGGAGGATGACTTATGTGGTGCCCGAGGGGGGACTCGAACCCCCATGCGGTTAAGCACAGGCTTCTGAGACCTGCGTGTCTACCAATTCCACCACCCGGGCGCGGGCAGGAGGGGCAAAAGACACGCTCAGAGGCGCCGGGGCAAGAAATTTCACGCATCTCCCATTCGACAGGCTCAGGGTCAAACAATGAGATGCGTGCCCTCCGACTTGTCCGCCGTAGCCATTGGCGAAGGCGGAAGCTCGCAGAGCGAAGGAGGGAAACTTTGCTGAACATCGATCCATCCTTACACGAAGCAGCGCAAAGAACGCGAAGGCAGAAAACTCTAACACCGATGGCACGGACTAACCCTGATGGAAAGATCAGCAATCAGTGTACATCATTGGTTTAACCTCTACTCCGAAAAAACGTTGGACGTTGGGCGTTCGATGTTGGACATTGGGTGTTCGACCTGTCCGCCGTAGCTTTAGCGAAGGCGGATGTTGGACGCTCATCGCCTCCCCCATGAAAAAAGACGCCATCCTTGCCAAGTTCAAAGCCGAGAAGGTCATCGCCTTGATCCGCGCCGATTCGCCGGACGGGCTGCTCGATTGCGCGAAGGCGCTCGCCGCCGGCGGGCTCACCAGCATCGAGCTCACCATGACCACGCCTGGCGCCATCCGCATGCTCGAAAAGGCCACCGCCGAGCTGCCCGATTTTCTTTTCGGCCTCGGCACCGTGCTCGACGCCGAGACGGCCCGCGCGGGCATCCTCGCCGGCGCGAAATTCATCGTCACACCCGCGCTGCGGCCCGATGTCATCACGCTTTGCCGCCGCTACAGCGTGCCGGTCTTCAGCGGCGCGCTCACGCCGACGGAGATCGTCAACGCCTGGGAGGCCGGCGCGGACGCGGTGAAGATTTTCCCGGCGGAATTTTTCGGCCCGGCTTACATCAAGTCGATCAAGGCGCCGTTCCCGCACATCGACTTCGTGCCGACAGGCGGTGTGAATCCGGAAAACGTGGGCGAATTCCTGAAGGCCGGCGCATTTGCCACGGCCGCGGGCAGTTCGCTCGTCGAGTCCAAGGCGCTGAAGGAAAAAAACTGGGCCGCGATCACGGCAAAAGCCAAGGCGTTTGTCGCCGCGGTGGCCGCGGCCACAAAGTGAATATCCAACGCCCAAGCCTGCTAAGTTGAACCTGTCTTTAAAAGTAAATCCGAGACTTCCTGCAGCGCTTCCCGGAGGCTTTCGATGCGTAGCGGTTTGCTAATATAACTGTTCATACCGGCGGCGAGGCAAAGGTCGCAATCTTCGCGGAGGGCATTGGTGGTCATGGCAATGATGCGGATTTTGGGCAACCCGGTGCGAGTGGCCTCCCACTTGCGGATTTGGCGGGTGGCTTCGAAACCATCCATGACCGGCAGATGGCAGTCCATGAGAATCACGTCGTAAGGCGTCCGCGTGGCCGTGGTGACCGCGTCCCGGCCGTTGCCAGCGACATCGGCGGCACAGCCGATTTTTTCGAGCATCAACAGGGCGATACGGCGGTCGATATCGTTACCCTCGGCCACGAGGATGCGCGGTGGATGCGGCAAAGCAACCACGGCGGAGGCCGAAGAAAACTCCGCGCCAAAGGCCCCCTCGGACGACTTGGTCTTGCCGCGAAACGAAAGCAGGCAGTTGAAGAGCTGCGATTGTTTGACGGGTTTGAAAACTTCCCCATCAAGTTTTTCGTCCGAAGGAGACACCTGCCGCTGGATATCGGTGACGGGCCAAAGCCCGACGGTTTTAAGCCCGGTCAGGTTTGGATCAGAATGAATTTCCTTGGCCAATCCCTGCCATGGGAGATTGGGCGGTCGGGCGTCCACCAAAAGAACCTGGAACGCCTGGGCGGAATTTTGGGTGGCCTGGCGGAGGCGGATAATGGCGTCATTTGAGTTGGGGACGGTTTCGCAGTAAAGATTCAAGGAACGAAGGATCATTTCGACGGCCTGTCGGGTGGCCGGGGAAGATGTGAGGAGGAGAATGCGCGTTCCGGCCAGCGACTGGGTGTCAATCGGGGGCGAAGCTTCCGGGCTGACTTCGAGTTGGATTTCGAAGGAGAAGGTCGAGCCCTTGCCGGGCTCGCTTTCGAGGCCAATCTTGCCGCCCATGAGTTCGACCAAGCGGCGGGAAATGGCCAGACCGAGGCCGGTGCCGCCAAAGCTCCGGGTCGCGGAATAATTGATCTGGGTGAACGGCACGAAAAGCTTGGCTCGGTCTTCTTTGGCGATGCCGATGCCGGTGTCCTGCACAGCGAAGCGCAGTCGCGCGAATTTTTCGGTCGTTTCGACAAGATCAATGCGCAGGATGACCTCACCGTGCGCGGTGAATTTGATTGCGTTGCCGACCAGGTTGTTGATCACCTGGCGGAGGCGACCGTCATCGCTAAGCAGCAGGCGGGGAACCTGCGGGGCGATGATCAGGGCTAAATCGAGGCCTTTTTCGAAGGCACGGGGCGAAAGCGAATCCATCAGGTCCTCGGCCAGCAGGCAGAGGTCAAATCGTTTGAGTTCGAGCTTGAGCTGATTGGATTCGATTTTGGAGTAGTCGAGAATGGTGTTGATGATCTCGAGCAGGGCGTCGCCACTGCTGCGGATCGACTGGACAAACTCCCGCTGAAGATCGTCGAGCTTGGTGTCATGGAGCAGGTCGGAAATGCCGAGAAGGCAGGTCATAGGCGTACGGACCTCGTGGCTCATCACGGCCAGAAACTCGCTTTTGGAGCGATTGGCAGACTCAGCCTGCTCGGCCAGTTCGCGGCTGCGGACCGCACTTTGCGCCAGCTGTTCACTGGTCTTGTGCCGGTATTCCTCCAGCACGAGCACAATCATGCTCACGGCAATGAACAACTGCAGCACCGCAGCCACAAAGAATCCGGTGCTGTAAAGATCCTCGTAAGGCGTGGTGAACGGATAAGAGCCGAGATAAAACCCCCAGAGGATAAATCCAATTCCCAGCATCCCGGCGCCGACAAATGGCCGGTGGAAGCGCAACCGGTAAAAACACAGGCCGGAGAAAATGCTTCCGGAACCAATCAGGATAAATACCGGCAACTGGACTTGCAGCGTGTTGGACACGTAATGCGGCACCGCAAATGTCCAGGCCAGGAGAAAAAGCAAGAACCACCCAAACAGGGCTTGAGGCACCGGTATGTTTACGAATCGCAGCGTGCCCCACAACAGGAACGCCGCCGACATGACAACGCAGCTTTGCTTGAAGATGGCTTCGATATGGGTGAACTCGGTGCTGGGCAACTGCAGGCTCAAGGTCAGCCACAACGAGTAAAACAGCCACGCCACCGTCCAAATGGAAAAGTAATCCCGTTTGGTATAGCGATTGAGGTAATAGAAGAGCCCGGCGAGAACCCAAACGCTCAAAAGCGAAACCATCAGGGCCGCCTGGAGATATTCGTGGGGGAAAAACAGATCCATAACTGGGTGTGGCTTTATGCAAAAGCGAAGCTCACACCAGCACTAGCGATTTCGAACGCGGAAGGAAATTTTCAAAACCCCTGCTCTATTGTCAAACGTGAAAGACCCCGGCCTGAAAGCTTTTGCGCTCTATTTCCGCCGCTTTTTTGCCGTGTTATTCCGTGCTTTTTGTGGTGAAGTCGCTTTGGTTCTCCCTTGGACGGTTTTGCTTTTTGCGCGAACGGCTTTGCGCCGGGCGGGAGCGGCCGCGGCGAGCAATCCTGTTTTCAAATTCACCGACACGGTGTCCAAGGCGGCCACGGTTCCGTTGCTGGCCGGCGAATTAAAAGTTGCCGTGAGCGTATGGCCATCGCACGTAATCGTAAGATAGCCGAATTTTATGATGGGATCGATCTCCATGGTGTCGTTCCCTACGGTGATCGGCGCCGGCCCCACATTTTGCTGGGGTGGGCTGGCCGCAAAACCGCCGCTGCCCGAGACAAGATAGGGAATCTGTTGCTGGTTGTTATTCACCCGTTGCGTGAAGCGCTGGTAAAGGTGTGCGTGGCCCGAAAGCACCATGTCCGGCCACAAGCCGGCCGACTGAAAAGCTGCGTCGAGATCCTGCTGGGAACCCGTGGAGCCGCCGTGATTGGCGTCCACGGAGAGCGGTGGATGGTGAAGCGCGACGATCACGGCACGCTGGCCCGACTGCCGCAGCGGTTTCAGCCGTAGCAGCTCGCTTTGCAGAAATCCCAGCTGCACATCGCTGAGCGTGGGAAACGCGCCTTTTTGCGAGGAGATGACGCCCGGGCCCTCGAGCACATTGCTGTAAAGGCCGATGATCGAAACATACGGTGCATCCAAAGTGAAATAGACCCCCGGTTGGGTCATCGCGCTGCGAACCATCCCTCCGGCATCCGGCGACGGACCGGCGGACGCGGCGCAGAAGTTGTCCAGGAAAGCCTGCAGCGTGGGATTCTGCGGGGCGCTCGAAGTTGGCCCGAAGACCGAGCCGTCGTGGTTTCCCGGAATCGCGAAAATAGGCCGGTCGTACAAACGGTACGGTTCATAAAATTGGTCGTAATAATACTGGGCCTCGCCAAAATGGTAGACGACGTCGCCCAAATGAAAAAAGAACGCCGGCGGATTTGGGCCCGCCAGGTCGCGAACCATCGCGTCGGCCACCTCGGCTTGGTTGGCCAGCGCCCTCGCGGCGGTTTGCTGCTGGTCGACCTTGGCGGCGCCGGTGTCGCCGACGGAATGAAAGACGATTTTTCCGGCCGATTGAATCGCCGCGATCATCTGCGGGCCGACGAAGTCATCCAACTTTAACTGCAGCGCGGCGCCTGCGCGCGGCGAAGGAATGGGCTGCACCTGGTCTTTGTGCAGCAAATAATACGGCGAGTTATAATACGCGGAGCTGGTGTTGTTGACGCGGAATGAAACTTCATCGCTCGATGGCTGGGTCTCGCCATAAAGCTGTCCACCCGGGCCGATCAAATTGGGTTTAGCGGGCATACTGGGCGTATAACTATTGCCAATCATTGGCGTCAAACTGAATTTGGTTACATTTGGGTATCGTGCTGCGGCTGGCGGCGAAAACCGAACTTTCAACGTTGAAGTGGGCCGGCTCTCGGCTTTGGACTCTACGGGCTATTCCCTCCGTGACCGTTTACACCTATTCCAACTGCAGTACGTGCCGCGCCGCGGTCAAATGGCTGCGCGCTCGAGGCGCGGCGTTTGTTGAAAAACCCATTCGCGAAACGCCGCCATCTGTCGCGGAATTGGAGCGCATGCTTGGCTACCAAAACGGTAAGCTTCGCCGTTTGTTCAATACTTCCGGACAGGATTACCGCGCGCTCGGGCTTGCCGATAAACTTCCTGCGATGACCGAAACGGAGGCGCTGGCGCTGCTAGCCGGCAACGGGCGGCTCGTGAAACGCCCGTTTGTCCTTGGCGATACGTTCGGTCTGGTCGGCTTCGATCAAGCCGAGTGGGCGCGCGTTGCGCGAATCTAAGAGCTGAGATTTAAAATTTGAGAGGGTGGAAGCCGGCGGTCCCGGCATCGAATTTCCAACTACCAACTCCTACTGCATCGACTTCGTGTTCTTCGGGGTGAGTTTCTTGCTCCAAATCCCTTGAAGCGCGTCGAGCTTTGAATAATCGGACGAAGGCCCATAGAATTCGAAGAAGAGATTTTCATCGACGGCGTACGTGAACAAATTTTTTACCGCCGGGAGCACCGCGTGCACGGAGAACGAGCCAAAGGAATTTTTTTTGTCAGGTTCGCTTTTTTGCAAGAGACCATGATGTATCTTTCCGAGGGAGAGGCAGAACGCACTAAGATCGATTAGGTGTTTCATATAAAAAAAGCGGGAGGGTTTTTGTTGGCCGCGTTGTCGTGCTGCTTGCGGCGAGGTGAGAGAAGAGCAATTAAACACATTAATTACAAGATGATGCATGTAAGGAGTATGCCCTCCTGGGGCTGAGTACAGTTGCCCTCTACATAGTGAGTATAGTTGCCCAGCTAAATTGTGGATCGTTGGCGATTGGCGCCCTTGAACATCCAACATTCAACTTCCAACGCCCAACTTATTTTACACGAAGGTCGCAAAGGCCGCGAAGATCGATCCGGGTTTAACCACTGATGTACACTGATGGTCACTGATCCTGATCAGGCCTGGGATCGATCTTCATGATCTTGGCGACCTTCGTGTAAAATGGATTGGTGTTTCCTTCGGATCGACCTCTGTGTCCTTAGTGTCTTTGTGGTTAAATTGCTTCATGTTTGGCGTTTTGTATTTTCCAGTTTTCTTCATTTAACCCAGTAAAAGATCATGGCCAAACTCACCACCCGTACCGGCACCAAGGAGCACAAGGTCGTATCGCCTGAGAAATGGCTCACCGCCCGCAAGGCGTTGCTCGTTGAAGAAAAGAAATTCATGCGGTTGCACGATCAACTGAAACAAAAGCGGCGCAATCTGCCGTGGACGAAGGTGGAGAAGGCGTACGTCTTCGACGGACCGGACGGAAAGGAGACGCTCGCGGAGCTGTTTGCCGGCAAGCGCCAGCTCATCGTCTATCATTTCATGTTTGGCCCGGATGACACCGAGGGGTGCGCGCATTGTTCATTTTGGGCCGATCATTTCGACAGTGCCGGTCTTCATCTGCCGCAGCGCGACACGTCGCTGGTCGTGATCTCGCGCGCCCCGCTCAAAGAACTTGCCCGCTTCAAGCGGAGGATGGGCTGGAGGTTCAAGTGGGTGTCATCGGCCCGGAACGAGTTCAATTATGATTTCCATGCTTCGTTCACGCCGGAGGATATCCGCGCAGGAAATGCTATCTACAACTACGTGAAGTTAGACTTGGACATGGAAGACCGCGAAGGCATCAGCACGTTCTACCGGGACAGGAGCGGCGCGGTGTTTCACACGTATTCGACCTATGCGCGCGGGATCGACCTGCTCAATGGCACCTATAATTTCCTCGATCTGACCGCCAAAGGCCGCGACGAAAATCCGGACCGGGCGCAGGATTGGGTGCGATACCACGATAAATAGAGTCAGCGATTTCCCTGATGATAGCCGATTTTGCGATCGTGAGTTGGTCTAGGTTTGGCCAGCAGTTGGCGAATGGCTTCAAACAGGTTGACGATGGCGGCATCGTGTCGCTCAAATTTTTTCTCCAGTTCGGCCAGCTTGGTGGCAAGTTCGTGGTGAGTGGATAGCAGCTCACGAAGGTGCACGAAGGCGCGCATGATCACGATATTTATGCCGATGGCACGGTGGCTATTTAGCACACTGGAAAGCATGGCAATGCCTTGTTCTGTAAATGCATAAGGCCGGTAACGGCGACCGCCGTGGCCACTTGAGGTACCAAATTGGTACCTCAAGTTTGCCCACTCATGGGCTGAGAGCGTGAACATAAAATCAGCCGGGAATCGCCGAAGGTTACGGCGCACAGCGCGGACAAGAGCTTTCGTTTCAACTCCATAGAGCTCTGCCAGCGGTGCATCTAAAATAACCTTGTGGCCGCGAACTAATAGAATGCATTTCTGGATGGTTTCGGCGGGGATGACGGTATTTGACGGCATATGAGAAGGGCAGGCTGCGACCCCTCTCAATTTAGCTGCAAAAGCTGAGCGATATAAAAATACCATGATCACTTGAGGTGCCAAATTGGTAC
>Ga0210395_10000530_pt1 | contig 29882 bp, 26 predicted proteins | sample IncBWH4OmetaG_FD_150861 | JGI IMG/M metagenome (GOLD analysis project Ga0210395, IMG submission 150861) | Forest soil microbial communities from Barre Woods Harvard Forest LTER site, Petersham, Massachusetts, United States - Inc-BW-H-4-O ... | reverse complement strand
GCCAGCTCGCCGACGTGCGCGGCCGCGAGATCGCAATGATCTTTCAGAACCCGCGCACCGCGCTCAATCCGATCCGCACCGTGGGCCGCCAGATCGCCGACGTGCTGATCCGCCACGGCAATGTGCCGCGACGCGACGCGCCGGGCCAGGCGGTCGACATGCTGCGCGCCGTCGGCATCACCGACCCGGCGCGCCGCGCCAAGGCTTATCCGTTTGAAATGTCGGGCGGCATGTGCCAGCGCGTCATGATCGCGATTGCGCTTGCGGCAAAGCCGTCGCTCCTGATCGCCGACGAGCCGACGACCGGCCTCGACGTGACCACGCAAGCGGTGATCATGGATCTGGTCAACGATCTCGCCAAGGAAATGGGCATGGCGACGATCTTCATCACCCACGATCTTGCGCTCGCCGGCCAGCGCTCCGCCCGCATCGTCGTCATGCATGCCGGCCATGTCGTCGAGAACGCGCCGACCGAAGACCTGTTCACGCACCCGCGGCATCCCTATACGGCCGAGCTGATCGCGGCGACGCCGGATTCGGCGGCAAGCCTCGATGAGCTTGCCTCCATTCCCGGCTCGCTGCCCGATCTGCGCCGCACCGACCTGCCGCCGTGCCGCTATTCCGAACGCTGCCCGCGCAAGATCGATGCCTGCGCGCAGCCGTTGCCGCGTTCGACTTCGGCTTCCGGCCATATGGTCGCCTGCTGGAATCCATTGCCCGAGCGCATCGCGAACGCGCCAACCGAGAGCGCAGCATGACCATCCTGCTCGATGTTGCCGATGTATCGAAATTGTTCCCGGTCGGCGGCGGGCCGGGGCCGGTGGCGCGCTTCAAGCGGCGTTTCTCCGGTGGGCCTGAGAAGCTTCCCAAAGTGTACGCCGTCGACGACGTCAGCTTCACCATCAACAAGGGCGAGACGGTCGGTCTTGTCGGCGAGTCCGGCTGCGGAAAGTCGACTTTGGTGCGGGCGTTGACGCGCCTGGTCGACGTTAGCGACGGCAGCATCAAGCTTGGCACCCGTGAGTTATCGCTTAAGCCCTCGCGAGTCTTCGCTCGCGACCGCGACCGCGCCCGCATCCAGATGGTGTTCCAGGACGCCGGCGAAAGCGTCAATCCACGCTTCACCGCCTTCGATGCCATCGCAGATCCGCTGCGCCGTTTGCGCAAGATGCGCGGCAAGGCGCTGACGGAGCGGGTCGAGACCGTGGCTTCGCAATGCGGGCTGCCGTTGCCGTTCCTGTCGCGTTATCCGCATCAGCTGTCCGGCGGCCAGCGCGCCCGCGTCGGCATCGCCCGCGCCATCGCGGTCGAGCCCGAGCTTCTGGTGCTCGACGAACCGACCGCGGCGCTCGACGTCTCCGTTCAAGTGGTCATCTTGCAGCTCTTGCAACGGCTCAAGAAAGAGTTCGGCATGAGCTATCTGTTCGTGTCGCACGATCTTTCCGTGGTGCGGCTCTTATGCGACCGGGTGCTGGTGATGTATCTCGGCAAGATCGTCGAGTCGGGACCGGCCGCGGAGGTCTTCGAGCATCCGCTGCATCCCTACACCCAGGCGCTGGTTGCCGCCGTGCCGCGTTTGCGTGAGAATGGCGGCGGGCGATTGCGGCTGACTGGCGAGCCGCGTAGCCCGATCGACCCCGATCCGAATGTTTGCCGCTTCTACGGCCGTTGCCCGCTGAGCGCCGCTATGTGCAAGACCACGATGCCAAAACTGCGCCGCTTCGGCCCCCGGCAGGTCGCCTGCCATTTCGCCGAAGAATTCCTGTTGGTGCCGAAGGCATGAAACGTAAAGCCGGCCGCAAGATGAAATCCGTGCGCGCCAAGCGCGCCCGTCCCGCTCGCGCAGCCGCCAAGACGAAACACGAGAACCCCATCGACGCCTTCGCTGTCGCAAGCGCGCAGGCGCTCGGTCTTGCACTCGACCCGGCCTGGCACAAAAGCATCGCGTTCAATCTGCGTTTGATCCTACGTCACGCGGCGTTGGTCGACGAATTTGCGCTGCCGGACGATGCCGAGCCCGCACCGGTCTTCCATGCTTGAGACCGCGGCCGGCGATTTTGCCTGGGACTCAGCGGCCTCTATCGCCGCTGCCGTTGCCGCCGGCCGCGTCAGCGCAACGCATATTGTCGAAGCGACGATGGCGCGGATCCGCGAGCGCGATCCTTTGCTCAATTCCTTCACCGCCGTCACCGAGCGGCGCGCGCTTGCGCGCGCGCAGGCGCTTGATGAGGCGCGGGCGAGAGGCGAACGGCTGCCGGCGTTGGCCGGCGTGCCGTTTGCGGTCAAGAACCTGTTCGACGTTGCCGGCCTGCCGACGCTCGCCGGCTCCAAGATCAATCGCGATCTGCCGCCGGCCCCGCGCGATGCGGCGCTGATCGAACGGCTGGAGGCGGCCGGCGCGGTCCTCGTCGGTGCGCTCAACATGGGCGAATACGCCTACGACTTCACCGGCGAGAACATCCACGACGGCCCCTCGCGCAATCCGCACGATCTCGACCGCATGAGCGGCGGTTCCTCCGGCGGCTCGGGCTCCGCGGTCGGCGGCGGCCTGGTGCCGCTGGCGCTCGGCTCCGACACCAATGGTTCGATCCGGGTGCCGTCGTCGCTGTGCGGCATTTTCGGGCTCAAGCCGACTTACGGGCGGCTCACGCGGGCGCGGACATTTCCATTCGTGACGAGCCTCGATCATTTGGGGCCGTTCGCCCGCACGACGCGCGACCTCGCGCTGGCTTACGACGCCATGCAGGGCTTTGACGCCGACGACCCGGCCTGCGCCGATCGCGCGACCGAGCCGGTCGCGCCACACTTGGACAAAGGCATCAACGGCCTGCGTATCGCGGTCGCCGCCGGTTACTTCAAGGGCAAGACCGCGGAGGCGGTCGCAGCCGTCGATAACGTCGCCTCAGCCCTCGGCGCCAACCGCGACATTGAAATTCCGCAAGCCGAACGCGCCCGCTCGGCGGCTTTCATCATCACCGCAAGCGAGGGCGCAAGCCTGCATCTCGACCGCCTGCGCGCCCGCGCGCGTGACTACGATCCCGCCGTGCGCGACCGGCTGATCGCGGGCGCCATGACGCCGGCTTCGCTGGTGGTGAAAGCGCAGAAATTCCGCCGCTGGTATCGCGAGGAAGTCCTAAAGCTGTTCGCCGAGGTCGACGTCATCCTGGCGCCGGCGACGCCGTGCACGGCGCCGCTGATCGGCCAACAGACCTTTATGCTCGACGACGTCGAATTGCCGGTGCGGGCCAATCTCGGCCTCTACACCCAGCCGATCTCGTTCATCGGCCTGCCGGTCGTCGCCGTGCCGGTGCCGCTTGCGCCGTTGCCGATCGCGGTGCAAATCATCGCGGCACCATGGCGTGAGGACGTGGCGTTGCGCATCGCGCATGCGCTCGAAGCACAGGGTGTCGTCGCGGCACCGCGCCCGGCGCTCTAAAGAGAAATTCAAGGAGATATTTATGGAGATCGACCTGCCGGAGGTCGTTGCCGAAGTCACGGCCGAATTCGAGCGTTACGAAAAGGCCCTGGTGTCGAACGACGTCGCCACGCTGGACGCGACATTCCGCAACGATCCGCGCACCATCCGTTACGGCGGCGGCGAGAATCTTTATGGTTACACCGAGATAGCGGCATTCCGCGCCGCGCGCTCGCCGGCAGGCCTAGCGCGCAGGCTGTCGAAGACCGTCATCAGCACCTACGGCCGCGATCACGCCGTCGCTTCGACGCTGTACTACCGCACGACCATGCCGGGCAAAGTGGGCCGCCAGATGCAGACCTGGGTGCGCTTCCCGGAAGGCTGGCGCGTGGTGGCCGCCCATGTCAGCGTCATCGACGAACCGAAATGATTACTTGCCACGCGTCAGCGCGCCGTGCGGCAACTTCGTCGCGGCGTGATAGTGGCGCCCGATTGCCGCGAGCGCCGCGTCGGCGCCGGCCGGTGCCAAGAGCGTGATGCCGAAGGGTGCGCCGTCGGCGCGCATCGATGATGGCACCGCGAGCCCGCACAGATCGAGCAGATTGACGAAATTGGTGTAAGTGCCGAGCCGGCTGTTGAGCTGGATCGGATCGGCGAGCACCTGCTCGACCGTATAGATGGTCGGCGCCGTCGGCAGCACCAGCGCATCGATGGTGCGGAAGGTGTGCTCGGCCACGCGGCGCAATTCTTCGAGCTGGTAGAAGGCCGCGAAGGCGTCGGCCGCGGTGCGGTGTGCGCCGGCGAGAATGATTTGGCGCGTCACCGGGTGCAGCGATTCCGGTGACGACGCGATCAGCGCCTTGGCGACGAGATAACGTTCCGCCACCCACGGCCCGTCATAGAGCAACCGCGCCGCCGCATAGAACGGCTCGATGTCGATCTCGACGATTTTCGCGCCGAGGCTGGTCAGCCGCGCCAACGCCTCGTCGTAGGCCTTGGCCGATAGAGTGTCGCCGAAGAACAGGCGTTGGCCCGGCAGCGGCACGCCGAGCTTTACGCCATCCGGCATCCGTCCGACCGCGCCGACCGGCCGCGGATGCGAATAGGGGTCGGCGGCGTCCGGGCCCGCGATCACGTTCAGCATCGCCATCGCGTCATCGACGGTGAGCGCGAAGACCGAGACGCAATCCAGCGTGCGGCAGGCGGGGACGACGCCGGCGCACGACACCATGCCGCGGCTCGGCTTCAGCCCGACGATGTTGCTGAACGCCGCCGGCACCCGACCCGAACCGGCGGTGTCGGTGCCGAGCGCGAGCGGCGTGAAGCCGGCGGCGACTGCAAGCGCCGAGCCGGTGCTCGAACCGCCGGCGATAAGCTTGTCGTCGAACAGGTTGCGGGCGATGCCGTAAGGCGTCCGCACGCCGACCAGACCGGTGGCGAACTGATCGAGATTGGTCTTGCCGAGAATGAGCGCGCCGGCTTGGCGAAGCTTTGCGACGGACGTGGCGTCCTTGCCCGGACGATAGCCGAACGCCGGGCACGCCGCCGTGGTCGGCAAGCCTTTCACGTCGATATTGTCCTTCACCGCGACCGGGATGCCGTAGAGCGGCAGCGACGTTTGACCGTCGCGCGCCAGCGCTGTCGCTTCAGCGACGACGTCGGCTTCGTCACGCAACGCGATAAAAATAGCCGGATCGCCGTGGCGGCGGATGCGGGCAAAGCTGCGCGCGACCACATCCTCGGGCTTGAGCGCGCCGCGGCGATAGGCGTCGAGAATTTCGGTGACCGTTTCCGTCATGGCATTATCGATCGGAACGGTCGCGCATCACGCGCACCGCCGTTCGCCTTCGCACTAAGCCACGGAATTATATGAGGTTTTTGCACAGGAAGGATAGGCCCGACCGAGATCGCCAGGATTGACAAGGCAGTCTATCGCGAACCTGCCGGCGTCCCAAATTTCCCGCGACCTGGACATTTCGCGGCCGTGTTGCCATGTCCGCTCATGATCCGCCGCTGCGCGCCGCCGCCAATGAGGAACAAGCGATGAGCGATTTTCGCATCGAAACCGACAGCCTCGGCGAGGTCCGTGTCCCCGCCGATAAGCTTTGGGGCGCGCAAACCCAGCGCGCGCTCGAGCATTTCAGCATCGGCCAGGATTTGACGCCGCGCGACATGATCACCGCCTACGCCATCCTGAAAAAGGCGGCGGCCAACGCCAATCATTCCAGCCGGCGGCTTCCCGACAAGATCCATGCGTTGATTGTGCAAGCCTGCGACGAGATACTCGCGGGAAAGTATCACGATATGTTTCCGCTGCATGTTTGGACGACCGGCAGCGGCACGCAATTCAACATGAACGTGAACGAGGTGATCTCCAATCGCTGCTGCGAGCTTGCCGGCACGCCGCTTGGCAGCAAGACGCCGGTTCACCCCAACGATCACGTCAACATGTCGCAATCCTCCAACGACACGTTTCCCTCGGCGATGTATATCGCCTCAGCCGTCGCGGTGAAGGAGCGCCTGATGCCGACGGTCAAGGCGCTGCAGCAAGCGATTGCCGTCAAAGCGGCCGCATGGAACGACATCATCAAGATCGGCCGCACCCATATGCAGGATGCGACGCCGCTCACGCTGGGTCAGGAATGGTCGGGTTATGCGGGCATGCTTGCCGACGATCTCGAACGCATCGAAGGCGCGCTCCCCGGCCTCTATCGCCTCGCGCTCGGCGGCACCGCGGTCGGCACCGGGATCAACGCCGCGCCAGGCTTTGCCGAGGCTGCCGCCGCGAACGTCGCCGAGCTGACCGGCCTGCCGTTCGTCAGCGCGCCGAACAAATTCACCGTGCAGGGCGCCCATGACGCGCTGGTACAGCTTTCCGGCACGCTGCGCACACTTGCCGTCTCGCTCTACAAGATCGCCAACGACATCCGGCTGATGTCGTGCGGCCCGCGCGCCGGGTTTGCCGAACTCTTGATCCCCGAGAACGAGCCTGGCTCGTCCATCATGCCCGGCAAGGTCAACCCGACTCAATGCGAAGCGCTGACCATGATCGCCGTCCAGGTGATGGGCAACGACGTCGCCGTCGGCTTCGGCGGCGCCGGCGGCTATCTGGAAATGAACGTCTATAAGCCGCTGATGATCTACAATGTCATGCATTCGATCACGATCATGACCGACGGCTGCGCGAACTTCCGAAAATTTCTGATCGAGGGCACCGAGCCAAATCGCAAAAAGATCCAGGAGGATATGGAGCGCTCGCTGATGCTGGTGACCGCGCTGGTGCCGGTGATCGGCTACGACAAGGCGTCGGAGATCGCGCATTACGCTAAGGACCACGACCTCACGCTCAAGGCCGCCGCGCTGAAGCTAGGCTTCGTCACCGCGGCCGACTTCGACCGCATCGTCGACCCGGCCAAGATGGTCAATCCCTACGTCGCCACCGGCAAATAGCAGGGCCTCGCGTCTATTCAATCGCAGCCCGTCAGCCTTATTTACTGTCTCGGTTATCCGTCTCGCCACGAACCGTCCGTCAGATAGCGATCGACCGCGACTGCGGCGCTCGCACCATCGCCGGCCGCGCTGACCGCGCGACAGGGCGATTGGCCTCTGACGGTTCCGGCCGCGCAAACGCCGAGCAGCTCGCTCCGCATCCAGCCATCGGTCGGTATTCGCCCGGCCGGGTCCACGCTCAAGCAATCCTGCAGCACGGCGGTGTTCGGTTGCAGGCCGATATAGGCAAAGATCGCGGCGACCTCCAATTGGGCAATGGCGCCTTCACCCGATGTGCTCGTGCGCAGGCCCGTCACTTTGGCGTCGCCAAGTATCTCGGTTACGGCGGTATTGAAACGGATGTCGATTTTCCGATGCGCGGTCACGCGATCGCGGTAACTCGCTTGGCCCATCAAAGCGTCGCCACGATGGAGCATGATGACCTGCGAAGCGAACGCGGCGAGCGTCAAGGCCTCCTGCATCGCCGAATCGCCGCCGCCGACCACAGCGACAATCCGGTCGCGAAAGAGCGGCGCGTCGCAGCTTGCGCATTGGCTCACGCCACTGCCGGTCAGGCGCTGCTCGCCCGGGACATCGAGCCTTTTCAGCAACGACCCCGTTGCGACAATGACGGCGCGCGCCAAAATATCGCCCTCCCCGGTCGTCACACCCCATTGGCCGTCTTGCGCATCGAGGCGCTCCAGGCCTGTCATCATGAATTCGGCGCCGGCTGCGGCGGCCTGGTCCTGCAGCATCGGACACAGGTCGTAACCTGGAACGCCTTCGGGGAAACCGGGATAGCCTTCGATCTTGTCGATGCTCATCAGCTGGCCGCCGGGGATGTCGCCGGTCAGAACAAGCGTCTTTCTCCCGAGGCGCGCCGCCGTCACGCCGGCGGTCAGGCCGGCGATGCCGCCGCCCGCTATCACCACGTCGCATTGCGTTACCAACGTCCTCACTCCGAATCAGCGCCGTCAGCGGCCCGCCAGCGCGCGCGACAAAATCGCGATGGCCAAAATCCGCTCAACGCCAGGCATCGACCGAGACGGTCGTGACGTAATTGGCGCCGAATATCTTCCAAGCGCCCTGGGTCTCGCCACCGACTACGACGACGTTGATGTCACCCGGCTCATACATTTGCACGATGTCGTCGGGCGCGGCCTTGAGCTTTGTCGCATAAGGCTCGACGCCGGCAGCGGCGCGCGGCCGCACCAGCGTCTGCATCCACTGATCGTCCCAGTAGTCGCGCGCCGGCAGGCGGGCATTCTCCGCGCACCAATCGATCAGCTCCTGCTTCGAATTGATGCCGCGCGATTGGAACAGCCGCGCCACGATCGGATCGAGCACCACGAGCGGCGGCAGATAGGCCGTCGCAGCGAGGCAGCGTCGGAATTTTGCCTCCCAGGTGTCGCGCGGGCCAAATCCTTCCTGGACATAACGCAGGCCGACGAACACGCTCACGGTGCTGTCGGTCGGCTTGAAACCCTTCTGTACATGGAGCGGCTGCCACGGGCTGCGCTCCTCGTTCTCGGCAAAGGCGAGGCTATAGGCGAGCGGATTGCCGAGCGCGCCCATATAGGTTTCGCCCGGCACCGATCCGCCCTGACCGTTCTGCGACAACAGGCTGTAAGCCCGGCCGATCGTCGTATTGGCGTGGCTGTAGGGGCCGAGCGCACCAATGCCGCAATTCATGCCGATCTCGTGACGGACCGGGCCGTTGACCACGCTGAGACAGGTCATCGAGGTGGTGCTGCCTTGTCGCGACGTGGTGTTCGACGCGGCAAGCGCCAAGATGACCGGGAAATAGTCCGGACGCGCGCCGGCCATCACCGCATTGACCGCGACTTTTTCGACCGTGTACTCCCAGGTCTCGCGAAAATTGCCGGCGCGCATGCGACCGACAACTTTGTCCGGCGGCTGGCTCGTCGCCTTGAGCATTGCCGCGACGCGTTCCTCGGTCGGCAGTACGATGGGCAGAAAATCGGTCCAGCGGTTGTCGAGGAACAGTTTCCGTAGATTCTCTTCAGTATCCGGTGCAACGAGCCGCGGCGTCGTGCGCTCGAACGTCGCGCCGGTGAGATCGGCGTCGTCGAGCGGGCGGGTCAATCCGTCGATCACTTCTTGCATGAAGGGCCGGCCGGAAATCTGGTCGCTGCCTTCGATATAGGCGCGCAACTCCGGCGGGGTGCGACCGACGACCGGCTGCGGCACAAAAGCCTGCCGCAAAGTCGGAATGCCGCGCAACCGTGCGGTCGACTTGGCGACGCGGGCGAACACATGGGTGTGGACCGCAACGCTCGGCACGCCGTCGCCTTCCAACAGCGATGTCAACCCGACGACCGTCGGGCTACAGGAGCTTCAAAGCCCGACACCAAGAATGGCGGCATTGCCGTCGGCTGCGATCCTCTTGCGCATATCCAGATCGTCAACCCAGCTCTCGCGCGGGGTGATGATTTGGGTGTTGACGGCCGGCAGATGCTTGGCAAACCACTGCCGCAGTTGCTCCATGAAGGCCGCGGAATTGTCGAACAGGCAATCGACCAGGTAGACGATCTTACCGTCGAGGCCGGCAGGACGTGGCGCGAGACGCTTGCCGGTGACTTTCGGCGGATAGCCACGCGGATCGTGAACGCTCAAGAGCTCGGCCATGCGTTCCTCATCTTGCTCGGCGACGATCGGAGGGAGCTAGTGACCCTAGATCAGGCCCCCTCGCCGTTCAAGATCGGGGCTGGTGTCCGAACGGCGCATGGCGGCTTGGCCGCTATCGCGCTTGACCTTATACTTGCCGCAAAATGTACTTGCCTCAAAGTGCCTTGGCGAAGGCCGCAGGAGCATCGCATGAACAGGATCGTCGCGCCCACGGAAGGCCAGCCGATTGAAGCGCTGGCGCCTGCCGCCAAGACTTTCACGGTCTTAAGTCCGATCGGCACCCCGCCGAAGATCACGAAGAAGACGGCCGCGCCGCGCCTCGAAAGCCTCGACGGCAAGACGATCTATCTGGTCGATTGCCGATTCGACGATTCGATCGAGCTGCTCAAGCAGGTCGCTGAGTGGTTCGCCGCGCATATGCCGAACGTCAAGACGCGGATCGTGTCTCTATCCGCGACCTATCAGAAGGACGATCCGAAAACCTGGAACGAGATCAAGGCGAACGGTGACGCCGCCATTATTGGCGTCGGCCATTGCAGCAATTGCGCGCCCGCCGTCACCACCCACGCGATCACGCTCGAGACCAAGTACGGCGTGCCGACCGTCGCCCTGCATACCGACAAGTTCGACAAGGTGGTGGCGTCGGTCGCCAAGATGGCGGGGCTGCCCGAGGCGCCGCGCTCGTTCGTGCCGCAGCCGGTGATGGGCAAAACGGCGGCCGAACTCGCCGCTTACGTCAACGGCAACGACCCTATCACCGGCCGGCCGGTGATGCAGGAGGTGATCCAGGCGCTGACCGCAGCGCTGGACGGCGTTCATGCCGGGCATTGAGGTTCCGGTTGCCGGGCTGATCGGCCCGGATACCGAGGACGCCCTGCAACAGCTGTTCCTCGAGAACAATTGGACCGACAAACTGCCGATCGTGCTGCCGACGCGCGAACGCGTCGACGCCATGCTCAGGGCGACAAGCCACCCGCCGGACGAAATCGTCGGCCACCTGCAGCCGGTCGAATTCCGCGCCGCCTGGGAATACACGGTCGAGCAGGTCGCCGTGAACGCGGTGATGGCCGGCGCACGGCCGCAATATTTTCCGGTGATCCTCGCGCTCGCCGCATCCGAGCTCTCGGCGCGCTCGTCGAGCTCGAGCTCCTCGGCGATGATGGTCGTCGTCAACGGCCCGATCCGCCACGAGATCGGCATGAATTGCGGCGTCGGCGCCATGGGTCCGTACAATCACGCCAACGCAACGATCGGCCGAGCCTACGGGCTCCTGTCGCAGAATCTCCAGGGCGGCTCGGTGCCCGGCGAGACCTATATGGGCTCGCAGGGCAACAGCTACGGCTACAACAACATCACCTTTGCGGAGAACGAGGAGAAAAGTCCCTGGGAGCCGCTGCACGTGCAAAAGGGATTTAAGCCGGCCGACTCCACCGTGAGCATTTTCTTCGGCTGCCGTTCGACGACATTTTGCCTAGGGCTTCGCGAAAAATATTGGCGCGAGCACGTCCGCGACATGCTGGCGGGCATCGACGGACAATCGATGCCTTGCCTCCTGCTCGATCCGATCACGGCGCGCCAATTCATCGACCGCGGCGGCTTCGACAGCAAGCAAAAACTCATCCGCTTCATCCACGAGACAGGCGAAATGCCGGCCGGGCGTTATTGGGATCTGCAGCTGGTGCAGAATTACGTCTATCCGTGGGCGACATTCGGCCAGGAGCCGATGGCGACATGGCTCAAAGCCAAGCCCGACGAGCCGATCCGCATATTTCCGGAAAACGAGATCAACGTGGTCGTCGTCGGTGGCGAAGCCAACGGCTATTGGCGCATCATGGGCGCCAAATATCGCAAGACCGTTTCCATCGACGCCTGGCGGTAAGGTCGCTTCGATTATTCCAGAAGATGCTTGGCGCGGCGGGTCACGTCAGGCGGCGCGGCGAGAATGCGCTCGACCGTCGTCTGCATGTCAACGCCGTGAATGGGGTCGACGTCGAAATTCAACGTTTTGGCCTCGGCGAGAAATTCGGGGTCCTTCACGGTTTCATCGAACGCGCTGCGTAACGCCGCGACCCGCTCCGACGGAACGTCGGGCGTCGTGGCGAGCGGCCGGCCGAGCGCGCCGCCGGACAACACCAGCTCGATCAGGCGGCGGTCGTCGGGATTGCTGGCGAGGTCGGCGGCCACGGGCGCGTCTAGATCGGCCGGGCGCGGACCCGATTGCAGGATGATCGAAATCTTGTGCTCGCTGAGCCACGCCGGCTTGGTCGCTTTCCAGCTCGACCAGGTATTGTTGCGCGCCTCGACCTCGCCGCGTTCCATGGCCAGGTTGATCTCGGTGCCGCCGTTGTAGCCGGTCACCAGCTTGAAGCGGCTGCCGAACAACTCGTTCAACAGCGCGGGAAACGTATAGGTGATCGAGCCTCGTGCCGTCGCGCCAGTGATAATGTCCCGCTGGCGCGCGCCGTCGAACGTGGTGATGCCGGCGGTGTGCCAGACCGCGACGGTTTCGTCGGTCGGCGCAATGGCGCCGAGCCAGTTGAATTTGGCGGCATCGAATTGCACGCCGGCCATGCCGACCGCTTGCAGCGACGGCAACCCTTCCGAAATCATGCCGATAGAGGTGCCGTCGTGGGGCGCCAATGTCGCCAGATAATTCATCGATTTCAGGCCGCTCGCGCCGGTCATGTTCTGCGGCACCAGCGATGGATGGCCGGGAATGTAGCGGCCGATATATCTGGCCACGAGCCGCGCGATCGTATCGTATTCGCCGCCGGCACCGACGCCGATAAGCACCGAGATCGTCTTGCCGCGATAAAAATCGGCGACCGGGTCGGCGGGCGCCGACGTTGGCGCGCCGCAGACGGCGACGAAGGCCGCGACAAGCAACGCGCGCCGGCGCACCCCATGCGGCACGGCCAACGCCCTTCTTTCGCCACCCACGATTGTTCACCCCCCCTGCCCGCCTTCGCGCGAAGCGACGTCGTCTGCGCGACTTTTGCGCAATTGCTCACGCAGCATCTCCCGCCGCAGATCGAGTGTCTTGCGCCGGTGCGCGCGCGCCAACTGCTCGGCCCGATCACCGTCACGCGCTTCGATCGCCCGCAGCAGGTTGCGATGTTCCTTGAGCGCCTCGGCGGGTCTGCCCTCGCCGTAAAGCGTGCTGGTCCGGATCTGCCGGACCTGATCGAGCAACGTCTTCAAGAACTGGAGCAGGCGATCGTTGTGCGAGGCGCGACACACCAATTGGTGAAATTCGCCGGTCAGCCCCCGCAGCGCGTCGACATCGCCGCGCCGGCGCACGCTCTCCATGTCTTCCAGCAATTCTTTGATGTCCGCGATCTCGGAAGGTGTCGCATTCTCCGCTGCCAGCCGCGCGGCCATGCCTTCGAGCGCCTCACGCACGTAGAAAAGCTCAGTCAAATCCTGTTCGCTGAGCGCCCGCACGATCAAGCCGGAGCCCGACGGCGCGACCAGCCCTTCCGCCTCGAGCTTGCGCAATGCCTCTCGCACCGGCGTACGGCTCACGCGCAGCTCATTGGCCAGCGCATCGCTGCGCAACCGCTCGCCCGGCGCCAAATCGCCGCGCAAGATGCCGTGACGCAATGCCCGATAGACCGCATCCGCGGTCGTGCCGGCGGTGCCTTGTTCTTGCCGTAGCGCGCGCAATCGCATGATTGACCGATCTAGACGTAACCGAGCCACCGCCAATAGGTCGCCGCGAATATTAACAGCGCCGCATAAGCGATGACAGTCAGCACGATGCCGACGCGGATGAAGTCTCGCGCTTCGAATGTCTCGGTACCGAAGGCCAGCATGTTCTGCGGCCCGTTGATGGGAAGAATCCATCCAACGCTGGTTACGAATGTCAGCAGCATGGTCATGCCGGCGACTTTGAGCGTCGGAATTTGCGCCTGCTGCAGGACACTCAGCATGACCGGGATCATGGTCGTCGCCATCGCCGCGCCGCTCGAGAAACCCAAATGGAGCAGGATCAGGAACAGCCATAAGACCGCGAGAATAGCGAAGATGGAGAGCTGCTGAACGCCGAGCTCGTTCACGACAAAAGTCGCAAGCCAACCGGCCGCCCCGGTTTTCAGCAGCGCCGTGCCCAGGCCGACGCCCACGCCCAGCTGAATAAGGATCCCCCATGGAATACGCGACTGGACCTGCCTCCAATTTATCACGCCGATCTTCGGCACGAACATCAACGCGACTGCCGCGATCGCCACGGACGAAGAATCGAAGGCGTGCAGTTTTCCTTCCGTCGCCCAAAAGGCCAGAAGAATGACGGAGAAAATAAGCAGCTTTATTTCGTCAGTGGATATTGGTCCGAGCTTGGGACCCAGATCGGACGAAGCCCAAACCTTACTGCCGGCAGCTTCCGCCGCCGTGGGCGCCATCATTTTCATCAAGACGAAATAAAGGGCGATGCTCATCGCGATCGAATAAGGCGCGCCCACGATCAGCCAATCGATCCAGGAGATTCTGACGTGAATCGTCCTGTCCATCAGCGCATTCACATAGACGTTCTGCGCCGCACCGGTCGCGATACCCATGGCCCAAATCAGCGACAAATATACGATCGACATCATCAGCATGCCGGCGACGCGGCTCTTCTTCTCCATGCCGAGACCGGAGATCATTCCCAATATGATCGGTACGAGGCAAGCGACGCGCGCAGAGGCCGTGGGAATGAAAAAGGCCAATATCGCCATCACAACGATGGTGCCGATGAGCAGACGACTGCGGCTGGTGCCGATCTGCGAAATCACGATGAAAGCGAGGCGCTTATCAAGTCCCGTAGCGGCCATCGCCGTCGCGATGACCAGTGAAGCGGCGATCAGCGCCACGGCCGGATTGGTGAACCCGTCCATCGCCGCCGACAACGCGCCGCTTGTTCCAAGAATGTGATCGGGGTGCGCGGGATCAGGCGCGGTGCCGAGCAAGAACGCCATAAGCGCCATCAACATAATGGAGCTGGCCGCGTATTCCACCGACTCGGTCATCCATATGATCACCGCAAAGGCGAAAATGCCGAGCATATGCTGGCCGGCGATCGACAGGCCCGCGGGCTGCGGCAACATGATGATGGCGACCAGTGCAACCGCGCCGGCCGCCAATCCCCATTTGCTGATGAAGGATGTCGATGATTTCGCCGGCGTGGCGCCCGGAGCGACGGCGGACATTGGCGGCATCCCTTGGAGGGGGTGAGTTGCGTGCGCTTTAGGGCTGCATCCCCTCAAGCCCGATCTTGCGGGTCACCGGACGATAACTGAACGCAGTCGGCACAAACAGCGAGTGGATGCCGGCGCCGCCGGCGACGACGATGCTGATGTCCTCGGCGCGATCCGCGATCCCGATATGGTTCGGATCGCCGACTTCGGCAAACCAGCGCGCGCGACGATGGCGAAGGCCCGTTACGCTACGCTTGGCAAATCGAGTCAAAGGAATCCTGGCGCGCTCGAATACCGCATTCTGAATGTCCTTCTTGCCGATGCCGTCGCGCGCCATGGTCGCCGCATGTTCCGGGCTGACGACGAATAGCGGACCGGTCGGGAAGATGATGTTGTTGTGGCCGAGCCCCAATGTTGCGCCGATAAAATGCTCGAGAATGTCTTGGCCTGTCTCGCAGCCATAGGTGAAGATGTTGTGCGGCGCCGAGGCGCCGATCACGGTCACAGTGCTGTCGTCCGCGGCAAAGCCCGCGTCGACGTGGAACGGCGTCCACGGGCTGTCGTCTTCGGCCTCGGCGATGCAGGCGGTGAATTTTCCGGCCTGGCCATGGGTCGCCATGTCGGTTTCCCCGGCAATATCGCCGCCGATATTGCGGAATACGAGCTGCACCGCCCTGCCGATCGTGGCATTGGCTCGCGCGCCTTGCCCGAACACGTTGCCGCGGGCATTGATGTCGATCTCTTTGGCGATCGGTCCGTTGACGATCAGGAGCGGCGCGGTCGTGTTGGTGGCGGTCTGGATGCCGTAGAGCTGGCAGTCATTGTCCAGAAGCGCGTCGATCGCGGCGAGCACCACCGGGAAATATTCCGGCCGGCATCCCGCAAGCACGGCGTTGATGGCGATTTTCTCGACCGTCGCCTGGCGCCAGCGCGGCGGGATCGGGCCGATCCGATCCATAGCGCCGCGCCCCGAGGCCGCCACCATGGCGACAACCTTCTCGGCGGTCGGAAAGACCACCGGAAGGCCATCGGTCCAACCACGCGCAAAGAGCATCTCCTGGTCGTCACTATCGTTTGCGCCGTCGAACCGACCCAACGCTTCGGTTTCAACCGATTCTTTTGCGTCGCTGGTGAGACGCTCGACCAGCGCATTGACGACGGCGTCGGCGCGCTCGGCCACGACGCCGCGCTGTGCCGTGTGCATCGGATGTGGAATGCGCACCAGCGGCAATTCCGCCATGCCACGACCCGCAGCTTGCTTGCGGGCGGCAGAGGCGAAGGCCGTGCTGAACACGGTGACGCTCGGAATGCCGCGGCGTTCGATTTCAACGGCATCGGCAACGCTGATCGAAGTCGAAGTCCCGCAATCGCCGAAGCACAGTACGACCGCGTCGCATTGCGCCAAATTTGCCAGATCGCTCTCGGTCAAACGATCCTTGGGCGCGGCCTTGCGGATGATCGGACCACCGACAACCGCGAAGCGGTCGGTGAGCTGCGTCGAAAGCCGCTGGATGAAGAGGTCGGCGTTGCACTTGCTGTTGTCAACAAAGCCGAGGCGCTTGCCACGAACGTCGGAAAGCCGTTGCGCTGCGGAAATGGACAGAGATTGATCGCCAACCGTGGGCTCCAACAGCTGCGTCGGCATTGCTCGCCCTCCTTATCGATCTTTGGATTTGATTGGATCCAATATAATCCAAATTCCCGACCGTGACAAACGGAAAACGGGCGCCGCATCTTGCCGTCAAAAGCGGCAGCGATCATGGCAACGTAACCGTCGCTGCGGCGGGACGCGTCACTTGTGCGTTTCCCGCGAGAGCACGCAGCGGATGCCGCCGCGCGGATCAGCCACGTCGCCGTGATGGCGCGGAATGAGATGCACGTGCACGTGCATCCGCGACTGGCCACCGGCCTTGCCGATGTTCACGCCGATGTTGTAGCCGTCCGGCGCATGCTCCTTGTCGATTTGCGCCTTCGCCTCGTCCAGGAGCGCGATGACCGCGTGCTTCTCCTCGGTGGTCATGTCGAAGAAATCGGCGACGTGGCGCACCGGAACGACGAGGACGTGTCCACGGCTGAGCGCGAAATTGTCGTGCCGTACATAGGCGAGCGCATTGCGCAGGACCACGTCCTCCTGGACGCACAGCGGGCAAGGTTGGTTCGTCATTGATTCTCCGTCGCGCGGCTTGCATCACGCCGCTTGCTGATCAAATCGGCTTTCGATGTGGAAACGTGGACGGCGCCACAGTGGCGGACGGCTTTACGTCGGAGACTTTGGCGGCGATGCGCATGGCCACGCTCCTCACCCTTGTGATCCGTCTGTATCAATGAGAAGACAATTCTCGACATCAAGCCGGGTGCCCTGTTGATCAATACTGCGCGCGGGGCGTTGGTTCAACCGGCGGCCGTGTTGTGGGCGTTGGAGAACGGCCGTCTCGGCGGTTACGGGCGTTCCTGTCGCAATCTTCGGAAATCAGCCAGCGCGCGCGGGTCGCCACCCAAGTTCACCGCGTGCTGAGCACGGGATTGCCGCCGCAGAGCGATCGTCTCGCTTGAGACAAGCATTTCGCCGCCCCCGTGCGTGGAAAAGAGAGCATGCCCGATACCAGCGGTTCAGCAGAGTGAGAGGCTTGTCGTCGGCAAAGCGCCGGCCCACATCTTCAGCGTTCGCGACGCGGTGCTGCGCCTCGTTCCGGGGAGAGACGCGGGTCATACGATGCCAATGACGCCCGCAATTCCCCCCGCCGCGAGCACCAATAGCGGATGCAGACGGGCGGACCAGACGGCGAGCATGCTGGTCGCCGTAATGGCGCCGGCGACCCACGTGCGGTCGGCGACGTGTACGAGCACATACCAGCTTCCGAACACCAGGCCGACGGCGACCGGCGCCAAGCCTTCTTCAACCACCCGGCGCCACCGCGCACGCTCGAAGCGGTGCCAGACGCGCGAGACCGCAAACGTCAGGAGGCACGGAAGGCCGCACAGCGCAAGCGTGGCGATGAGCGCGCCGAGCAATCCCGCGACCTGCCAGCCGATGAGCGTCACCAGCAGCGAATTGGGTCCCGGTGTCGCGCGTGCGAGCGCATAGAGATCGGCGAATTGCCGCTCGGTCATCCAGCCGCGCGCATCGACGACGAAGCGGTAGATGTCCGGTACGATCGGGTCGACGCCGCCGATGGCGATCAGCGACAGCAGCATCAAGCGCCAGCCGAGGTCCAAGGCATTGTTGGTCACGACACGCGACGATGCGCAAGGAGGAGGCTGAACGGCGCGATGGTCAGCACGACAACGATGACCGGGAACCGCAGCATGCCGATGCCCACGAAAGCTGCGGCCGCCACCAAGGCCATCTCGCCGCGCCGGCGCAGCCGGCCAGCGAGGCGAATTGCCATGGCGAGAAGCAGGCCCATCGCGGCCGGCACGACGCCCGCCAGCGCGCTCTGGGCGACCGCAAGCTGGCCATAGCGGGAATAGCCCGCCGCGAGCAGCACCGCGATGGCGCACGGCGCCAGCAGCAGACCGGAAAACGCCGCGCACGCGCCGGTCGCGCCGCGGTAGCGCGCCCCGATGTAGATCGCGAGGTTGATCACGATCGGTCCCGGCAGGAGCTGGCACAGGCCGAGCGCGCTCGCGAACTCGTCCTCGCTCATCCACTCCCGCTTGGACACCACGGCGCGATGGATCCACGCCAGCGCGCCCCCAAAACCGGACAGCCCGGCGGTGAGAAAGGCGAGAAACAGCTCGCCATGCGTGATCGTCGCGCAGGTCTCCGGAGATACGGCTCGAACGTCTGTGTCCATGAACGCCTGCACGTGGCTCGCCATGATATCCGATCGGCCAGGCGAGGCCGCCTCAACGACCCTCGGGCCCGAAATCGAACACGTTCAGCATGGGGGAGGCCTTGGCGTCCCGTTCACCGAGCGGATCGAGCCTAAACCGGGTCTCGATCAGCTTGAGAATCGAGGAGAGCTCATAGAACGTGTGATCGACGTGGTGCTTCTTGGCGAGCGGCGACACGACGATGGCCGGCACGCGCATGCCGGGCCCGAAGCGATCGATCTGCGGCGGCGGAACGTGATCCCAATAGCCGCCGTTGTCGTCGAACGTGATGATGACGGCGGTCTTGCTCCAGGCATTGGATTTCTGCAGTGCCGAAAGGATGTCCATCAGATGGGCGTCGGACTCCTGGATGCCGGAAGCCATCGGATGCATTGCGTGCGCGTCGATCGGCTTGTAGAAGACGACAGACGGCAATTGATCCGCCGCGATCGCGCGCATCAGATCCTGCTCGTCCTTGAGATGCGCCGCCTGCTCCGCCGTGCCGAGGGCATAGCGGGCGAAATACAGATAGGCCTGATGACGGTACTTGAACGACTTCGGCGGGTGCCCGGCGACGGCGTCGTTGAAACCCTCCGAGTACCAGGCCCAGCTCACGCCGCGCTGCGAAAGACGGTCGCCGAGCGTCGGCATGAATTGCCCGGCCAATAGCTTCGCGGGATCGAGCTTCGGATCGTGCATCGTCTGCGGCTCAAAGCCCTCGAGTAGGGTGCCGTCGGGCGCGATATCGCCGTCCTTCAAGAGCATGCCGTTCGGGCCGAACATCGCCATCCGCTGCGGCGGTGGATTTTCCAATCGCGGGAGGCAAGCGCACGAGATCCAGAAATGACTCGCGAAGGAGCCGCCAAAATCGCCTTTGAAATAGTTGTCGGCGAGCGTGTAGTCCTTCGCAAGCCGCCACAGGCCGAGCTTGGTGATGTCGTGATACCCCATGATCAATCCGCCCGACGGGGAGTAGAGCGCGAACTTGTCCATCCGCCCGCCGTTGATCTGCCGCTGCTGGTCGTAAAAGCTCGCCGGGATCATGTATGCTAATTGGTCCGCGGGAACGTACTGATCGATCAGGAATGGCTGGTTCGGCAGGTCCGCGGGAAACCGCTTATCCAAGGTTTTCTTTTCGGGATCGATCACGGGCGGCAGGGTCGCATACGGCTCGTTACCACCGTCGACCTGTACGACCGTTTCGCCGGCATTGCTGAGACCGTTGGCGCCCGGGAACGATCCGAACAGATTATCGAAGCTGCGGTTTTCCAGATAAACCACCACGATGTGCTCGATCGCATCGATCGGGCGCTGCTCGGCGACCGGGCGCGCCGCCGGCGACGCCGGATGATCGCGCTCGCCGCCGGAGTCCTGCGCCCGGAGCGCCGAGCCGAGAATGCAGGTGGCGAGACCGAGCACAGCCGCTGCGATGAACCGACGCAACTCGAACTTCCGTTCAGCCCTGTGGTTTCTCATGGTGTACGCTCCTCAGACAACGCCATCAAACCCGTACCGATCCGTCCGGACCCGCCCATGGCAGCAGCACGGTCTTGACGTTCGACATCTCGCGCATCGTGTAGCGAATCCCTTCACGGCCAATACCGCTCGCCTTGACGCCGCCGAAGGGGATTTGCGGCGAGTCGAAATTCGGCCCGTCCATGAGCGCCACGCCTCCGACGCGCAGCCGTGTCGCGATGGCCATGAAGCGCTCGAAGCTGCGCGTCGCGACACCGGCCTGTAGCCCGTATCGAGTCCCGTTTGCCACCGCGATCGCCTCGTGATCATCACGCACGCGGATAACCGGCGCGACAGGTCCAAACGTTTCCGCGACCACGAGCTCCGTGGTCGGCGGCACGCGATCCAATACGGTTGGCTGAAACAGCGCGCCGCGGCGCTCGCCGCCATGCACGAGCGTGGCGCCATCCTTGAGCGCCCGCGCGCACCGCGCTTCGACGCGCCGCGCCGCAGCCTCGTCGATCAGCGTGCCGATGTCGGTCAGGGCGTCGAACGGATCGCCGCAGCGCCTGCTCCGCACCTGATCGAGGAGCCGCGCGACGAACGCATCGGCAATCTGTTCCTCGACGATGAGACGCTTGATGCCCCGACACGACTGGCCCGCCGTCGCCAACGCGCCTTCGGCCGCGATCTTCGCGGCCGCATCGAGGTCGGCGTCGCCGAGCACAATCAGAGGATCATTGCCGCCGAGCTCAAGCACGATTTTCTTGATGCCCACCTGCCGAGCGAGGCGCTCGCCGGTCTCGACGCTGCCCGTGAAGGTAATCATGTCGACCAACGGGCTGCCGGTGAGAACGGGGCCGATCTCCTCCGGAAAGCCGACCACGACAGCGATCATGTTTTCCGGGCATCCGTTCTCGAGCAGCAGCTCCGCGAACGCGATCGCGGTGAGCGGCGTTTTCTCCGACGGCTTGACGATGATGGCATTGTTGGCGGCCAAGGCTGGAGCGACCTTGACGACCACCTGGTTCAGGGGCCGGTTGAACGGCGTGATCGCGCACACGACCCCGACCGGCTCGTGCACGGTCATCGCAATCTTCCGCGACCCGCCGACCGCGACCGAGAGCGCCTCGCCGTGAAGCTGAACCGCTTCCGCGGCCGCAAGGCGCAAATTGGCGAGCGACCGGTCGACCTCCTTGCGGCTGTCCTTGATGCAATTGCCCGACTCCGCCGTGATCAGCGCGGCGAATTCGTCTCGTCGCCTCTCGAGCGCGTCGGCGGCCTGCGTCAGCAACGTCTTGCGTGCCTCCGGGGATAGCCGGTGGTCGTAGGTCTTGAGCGTCGCAATGGCCTTCGTCACGTCGGCGCCGCGGTCGAGACGAACCGATCCCACCGACCGTCCCGTATACGGGTTGACGATGTCGGTACGGTCTTTGCTGCGCTCGACCAGTTTTGTGCGCGTCGGCATGCCGTGACCTCCCAACGGGCGCCCGGGCTACGATCCCGCCATTTCGGCCGTCAGCTCCGGTACCGACGTGCCGACCGCAGGCGCCGGAGCGACGTTTCCGATATCGGCCGGCGTCCCGCGGCTCACGCCAGAGCCCACGTCGTCCATGGCGCTTCCTCTTGGTTTTCCAGCCTCCGACCGCCCGGACGACGGTGCGCCCGTAAGACCGCGCAACTCTTCCGCAAGCCGGAGAAGCTGGTTGTACTTTGCCGTACGATCGCCACGGCGCGGGCCGCCGATCTTGATGAAACGCGCGCCCAGGGCGACCGCGAGATCGCACATCGCAGTATCCTCCGTCTCGCCTGAGCGATGTGAGACGCACAGGATCATCCCCGCGTTGCGCGCCGCTTCGGCAGCCCTGAGCGTTCCGGTCAGCGTGCCGATCTGATTCATCTTCAGCAGGATGCCGCTCGCGAGCCCCCCCGCGATGTGGTCGACATTGGTCGCGAACAGATCGTCACCGATCACCCACGCTCGCCCCGCCACCGCGGTCGCAAGACTTCGCCACAGGTCGACGTCGTCGGGATCGAACGGATCCTCCAGGAAGCGGATCGGATATTCGCCCACGAGGTCGCGGTGAATGGCCCCGAGCTCTTCGCCGGTGATCAGCCGGCCTGCGAACTGATAGCGTCCATCGGGTCGTTTCAGGTGCTCGGCCGCAACGTCGAGGCCGATCGCGACGTTCGCACTCATGCCGACGGCCTGGAGCTGCTGCCGCAGTTGCTCCAGGAGTGCCTCGTAGGGCTCGCCGACCAGAAGACCGCTCGAGGCCGAGTAGCTGACGATTCGCCCTTCCGCGGCCGCCCGGCGCTCGATCGCGTCGTAGACTGTCAGGGTGGCGCGAATGTCGCTTTCGATCGTGTCATACTCCGGCACGATCATGATTTGCTGGAACGGCACCTGGTCGCGGCCGCCATGAATTCCTCCGCTGAACACATTGACCAGCGGATGCGGTATTGCGGGTCGGACGTTCGCGAGCCCGCACATGTAGCGGAACAACGACTGGCCGCTCGCTTGCGCGCAGGCGCGCGCGAATGCCAAGGACAACGCGAGCGCCACGTCGGCTCCGGCCCGAGCCTCCGCCTGCAGGCCTTCCAGCAGCGCGTCGAACTCGTGTTGCGTGTGGAAGCTCGCGCCTTGAATTTCGCCGAGGACGACGGTCAGGTCATCGGCCGCGCTCAATGTTCCGATCTCCAAGGCCGGGGAGAGCGCCAACTCGCGCCGTCCGGCGGCGATCGCGCGCGGGCAAGATGCCGTTCCCACGGCGCCGCCGGCGAGGCGAAGCTCGGCCTCCGGCGCGACGCGTCCCCGCGAATCGAGAATGCCTCGCATGCGCGCGCGTTGAACTCGGTACGTCATGCCTCACCCGTCTTGCGGCCGAACAGATGCGGCAACAAATCGACGGCGCGGCGGACAGGCAAGCTGCCGCGGGCGGCTTCGCGCTCGCAGAACACGGTTGTCGCGTCGGGAGCGACATCGCGGCCGCATACCAGCGCAGGTACCGGGTCTGCGGAATGGATGCGCAGCGCGCACGGGGTCGCGTGATCGCTGGTGATGATACAAACGTCATCGCGATTGAGCCCGTTCGCCAAGCTGCGGATGAAATGGCGATCGATCAACTCGATCGCTTGCGTCTTCTTGGCCACCTGCCCGTCGTGGCCGGGCTCGTCGGCTCCCTTGAGATGCACCGCGACAACGTCGGCGTCGTCGCGCAGGAGCTTCGCGGCGGTGTCCTCAAGATACTTGCCCTCGTCCTCGCGCTCGCCCAACCGACAGTAGCTGAAGCGGCCGCCGATGAGAGACATGAGCCCCTTCTCGGCTGGTATCTGCCCGTAAAACGAGAGCGAGCGACCGAACCGCCGCGCGAACGGCTCGAGCGGCGTCGGTTGGTCGCCACCGTCCCGAAACAGCAGAACGTTGGCCGGCAGCTTTCCTTCGGCGATCCTTCGTCGGTTCACCGGGCTTCGCTGAAGGACGCGCGCGCTTTCGGCTACGAAGCGGTTGATGAGATCGGCGGTGCGCGCGGCCGCGGGTTCATCGACGAGTGGGATGCAACGCTTAGGCTTCGGTTCCGGATTGGGGTCCGGTACGCCGAACGGCCCGACGTTGATGAAACCCGGATCGGTGTTCGACACCCGGCCATTAAGTGGCTTGCCGACGCTCTTGAAGGAGATGATACCGCGGTGCCGGCCGAAACCCATCAGATCGAAACTGACGTCATGATCATCGCCCAATACAACCTTGTCGCGCACTTCTTGGATCAGGATTTGCAGCTCCTCGTCCTCGAGATCCCGCGCGGTGCGGCGGTCGAGCTGCCGCTTTGCCTCGTTGTAGCTGGCGAAATTGATACGGAAGCTGACGCAATTCTCGCCCGGGACGACGAAATCGCAGCCCAAGCCCTCAAGCGGGCCGCGCCCGGTGTAATGTCGCAAAGGGTCGTAAGACAGGAGCGCCATCGCGCCGGAATCGGATTCGGGGCAGATCTCGTTGTCGATGACCGTGATCATGCCTTGCGCACCGGCGCGCGCGAGGTGATCGAGATGAGGCGTCGCTGCGGCCTCCAAGGGAGTCGCGCCCGCAGCACCGGGGCGATCGCCGGCGCCGCACATGATGGTGAGATAGGTTTTGCCGGCCATAGTTCGTCTCCCCGTGCGTGCAGCGCTCCGTCATTCGCCCGTGCGTGCGACAGCGCCGGCCGCCGCGTGCGCCCGATCCGGCTCTTGCCGCATCAATTCTCGGATACGGCGATCGATGCCGAACTCGCGGACGACCTGCGCCGTCGCTGCTGGAACCAAGTTCACCCAAGGCTCGTCGGCTGCAATCAGCCGCCGAATGGCGGATCCGGAAGTGACCGTCGATGTGCGCCGCCAGAGGACGTGAGTGCGCAGTCCGAGCTCGTGGAAGCGGAGAAGCTTGGCCTCCCCCCATTGGTCATAGATGGTCACATAATATTCCGCGGCTGTCGGCGCGTAGTGCTGAAGCCGCTCGGGAAAGCTGTGCGGGAATGGGACGATGCGGAACGCTCCATGCGGCACGCCGCTGTCCAACAGCGCGCCCTCGACCATGAGATATCTCTCATAATACGTGCAGGGATTAGCGGCCGGCTCGGATCGCTGTGCGTTCGTCGTCTCGAGCTTCACCTGCCAAGGATCCGGGTTGGTAATGCCCACGACCAGGAGATCGCAGCGCGCCTTGCCGGCCAGAAGATACTCCATGTGTCCGATGTGCAGCGGCTGAAATCGTCCGTGTATGACTCCAATCTTCATTGGCCGCCCACCGTCGATTGTCAGACCGTTCGAAAGACTTCCGCAAAGGCTCCCTGCATCGAGGGGCGCATGTCGTCCTTGCCGCCGTCGCGCGGCGTGCGCCCCGTCATGGGCACACAAAAGGCCGGCCGATGCTCATCCGTTATTCGCCCTCGGCTCGCGCCGGCACACTCTCGGGATGATGATGCCGCTCGATTGACTGCCGAGGGATGTGGCCGGCAATGGTCTGTATTGCGAGAAGCGCCGTGCGCAAGCCGTGATTGGCCCAAGTGGCCGCGGATGCTCCGGCCTGGCGGATCAGTGGAGATGGCAATCACGGCGAGCAGCTTGGGAGCCGAGGCTCGTTGCCAAATACGCATTCCAACTCTCTCAGAACTCGAACTGCAGTGTGTGACCGCGCGAACGCTCAGTCGATTTCAAGCGAATGGCAGCGCACCGACCAATACATCCACAAATTGCTCAATATACGACCTTAACTTGTATGTCAATACGGTGAAGCTTCGGTTGAGAGCGGCGAGACGGAGCTGATGCTGACATGTTTCGTCTTGGCCTCGACGATATTGCTCCGCTGCAAATACAGATGTCAGTTCAGTGCCGATCAATAGCGCGATTGCGAGCCCCCCCTCGAAGCCGGAAGGGTGACCTCACCCCGAACAACAATTGGTCATGAATAAAGATACGGATGTTCCAAATCAATCGCGGGCTGCTCGACAACGCAGCCAATACAAACGTTGTCTTGCCAACGCCGCAAACGGCGGCCCATGTTCGCAGTAGTGGATGCTCGTGCGTCGCGCGCAAGGGCGGCAGAATTTCAAAAATGCGTTACTACTACACCGGGAATATCAGTAATATTTTAACTATAGGTTTCGGTATGTCATCATGACAATCGTGTGACATTTCAGCTTTAGATTGTAGACGAGGTCGATCATGTCTTGCCCACCATGTTCGGCGCTTTCATCCTCCTCAATGTCCGCCTATCCGGCGATGCAACGCGCCGCGCGCGATATTCTGACGCATCGCAAGGCCGGCCCGCTGAATGAATACTGCGCCTCCTCGCACGACTTGCCGTCATTGTTCCCGGAACCGGATGTATGTTCGCTGAGAGCTTCCTAGATCGGCTGCATCAGTGCGGTATCCGGTTTATTGCCGGCGTGCCCGACAGCATCCTTCAGGGATTTGTGGGCGCAGTCGATCGAGACCCGCGCTTCGACCATGTTATCGCCGCCAACGAAGGTGCCGCGCTCGCCATGGCGGCTGGCCATCATCTGGCGACGGGCAGGATTCCGCTTGTCTACCTGCAGAATTCCGGATTGGCCAATGCGCTCAATCCGTATCTGTCGATGTGCCATCCGAGCGTCTACGACCTTCCGGTGATCCTCCTGGTCGGATGGCGCGGAGAGCCGAACCGGTCCGACGAGCCGCAGCATCGCAAACTGGGCTCGATCACGACGGATCTACTTCGGTTGCTTGACATCAAGATCGTAACTCTCGCGGAGCCTACCCCGCAGGCATGCGGTGACATCGGCCAAATGCTGGAGGCGGCCGTTTCCGGCCGGTCAAGCCTCGCGATTGTCGTGTCCAAGGGCGTTCTCGATGAGCCGGTTTCTCGGCCGCAAGACGAAACGAGCGCCTGGGCGTTGAGCCGGCCCGAGGTCATATCGGTCCTCCTGGGGTGTATGTCGGACGAGGACGCGGTTTTTGGTGGCATCGGACACGTGAGCAGAGAACTCTACGCCGCGCGTCTTCGCGAGCGTGCCGCAGGTCACGGGCAAAACAACGGCAGCCGCGACTTTCTGTGTGTCGGTGCAATGGGACACGCACATCAGATCGCCTTGGGTTACGCACGCGAGCGCCGAGCAGGGCGAGTCTGGTGCCTCGACGGCGACGGCGCGGTGCTGATGCATCTTGGGGCCTTGTCCGTGATATCGCACGCCTCGTGTCCTCTTGTGCACGTGTTGTTCGACAATGGGGTCCACGGCTCCGTCGGCGGCCAGCCAGTATGCGCCTCCAATCTGGACTATGGCGCGCTTGCAGCGGACCTCGGCTTCCGCACCGTGCACAAGATCGAGACGCACGAAAAGCTCGAACGGACCCTCCTGGCATTGCAACAGGTCACTGCACCGGTGTTCTTGTGGATCCGGGTACGGCCTGAAGTCGCCGACGACTTGCCGCGTCCGCGGGGCTCACTCGCCGATATGAAAAAGGCGTTCATGGCTTAGAAAATGCAGCAGACGGCGTTTCCACGCCGGCTTCCCGCCGGACGCCGTACGGACCGGAATGCGTCAGCCATGTCGAGGGGCGACGGCGCGCTGCGGCGCATCGGGCGGCGGGCAAATTTCTCGTGAAGCGAAATCTGCTGGAAGCTCCACTCGATATTTGTTTCGCCAGCTTCGGTAGCTTTTCACAAGCAGCATCCGCGGCGGGCGCGGCTCGTCCGGGAAATAAACCGGCCAGCGGGAGAAGCTGGACTAACGCTGCGGATCGGCGATTCTTACCGCTCATGCTAAAATCCAAATGAAGCGCACCGCTCAAACTTCGGAAGAGATGCCGTCTCTTGTCGTTCAGGCGAAAGATCAAAAGCGTTCACAGGCTTGTCCATCTCAATCTCGATGCGAGTGTAGCGTCCACGATTTTGAATCCTGCGCGTGCGTCACGGATACGCGCGCTCAATTCCATGTTGCATCGATGTTGTGTGGAGCCGCCGACATAGGAAGCCTTGAAAACTCTCGCAAATTTTTTGCAACATGACGCAACATGAAACGCACTGTTCGAGCGATGTCCTTTCGCCCTAACTCATTCAATTTACATGGAGAAACTTGGCTGGGGCGCCAGGATTCGAACCTGGGAATGGCGGAATCAAAATCCGCTGCCTTACCACTTGGCTACGCCCCAATACCGTCGGATTGGCGCCGGCCGCTGGCGGCCGGCCGCCGCACCATAGCGATGCGGCCTGTGCCGATCAATGTTCGGCCCGGCCGTGCCGCTATCCACACCCGCCGAGCGCCATATAATAGCGCCATATAATAATGTCCGGTCAGGCGTGGATCCGAGCGCCGGCTGGATTTTCGAGTTGAGGGCGACCCCATGTCCGATTCTATCGTCGTGACCGACGACGGCGCCGTTCGCATCATCCGGATGAATCGCCCGGAAAAGAAGAACGCGCTGACCCAGCCGATGTACGCCGCGATGACCCGCGCCATGCGCGAGGCGGAGGCGAACGAGGCGATCCGCTGCCTCGTGCTCGCGGGCGGCCAAGGTGCGTTCTGCGCCGGCGCCGATATCGGCGAGTTTCTCGAATCGGCGCAAAGCGGCGGCTTGCGCCCGCATACGCTGGACTTTCTCAAGGCGCTGGCTAACAACCAAAAGCCTCTGGTCGCAGCGGTCGGCGGGCTTGCGGTCGGCATCGGCACCACCCTGCTGTTCCACTGCGATCACGTCATCGCCGCGACGGAAGCCACCTTCACCACGCCGTTCTTGAAGCTGGCGCTGATCCCCGAAGCGGCGTCGAGCCTGTTGGCGCCGATGCGCATGGGCTATGCGCGCGCGTTCGAGATGCTGGTGATGGGGCACCCGCTTTCCGCCGAGCAGGCGAGAGAAGCCGGTATCGTCAATAAGGTGGTCGAGGCCGCCGCGGTCGATGCCGTCGCGCTGCAGGCGGCGCGCGAGATCGCCGCACTGCCGGCCGGCGCCGTCGCGGTGTCGCGCCGGCTGTTGCGCGGCCATCTTGACGCTGTGGTCCGGCAGATCGATACCGAAGTGATGCATTTCAAGGACCGTTTGCAGTCGGACGAGGCGCGCGCCGCGTTCTCCGCGTTCCTTACGCGCAAGAAGTGAGGCGGCGATGTCGCTTGCCGGCAAAACCCTGTTCATCACCGGCGCCTCGCGCGGCATTGGGCTGGCGATCGCGCTACGCGCGGCGCGCGACGGCGCCAATATCGCCATCGCGGCGAAAACCGCCGACCCGCATCCAAAACTGCAAGGCACGATCTATACCGCGGCCGATGAGATCCAGCGTGCGGGCGGCAAGGCGCTGCCGCTTGTCGTCGACGTGCGCGACGAAGCTGTTGTGCGAGATGCGCTCGACCAAACGGCGCAAAAATTCGGCGGCATCGACATCGTGGTCAACAATGCCAGCGCGATTCAGCTTACGTCCGTGGTCGACACCGACATGAAGCGGTTCGACCTCATGCACCAGATCAACGCGCGCGGTACCTTCGTCGTCTCGAAATGGGCCATTCCCCATCTGGCGAAGGCGGCCAATCCACACATCTTGATGATCTCACCGCCGCTTGACATGAAGGAGAAATGGTTCGCGCCGCACACCGCCTACAGCATGGCGAAGTTCGGCATGAGCCTGGTCGTGCTAGGCTTGGCCGGCGAGTTGCGCAGCCAAGGCATCGCGGTGAACGCATTGTGGCCGCGCACCATCATCGCCACCGCCGCGATCAAAAACTTGCTCGGCGGCGACGTGCGGATGCGCCAGGCACGCAAGCCGGACATCATGGCCGACGCGGCTCATGCGGTTTTTTCGAGCCCGTCGCGCGAACTGACCGGGCGCTTTCTGATAGACGACAATTTTCTCGCCGAACGCGGCGTCACCGACTTCGACCGCTATCGCGTCGATCCGCGAGAGCCTCTGGCGCAAGACTTCTTTTTGCCGGACGACATCCCGCCGCCGCCAGGCGTAACAACCGTTGAAACTTATGGAGACCGCCGGTGACCTATCAGGCCCCGCTCGCCGACATTGGTTTCGCGCTCAAACACGGCGCTGCGTTTTCAGCCGCGCTCGACGAAGGGTTGTTCGGCGATCTCACCATGGATGTGGTCGAGGCGGTGCTGGCTGAAGCTGGCCGGCTCGCTGGAGAAGTCATCGCGCCGCTCAATCGGGTCGGCGACGCGTTCGGCACCCAGTTCAAGGACGGTGCCGTCACCACCGCGCCGGGCTGGAAGGAAGCCTACAAAACCTGGCGCGATGGCGGCTGGAACGGGCTGGCGGCACCCGTGGAATGGGGCGGCCAGGCGTTGCCGCAATCGATCAACATCGCCTGCATCGAAATGTGGAATGCCGCCGCCATGGCGTTTGCCGTCGGCCCGCTGTTGACGATCGCGGC
>Ga0210395_10000529_pt1 | contig 29912 bp, 27 predicted proteins | sample IncBWH4OmetaG_FD_150861 | JGI IMG/M metagenome (GOLD analysis project Ga0210395, IMG submission 150861) | Forest soil microbial communities from Barre Woods Harvard Forest LTER site, Petersham, Massachusetts, United States - Inc-BW-H-4-O ... | reverse complement strand
GTCTGGGAAAGTACAAAGCTTTTCGAAGAAGAGCGAAATGGCGCTTCTGAAAAACCAAAAGCGTCAACGCCTGCGTGTCGAACAAAAGCGCTTGACACGCGCCACCGTCGTTAGAGACAGGATGACATCGGGGCTTAAATTCAGGCTGACGCTCGGGATGACATCGGGGTCTATTGGTTTTGGAAGTCTGGCACGAGCTTTCGTCACTCGTTGGTACTCCCACTTACCGCATCATTTGCCCCTTTCGCTGCATCCAACCTAGCATTCGGGTGAACGGCGTTCCTTTTTCGCGGCAGAGCTAGTACAGTCGAATCAAGCGTTTAGGTCATTTACTTGGTCATGCACTTGGTCATGTACCAGCGGTTCGAGGGAACCTGCGGAAGCACGGGCCGAACCCGGGATGAGACCTGTCCGGATGCTAAAATAGACGAATACCCACTATGCCTCTAAAAACACTGTTTCTGAATCCCCCGTCTTTTGAAAACTTTGATGGAGGCGCCGGCTCACGTTGGCCCGCGACTCGTGAAATTGAAAGTTTCTGGTATCCCGTGTGGCTGGCTTATCCGACGGGCATGCTGGAGGGGGCGCGGCTGCTCGATGCGCCGTCGCATCATGTGTCGGGCGAAGAGACTATCAAAATTGCGCGGGACTATGAATTTCTGGTGCTGTTTACTTCTACGCCGGGATTTCCTGGGGACATTCTGCTCGCGAAGGCGATCAAGCAGGCGAATCCTACGATCAAGATTGCGTTTGTTGGCCCGCACGTGACCGTGCTGCCGGAAAAATCTCTGCGCGATTGCCCGGAGATTGATTTTATTTGCCGCAAGGAATTCGATTACTCGGTGGTCGACTACGCCAAGGGCAAGCCGCTGGCGGAGATTACTGGCGTGTCTTACCTGCAGGCGGACGGAAAAGTCGTGCACAATCCCGACGCCCCGCAATTGCAAGATCTGGACGCGCTGCCGCACGTCACCGAAGTTTATAAGCGCGATCTCGAAATCAAGAATTACAACGTGCCGTTCTTGCTGCATCCGTACGTGGCGCTCTACACCACGCGCGGCTGCCCGGCGCAATGTACTTTCTGCCTGTGGCCGCAGACGCTGAGCGGGCATCCTTGGCGGAAGCGCTCTACTGATGACGTGGCGGCGGAAATGGCCAAGGCCAAACAACTTTGGCCGGATGTGAAGGAATTTTTCTTCGACGACGATACTTTCAACATTCAGAAAGCGCGGACTATCGAACTCTGTGGAAAGCTGAAGCCGCTGGGGCTGACGTGGTCCTGCACTTCGCGCGTGACTACCGATTACGAAACTTTGAAGGCGATGAAGGAAGCGGGATGCCGGCTGCTGATCGTCGGCTACGAGTCGGGCGACCAGCAGATTCTGAAAAACATCAAGAAGGGCGCGACGGTGGAACGCGCCCGGCAGTTCACTAAAGACTGTCACAAGCTTGGACTGGTCGTGCACGGAGACTTCATTCTTGGCCTGCCCGGCGAGACGCATGAGACTATCAACAACACGATCGCATTTGCCAAGGAACTCGACGTCGAGACGATTCAGGTTTCGGTGGCGCATGCCTATCCTGGTACCGAACTCTACGATCAAGTCGTGAAGAACGGCAACATCGTTGGCGACAACAAGATGGTTGATGAAGGCGGACATCAGCTGGCGCAGATTCAGTATCCGGGGCTGCCGGCGGATGACATTATGTCGGCGGTGCACCGTTTCTACGACGAATATTATTTCCGGCCCAAGGCCGTTTACCGCATTTTGCGGAAGGCGATGTTTGACAGCAATGACCGCAAGCGGCTGTATAAAGAGGCGAAGAGCTTTTTGAAGTTGCGCGCGGCCCGCAACAAGATGGTGAAGCAGCATGCTGCGGAAGCTGCGGCGGCCGAGCCGGTTAAGGCGTAGTCTTCGGGAGCTGCCCCACTCAAGCCAAAGTGCGGCTTGAATGGGCCACCGTCAGAGTTCTTTCGTGCGAGTTCATTAGTACGAGTTCAAGTGACCTTTCGCAAGTATCTGGTGCTGGCTGGAGTTACCGTCTTTGGAGCGGCTGGCGATTCTGTGCTCTCGCACGGGATGAAGCAGGTCGGCAACATTTCCATCCACGATTTGCCCAGCTTGATTTTCGCCGTGATGAATCCCTATGTCGCGATCGGCATTTTGCTGCTCCTGACGTTCATTGTTCTCAACATGACGGCGCTCTCCTGGGCTGATTTGACTTATGTTCTGCCGGCAACTTCCATGGGATACGTGCTGCTGGCATTGAGCGCGCGGTTTATTTTGCATGAGCAGGTCAGCCTGACGCGCTGGCTTGGGATTGTGCTGATCTCTGGAGGCGTGGGATTTATTGCAGGAAGTCCTGCGCTTACTTCGCATTTGCATGAAGAGGAAAAATCCCCACTTCTCGCCGCAAAAGACACGGCGAGAAATGGGGCACCCGCGCCTGCTCATGGGACACACGCGGAAGAAGTCGTTTCCAGCGTGGTGGAACCATGAAGCACGCCTACATCTGGGGTGGGATTCTGACCATTGCCTTCTTTTCTGTGGTGGGCGACGTTCTGCTGGCGCGTGCGATGAAGCAGGTGGGTGACGTGCACGCGCTGTGGCGCAGCGCTGGCCTGTGGACCGTGGTCAGCCGTGTGGCTTCGAATCCGAATATTTTTATGGGCGTGGCCGCGATGACCGTGGCGTTCTTCACGCTGCTGTTCGCGCTCTCCTGGGGAGACTTGAGCTTGGTTGCTCCGGCGGCTGCGTCGCTCACGTTTATCGGGAATGCGTTCGCCGCTAAGATTTTCCTGCACGAAAAAGTCGACCGCCGCCGATGGATCGCCGCCGTGCTGGTGGCGGCCGGCGTGGCGCTGCTGGCTGGATAAGAACCGCAACCTGAATTTCCCTACAGAATCTCTTGCACCTTGCCCCCGGCAGGCGCATACTCTCGCGCAAGGGGGTGCTCCTATGCACAGAATGGCATTGCTCATCATGGTCGCCCTGCTCAGCATCAGCGCAGGTCATTCCACTTCGCCGTCGGCGGACTGGGCGATCAACGCCACTGCAATTGAGGCGTGCAGCTGTCCACACTTCTGCATGTGCTATTTCAACGCACATCCTGCAGCTCACCACGAAAACGGCCAGACGGAACACTTTTGCAAGTTCAACAACGCCTACAAAGTCAACAAGGGACACTACGGAAACATTGATCTCACCGGCGCCAAAGTATGGCTGCATGGCGACCTCGGCGGGGATTTTTCACAGGGCCAGATGGACTGGGTGGTCGCAACTTTCGATAAAGGGACCTCGGCTGAACAACGGCAGGCGCTGGGCGAAATTCTGGGGCACGTGTTTCCCGTGAAGTGGAAATCTTTTCAGACCGATGAGGGGGATATCGATACCTGGACCTTCGACAAGGACCAAGCCCATGCGACGCTCAACGGAGGCAAGACGGCTGAGATCAAGCTCAAACGTTTTCCGGGGATGACCGACGAGCCGGCGGTACTGAAAAATGTTAAGTACTGGGGTACACCGCGTAACGATGGTTTCGTCATGATGCCCAACGAACTGGAGACCTATAAAGAGGGTCCGAAGACGTATGAATTCAAGGGGACGAACGGATTCATGCTCACGTTCGACATGACTTCCAAAGACGTTCCCGCGCCCAAAGGCTCCTCGATGAGCTACTGACGACAGTCTTGGCACGACACTTGAATGCGCCGGATCGTTAATGCGCCGGATCGTTGCCGGCGCATTTTTTCTATCGCGGCTTGTGGCGCGATCTCCCCCAGCGGATTCGCCGACATTTAATACAGAATTAACTTCCGAGTAACATTCGGCGGACCATACTTCTGCGATCCTCTCGTGGAGGTATCTCATGAACAAGTTGATCGTGGCAGGAACTGCGCTGGCGATGACGCTGGCGTCGACGACACCGGGAATTACGGCGGATTCGGGCCGTGTGGGTTCGGGGAAGATCAAGCATGTGCTGCTGTTGAGCATTGACGGCATGCACGCGGTGGATTTCTATAACTGCGCCAACGGAATCGCGGGCGTGAACGGCGGGGAAGCATACTGCCCGAATATGGCTGCGCTGGCGCAGACGGGTATCAACTATGTGAGCGCCGAGTCGGCGAAGCCTTCGGACTCGTTCCCAGGAATGGCGGCGCTGGCCTCGGGCGGCACGCCGAAGACGACCGGGCTTTATTACGACGTCGCCTATGACCGTTCGCTGGACGCACCGGCCGCGACCACCGGCACCGGCCTGGCTGGGGGACCCTGCACGCCTTATGCGCCACCGACCGGAACCACTACCGACAACGATCAGGGCGTCGACATTGACGATAGCCAACTCAATGGCGGCGCACCGAGAGCGGCATTGACTGAGGGCGGCGTTGCGTCGCTCGATCCCACGAAACTGTCGCGCGACCCGCAGGCGGGCTGCGCGCCGGTTTGGCCCTGGAACTTTATTCGGGTGAACACTGTTTTTGGCGTCATTCACGCCGCAGGAGGCTATACAGCGTGGATCGACAAGCACCCTTCGTACTCGTTTGTGGGTGGGCCGGGCGGCACGGGCCTGAATGACTATTATTCGCCGGAGGTCAACTCCACTGTCGTGAAGCTGCCCGGTGTTACGACACTCGACGGAGTTTCGTGCGATCCGATCCGCGACAAAGCCAGTCTGGGCGGATGGAACAGCAGCTTTGAGAATATTCAGTGCTATGACGCGATCAAAGTGTACGCACTGCTGAACCAGATTGCGGGCAAGACGCATTCGGGCGCTCCGGCCGTGGTTCCGGCGGTCTTCGGTATGAACTTCCAGTCGGTGTATGTGGGGGAATCGGTGAACGAAGCGGGCGTGGCCGTGGGGGGTTACAAGAACGCCGCAGCCGCACCCGGCGAGCAGTTGCTGAAAGAGATCGAGTACGTGGACACTGCGGTCGGAGCGATCGTGGGCGCACTCAAGACTGCCGGGATTTACGACAACACGCTGCTCATCATTACGGCGAAGCACGGCGAGTCGCCAATCGATCCGACTCGCTACGTGGCAGATGGAGCAAACACGCCGGCTACGCTGCTGGGAAATATGATTCCTTTTTCGGAGTCGCCTCTGAACTCGACGGGCATCGGCGCAACCGAAGACGATGTTTCGGTGTTGTGGCTGAAGAAGGGCGTGAACGTGAATACGGCTGTGGAACTGCTCGAGAATAATGCGGGGCCGATCGGCCTGGGGCAGATTTACTACGGGCCTTCCCTGGCGCTGAACTACAATCTGGGCGGCCTTGGAGCGGGGCTGGATCCGCGGTCGCCTGACATTATCGTGACCCCGAACGTGGGCGTAACTTACTCGGGCAGCACGTCGATGATTGGCGACCACGGCGGATTCGCACACGACGATACCAACGTCGTTATGCTGGTGGCGAATCCTGCGTTTAGCGCGCGGACGGTCACGTCTCCAGTGGCAACGCGGCAGGTGGCACCGACGATCTTGCGAGTACTGGGGCTTGACCCCGGGCTGCTCGACGCGGTGCAACAGGAAGGTACCGCGGTGCTGCCTGAGGTTGTGAGCCAGTTGAAAAAATAAACGTTAGCTGGGCAAGAGGAGCTGCGGTCCCGGCTGCTCTTTGTTTGGAAATTGCGTTTAGAGATTGTGCTTTAGAAATCGCGGCGCGGCCCGGGCAGGGCTGCGCCGTTTTGTATTTTGGGTCGGTTCGTCTCGTCCGCGAAGGGGCAGCCGAGCTTTGCTCGGCCCATCCGGGTCTGAGACCCGGATCCACACGAACTCACAAGCCGCGAACTTAGAACAGGCGCATGAATCCGGAGGCTGGCAGGTCGGGTGAGAGGAAGTGGGAGTCTTTGAATCCGGCGGCGCGGGCCAGGGCTTCGGCTGCGAGGTATCCGCTGCGGACGGCGCCTTCCATGGTGGCGGGCCAGCCGGTGGCGGTCCAATCGCCGGCGAGGAAGACCCGCGGCCAGGCGGTGATCGCTGTGGGGCGATGGTCGTCGATTCCGGGGCGCGGGGAATAGGTGGCGTGGAGTTCTTTGATCACCGTGGACTGTACTAAGTTGGCTTCGCGCGCGGTGGGGAAAAATTCGCGGACTTCGGCGAGGGCGAGGTCGACGATTTCGGCGCGCGATTTGTCGATTAGGGACTTCGACGAGCTCACGACTAGTTCGATGTAGCTACCACCCGCAGCGGCTAAAGCCGGATTCGTGTTGGACGCCTTAACGGCACGACTGAAGTCGTGCCCTTCCCGTTCTCGCCCCTCTCCTCGGTTCGTCTCCCTTTCGCGCTTTGCTTCGGTGCGCATCGGCTGCAAGCGCGATTTGTGGAACATCCATTGGATGGTGCGGTCGAGGAGGACGGCGTGGTCGAGGTCGGAAATCTGGCGGTCGAACCACAGGTGGATGCCGGTGATGGGGGCGGTCTCGAAGTGGGTGATTTGCTCGCGGATGGGAGAGCTTTCGGGAGTGTCGGGGAGAACTTTGTCTAGCGCGTCGAAGGGTAGGGCCAGGACCAGAAAGTCAAAGCCCCCACCCTGTCCCTGCAAAGTGCGCAGGGACAAGGGTGGGGCACCCGCTTCATTCGCGCCCGCGATTGAATCATTGCGGAGTCGTAGTTGAATGCGCGAGTCGTGGATCGCGAAGCCTTCGATGGGTTCGCGGAAGTGCAGTTCGCCGCCGCGGGCGCGGATGTAGTCTCCGGCTTTGTTGTAGAGGTCGGTGAGCGGGACGGTGGGCACGCCCATGTGACGGGCGGCGGGAGATTTCATGGATTCACGGACGACCTGGGCGGCGGCGGAAATGGAAATCAGATCAAGTTCTTCACTCAGGGCGCTGACTAGGATGGGACGCCAGAAGCGTTCTATGGCGGTTTTGGTTTGGCCGTGTTGATCGAGCCAGTGCTGGAAGGATTGTCCGGTGTCGCGTTGATTGGTGAGGGTGAGCGGGACCAGGGCGCGGGCGATGGCGAATTTATCGGGGCCGCTGAGAAATGAAAAATTCAAGAACGACGGGGCGGTGTGCAGCGGCGCGGGGAGCGGGGAAGATTTCATCACCGAGGTGCGGCCGCCGGGTTCGATGAAAGTCATTTCGTCGTACCAGCGGATTTGATCGGCTGCGCCGATGCGGTCGTAGAACTCGAGCAGGTTCGTGCAGACGCGGAAGAGAACGTGTTGGCAGTTGTCGACGACTTCGCCGGTGCCGGGATGTTCCCACGACGAGGCGCGGCCGCCGAGGAAGGGGCGCTTCTCGAATAGCGTCACTCGGAAACCGGCGTTGGATAGGGCGCAGGCGGCGGCGAGTCCGGCGAGGCCGCCTCCGGCGATCGCGACTGTGGGTTGGGGGGGAGTGGGCATTCGATCAGATTGCTGCAGAAATCCCCACTTCTCGCGCCAAGAGCGCGCGAGAAATGGGGCACCCGGAAAAATTTGAACAGCAGGTTCCTCCACTGCGCTCGCTTTCGCTTCGCTCCGGTCGGAATGACAAGAGCAGGAGTCGTTCACGGCGCTCGTTCGGGTGTGACACAGGCGCGGTGATCACAGGATTCGTTTGAGGAAGCCTTTCCCGAGGATGCGTAGCTTTTCCCAACGGCTGAGGGAGGTTTTGGCGGTGAAGACGTCGTATTGTTTCTCGGCGATGCGATCGAGTAGGCGGCGATAGATAGTGACCAGCACCCAGAGGGCTGGCTGGCTGTCTTCGGCAACGTAGGGGATGAGTTCTTCGCCGGAGGCGTAGAACTCGCGGGCGCGGTCGGCTTCGAGTGCCAGCACGGGACGGAAGCGCGTGGGATCGGGCGTTGTCAGCAGCTCTGCGGCGGACAGGCCGAATTTGGCCAGGTCTTCTTCGGGAAGATAGATTCTGCCCATGGCGGCGTCTTCTTTGACGTCGCGAATGATGTTGGTGAGTTGGAAGGCTAGGCCGCAGCGCTCGGCTAATGGCTCGGCGGCGGGATCGCGATATCCGAAGACGTGGATGCAGACTAAACCGACGACCGATGCGACACGATAGCAGTAGAGGCGGAGGTCTTCGAAAGTTTTGTACTGCACCGTGAGGCCGGGCACGGTTGGAGCGGAGGCCTCTGCCTCTTCAATATCCATCGCCGTGCCGTGGGCTAGTTCGTCCAGCAAGCCGGCGGGGATGGAGAAGCGGCGCTGGGCGTCGGTTAAGGCGAGCAGGATGGGGTCGTCGGTGGGTTCGCCTTGCTGGGCGCGGTGCAGGGAGGCGAGCCAGGTGTCGAGTTTCTGACGGCGGTCGAGGAGGCTGAGCGTGGGGTCGTCGCTGATGTCGTCGCATCGGCGCATGAAGGCGTAGACGGCGCAGAGCGCTTCGCGCTTGCGGCGCGGCAGGACCAGGAATGCGTAGTAGAAATTTTTGGCGGCCGTGCGCGTGATGCCTTTGCACACGGAATAGGCCATCACCAGCTGCGGCGGGGCTGGGGTCCAGGGGATGGGCATCTGCTGGGTCCCGGCGCTCATAATTGGTTCACCCCGCTTTGCTTGTCCTCGTTCGTCTCAGTTCTTCTTGCTCCTGCAACAGGCTTCCCAGCGAAAAGTTTGCCGATTGCAGCGCGAGCTACCAAGGCGAGTTTGCGAGGTTTTGAAATCGAAGGACGATTTCCGAGGACGGCGTAATTCTGCTTTTCGATTGCGTTGAGAATTTCCTGGCCGCCGCGGCTGAACAGATCGAGATCGATGGCCAGTTCGCTGTCGACTTTTTCTATCAATGGCAAGCCTTGGCGGAACCAGTCACGGGCGCGCTCGACTTCGAATTTCATCATCCTGCGAAAGGCCGGGGTGTTCTGGTCGCGGGCGATGTCGTCTTCGCTGACGTCGAAGCGGCGCAGGTCTTCGAGCGGAAGATAGATGCGGCCTTTGGCGTAGTCGGTTGTGACGTCTTGCCAGAAGTTGGCTAGCTGCAGAGCCGTGCAGGTGAAGTCGGAGAGGTGCTGGCGCTCAGGGTCGCGGTATCCGCAGAGGTAGAGCACGAGATGGCCGACGGGGTTGGCGGAATATTTGCAATAGGCCAGGACGTCATTGAAAGTTTCGAAGCGGGTGACGGTTTGATCCTGACGGAAGGCGATGAGCAGGTCGGAGAATTCGTGCTTGGGGATGTCGTAGAGGCGAACTGTCTCTGCGAGTGCAACGAAGACAGGATGCTTCGGAGTGCCTTCGTAGCAGGCATCCAGTTCGCGCTGCCATTCATCGAGTAATTCGAGCGAGGCGGCCGGGTCGCCGACTTCGTCGCCGAGATCGTCGGAAATGCGGCAGTAGGCGTAGACGTTGTAGAAATCCTGACGGAGGCGGCGGGGAAGAAACCAGCTGGCGACGGAGAAATTTTCGTAGTGGGTGCGGGCTAGACGGGCGCAGTAGGCGCGGGCCTCGGCGAGCGTGGGCGCGGACGCGGGGATGGCGTAGGCGGCGGGCAGGCGGGACCAGGCGAGCGCAGCGGTTGACGGCGGGATTTGCGTCGCGGTTTGGGTCATTATTGTGTTCAATGGTCGGTCGCTAAACATTCGCAACGAGTCATGGCTGCGAATTCCTTGTCAGGCCGGTGAGGGCACACGCAAACACGGGGTCCTTCGACTGCGTAACGAATGCGCGTTCGCGCACTCGTTACTCCGCTCAGGATGACAAGAACCTAAAACTGGATATTCAATCAACCATTAAAAATCAGCAATCAACAATTCTAATTCTTGTCAGTGGCCGGGGATGATTGCGGTTTTGATGTCGCTGCCGCGGTTGAGCATGTGGCGCAGAACCTGCTGCAGGCGCGACAGCGGAGCCTCGCCGGTGATGTAGTCGGTGGGGCGAATTTTCTTGGCCGCAATCAATCCAAAGGCCCGGCGAACTGTTTCTGGGGTGTGGTGGAACGTGGCTTTCAGAGTGATTTCGGAATAGTGCAGGCGATTGGTTTCGAGTTGCACCTTGGTTCCACTGGCGCAGCCGCCGAAGAAGTTGACGGTGCCGCCTTTACGGACCATGTCGACGGCCCACTCCCACGCTTCCGGCTTGCCGACGGCTTCAACGACTACGTCGCATCCACGCTTCTGCGGAGACAGGGCGCGGACGGCGTCGACTACGCTCGACACTTTGGTGGTTTGAATAATTTCATGTGCGCCCATGTGCTTGGCGGCTTCGACCTGGCTGTCGCGCTTGACTACGGAAATCACGTTGCAGCCGATGGCGCGGGCGACCTGAACGAACATAAGTCCGATGGGGCCGCCGCCGAGGATGGTGACGGTGTCGCCGATCTCGACGCCGGTTTCATGCAATCCGCGCAGCACGCAGGCCAAGGGCTCGGTCATGGCCGCGTCTTCGAAGGTTACGTTGGCGGGGATGATCAGCATGTTGGCTTCAACAATGCGACGGGGGACGCGAATATATTCAGCGTAGGCGCCGTTGTTGAACAGAAGATCTTCGCAGAGGTTTTCCTGATGCTTGGAGCAGTAGAAGCACATCTGGCACGGAGCCGAGTTGAGGGCGACGACGCGCATGCCCTTTTTGAAACCGGTGACGCCAGAGCCGACCTCTTCAATAACGCCGGCCAGTTCGTGGCCGAAAAGGGCGGGAGGAACGATCATGCGGGCGTGATAGCCACGCTGGAATACCTTGAGATCGGTGCCGCAGGTCAGTGCGACTTGAACTTTGACCAGAACCTCGCCGTCTCCCACGCGAGGGATGGGCACTTTTTCAATCTTGAGGTCTTCTTTGCCGTACAAGACGGCAGCGGTCATTTTTCCGTTCACTGCGCTTCCTTCCAGTTGCCTCAGGGGCTAAAGCCCCGCCTACGTAAGTCCCTTAACGGCACGACTGAAGTCGTGCCCTTTTACGAACCTTGCACGACTAAAGTCGTGCCCTTCCACAAAACCTTGCGGCTGACGCCGCGTCGTCTTCCCAAACTAACTTGCCCAATCACTGCCGGGCTGAATCATGATCTTCATGGATGAAGGTTGGGGATGGGCCGCCAGATCCAGGGCTTGCGGGCTCTGCGGGAGCGAGAAGCGATGGCTGACCAGCCGTTCCAGATCCATCACACGGTTCATGACAAAACGGACTGATTCATCCTGCAAATCGACCGATGCACTATAAGACCCAACCAATGTCTTCTCATCGACACACACGGCTGCTGGATCGATCAATGCTTCTCCATGCTGGGTTTGCGCAAAAAGTAACACCCGCCCACCCGGACGGGCCGCATCCATCGCTGTACGAATCAGGGAGTTGCCGCCGACAGCGAGAATCACCGCGTCGGCGCCACGCCCCTGTGTCAACTCGCGGACACGGTCGACGACATTTGCCCGCGATGCATCAATTGTAAGGTCTAATCCGAAACTTGATCCTATTCTAAGCCTCTCGGGATACAAATCGGAAGTAATTAAGGTGGCCCCGGCCTGCCGGGCCAGGACGCTTAGGATGATGCCGATGGGACCTTGCCCAATGGTTAGAACGGTTTCACCCTGGCGGAGGCGCAGGGCCTCGATGCCTTTCATGCAGGTGTTGACCGGTTCCACGAAGCAGGCTTGCTCGTAGGAAACGCCGTCCGGAATGCGGACGGTGCCGTGGTCGACGATCCAATCCATGACGCGGACGTATTCGGCGAAACCCCCGCCAGAAGGCTCGAATCCGGCGGTGCAGCCGACTTTCTTGTAGGTCGAACACTGAGCAAATGTTTTGTTATGGCAGTAAAAGCACTCGCGACAAGGAATGTGGTGGAAAACCATGACTCGATCGCCGGGGCGATAGTTCTGAACCCCTTCGCCGACGGCAGCGACCATGCCGGAAGTTTCGTGTCCGAAGATGCGGGGCGCGGAGTGCGAGCCTGTGGAAATCTTTTTGAGGTCGGTGCCGCAGACGCCGCACGAATGGACGCGGACCAGCATTTCACCTGGGCCGATCTTGGGAACAGGGACAGTTTCGAGACGGACGTCGTTTACGCCGCGGTAGACTGCAGCTTGCATGGTCGCGGGGATCGCGTGCGGATGACTTTCAACCGCATACTGTCCGGCAAGGGCCATCGAGACATTTTAGATGATGGGAGGAGGGAAATTGCTTCAAAACGGGGGATGGGGGTGCTCGATGGTAACGGCAGGGAGGGAAACGCTCTGTGCGCTGGCGTACGTTGCAAGCGCTAGGGAAGCTTTGCGAATCCGCGGGGGCGCCCGTGGGACAGCCTGCAAGATGCCGGCGCTACTATGCCGCGGCTTTCATGCTATGCTGCGCAAAACTTTCGCCTTCGAGATTTGACTGGATCGGAAAAACCGTGCTGATTGAAATGCGGCTCGAACACTATGCGGTGATCGACAGCCTGGTGGTGGAGTTCGGGCAGGGGCTGAATTTGCTGACGGGTGAGACCGGAGCGGGGAAGTCGATCCTGGTGGATGCGCTGGCGCTGTTGCTGGGGGAGAAGGCGTCGAGCGACGTGATCCGCGCGGGGGCGGAGCGGGCCGTGGTGTCGGCGGTGTTTGAGGCGGAGGGCGCCGTTGAAAAACCGCTGGCCCGCATTCTGGAACAGAACGGATTGTCCGAGTCGGACGACGGGACGCTGATTGTGCGGCGCGAAATTGCGGCCGGAGGTAAGGGGCGAGTGTTCGTGAACAACCAGCCGGCGACCGTGGCCGTGTTGCGGCTGCTGGCGCCGCATCTGGCGACCATTCACGCGCAGAACGAATCCATTTTGTCGTTTGATGGTCCGGCGCGGTTGGAGTTGCTGGATGCGTTTGCGGGCAGCCAGCTCGACGCGGTGGAAGCGGGATTCGCGGCGTGGAAACAGATTCGCGGGCGCATTGAGGAGTTGGAGCGCGGCGAGCAGGACCGGCTGCGGCTGGTGGATTTGTGGATTTTTCAAAAACGCGAGATCGAAGAAGCGCGCCTGGAGATCGGTGAAGATGAACGGCTGGAGACGGAAAAGCGCGTGCTGGCGAACGCCGAAAAAATTTATAACGCGGCCATGAATGCGTTTGATCTCTTGTATGAGGGCAACGGGTCGACGGCGTCGTCGCTGCGCGCGGCACAAAAGCAGGTGGAAGAGTTGGTTCGTTACGAGCCCAAGTTTCAGGAGGCTCTAGCCGCGCTGGAGACGGCGCGCATCAGCGTGGAGGATGTGGGCGCGACCGTGCGTGATTATGCGGGCGGGATTCACGCGTCGCCGGAGCATCTGGTGCAGGTGGAGGATCGGCTGGCGCTGCTCGACCGGCTGAAGCGCAAGTATGGGCCGACGCTCGAGGAAGTGATTTCTTTTGGGGCGGAAGTGGGGCGGAAGTTGTCGGAGGTTGAGAACAAGGACGAGATTCTGCGGGGACTGCGCAGCGAGTTGGCGCAGGCGGCTGGGGAGTATCTGCGGGCGGCGCGGACTCTGTCGAAAAGACGCGCCGAGGCGGCGCGGCGGCTGGAGAAGTTGGTCGAGGCGGAGATTAATGATCTCGCGATGAAGTCGGCGTTTCGGATCGAGATCTCTACTTCCGAGGAAAGCGCGGGCTGGACGGGCGCGGGCATCGACCAGGTTGTGTATATGATCTCGACCAATCCCGGAGAGCCGCTGCGGCAGTTGGAACATATCGCTTCGGGTGGGGAATTGTCGCGGGTGATGCTGGCGCTGAAGGCTAGTGTGGAGGCGGGCGCGGATGCTACTTCTCGTAAAGAACGCGAGAAAGTCAAAGACCCCGCTTCTCGCAAAGGACGCGAGAAACGGGGCACCCAGAGGACTTTGGTGTTTGACGAGATTGATACGGGCATCGGAGGGCGGGCGGCGGAAGCTGTCGGGAAGAAGCTGAAAGCGCTGTCGCGGTCGAATCAGGTTTTGTGTGTGACCCACCTGCCGCAGATTGCGACTTTTGGCGATCATCATTACGTCGTCGAAAAGAAAGAAGACAAAAAAGAATCGGGCGGGCGCACGCGGACTACGATTCGCGCCGTGACTGGCGAGGAGCGTACCGAGGAAGTGGCGCGCATGCTGAGCGGGGCGAAGCTGACTGAGACTTCACGCAAGCATGCGGAGCAGATGATTAAGGCTAATGGATGAGGCTAAGGAGTAGAGGCAACGGGTAAGTCTAGCGGCTGAGGATGCGGATGCCTTCGGTGTGGGCCTCAGCCAGGGTGGTTCCGGAACTGTCGGCGACTTTGATGTTGAAGTTGACCGTGATCTTGGCCTTGGTTTCGACCGCCGATCCATTCTGCAGGACTGGTTTGAAGCGCCATTCGCGAACCGCTTCTTGAGCGGCTGAGGCCAGGATAGCCGGACCGCTGAGCACGTGGAGATCTTGAACGACGCCGTCGGCGCCGATGATGGCCTGCAAAATAACCGAGCCCTGAACGTTCATGTGCTGCGCCAGCAGCGGGTAAGACGGCTGCTGAATGTCGGCCGACATGGGCTCGAGTTCGGCTGCGTTGGTGGCTGGGGCAGAGTTGGCAGCCAGGTGCGCCGGGCGGTTGAGCTCAACTTTTGTGGTGTTGCTGCCGGGATGAATCTTGTGGTGCGTGTCGCCGGCGACGACTTCAACGTCCAGCGGAGGCAACACGGTCCGCGTCATCGTGGTGGGTGCGTCGGCGGGTTGCGGCGCGTCGATGGGATTGACCGCGGACTTGGCGGCCGGAATCTGCTTCTTGACGGTGGGAATTGACTTGGCATGCTTGACGGCGGGTGGAATCGAGGTGGCCGTCTGGGATGCCGCGTATCCGGTTCCATCCATCTCAACTGCCGCGGGTACCGAGCCGAACCAGAATTGCCGGTCCTTCATGACCACAACCCCGAGCGCCACAACCAGAATGAAGAGCGCGAGCAGCAGCCTGCGGTGCTGTCTGTCCTCGTATGAGGATCGACCCTGGGCGGGTCTTGCGGTCGGTCTCGGTTGCTGTTCCAGCATTTCTAGGGGACCTGGAAGTTTGCTAACGACCTCAATATGTTGCTTCACCCGGGCGACGGCGGCAATGGCACTGGGAGGGGGAAGGCGTGGCACGAGAGGGCCATATGGAAGAAAGACGACAGTCAGGCAAATGGGTCCGTTCGCTGCCCGGATATCCCACTTCACTGCTAATCCCAGCGCTTTCTTTGGGTTACGTTGACCATTGGGGTACTTTCCGGTAGTTTATTAGTATCGCCACAATGGGGATCGTGTACCCTGAAGGTAGGGATTTTGTGGCGATTCTGTACTTCAAAGAGCATCTAAACGGCTAACAAGCGGGGTGCAATGGCGGGAATTTCAGCAGCAAAGAATGATGGGAAGACCTTATTGTTGCTCAAGCCTCGCGGCTTTTGCGCGGGCGTGGTGCGTGCGATCGATGTGGTCCGGATTGCACTGGAGGCGTTTGGGCCGCCGATTTATGTGCGCAAGGAGATCGTCCACAACAGTTTTGTGGTCGAGGAACTGCGCGGCAAGGGCGCGATTTTCGTCGACAGCGAAGACGAAGTGCCGAATGGCGAGCGCATTATTTATAGCGCTCATGGAGTTTCGCCTGAAGTACGCGAACACAGCGAGCGACGCGGGTTGCGAGTGATTGATGCGACTTGTCCGCTGGTCACCAAGGTGCACGTGGAGGCGGTGAAGTTTGCCAAGGAAGGTTATTCGCTCATCCTGATCGGACACAAAGATCACGACGAGGTGATTGGGACGCTGGGCGAAGCTCCGCTGGTGACGCAGGTGGTGGGATCGCCGGAGCAGGTGGCGTCGTTGAGCGTGCCGGACCCGGGGCGCGTGGCTTATCTGACGCAGACCACTTTGAGTCTCGATGAGACCAAGGACATTATTGCGGCGCTGAAGAAGAAGTTTCCAGCGATCAAAGGGCCGGCGGCGCAGGATATTTGTTATGCGACGGAAAACCGGCAGGTCGCGGTGAAGCAGGTAGCTTCTGAGGCCGATTTGCTGCTGGTGGTGGGATCGGAGAACAGTTCGAACTCGAACCGGCTGGTGGAAGTGGCGCGCAACCTGGGTACGAATGCGCATCTGATTGATAGCTGCAACGACATTGAAGCGGAATGGCTGAAGGGCGTGAAGACGATTGCGTTGACAGCGGGAGCGTCGGCGCCGGAGCACCTGGTTGAGGAGACGGTCGAGTTTTTGCGCCATAAGGGATTCGGCAACATGGAAGAACTCGAAGTGATGCCGGAAAACGTGCGCTTCGGGCTGCCGCCGGAGATTGTCGAGGCGATTGCCGCGGCTCCGGGCGCGGGCGATTAGTTCGAGCTGGATGAGGTCGTTGTCGGAGAGGTGAAGAGATGACGATTGACGAGCGTCTCGATCGACTAGCAGAGCGCCACGAAGCTTTGACGCAGAGTGTTGAGCTCCTTGCCCGCGACTTGAGCGAACTACAAGATGTTGTCAAGGATCTCGGCGGTTTCACAAAGGATATTGCTGAGGGTACGGCGAGATTGCTGCACGTCGCCCAGATCCACTAGCAGCGCATCAGTCGTCTTGAAGGCGGAGAGAAATAGGCACAGCGGAAGGATTGTCTGAGCATCCTTAGATCGGTGCTCAAAATGGAGCAATGAACTGATGGACAAGAACTCCCCCGATGCAAATTTCACCTCTGCAAATATTGGTTCCAACTCCTCTCTCGGTTCCAACCCACAGCTTCGCTTCGGAAAGATTGAAGGTCTGGGCAGCCGCGTGGGCGCGGCGATTGCAGCGGCGAAGAAATTTCTGTTCTCGCAGCAGCATGACGAAGGTTACTGGTGCGGAGAACTCGAAGCCGATACTACGCTCGAGTCGGATTACATTCTGCTGCACACGCTGCTGGGGACGGGGAACCCGGAGCGATTCCAGAAGGCGGCGAACTGGATTCTGCGTCACCAGAATGAAGACGGAGGGTGGAGTATCTATGCCGCCGGGCCGTCGAATGTCAGCGCATCGGTAAAGGCTTATTTCGGGCTGAAGCTGGCGGGATACACGGCCGATCATCCGGCCTTGGCGCGCGCCCGCAAGAAGATTCTGGAGATGGGCGGGGTCACCGAAGTTAATACATTCACCAAGATCTATCTTTGTTTTTTCGGGCAGTACGACTACGACGCGGTTCCGGCGATTCCTCCGGAGATCGTGCTGTTTCCGAACTGGTTCTGGTTCAACATCTACGAAATCTCATCGTGGTCGCGCGCCATTCTCGTGCCGCTGTCGATCTGTTACGCCAAGAAGCCATTCAAGAAAATTCCGCGCGAAATGGGCGTGGAAGAACTTTTTGTCGGTGGCATGCAGAAATCGCGCATGCACTTGCAGTGGGCGAAAAAACTGGTTTCGTGGCGCAACTTCTTTCTGTTCCTGGACCGGATGACGCATTGGTTTGAGCGCGTGCATGTGCGGCCCCTGCGTTCGATCGCTCTGAACAGCGCCGAGAAATGGATGCTCGCGCGCTTCGAGATGAGCGACGGGCTGGGCGCGATTTATCCGTCGATGATGAATGCGATCATTGCGCTGCGCTGCCTGGGATATTCGCTGGACGATCCGCAGGTGATTCGCGCGCTGGATGAGTTTGAAAAGTTGGGGATCGAAGAGGAAGACACGTTCCGCATGCAGCCCTGCATGTCGCCGGTGTGGGACACGGCCTATGCGATGTTTGCGCTGGGCGAGGCGGGAGTTCCGGCGAACGATCCGCGGATGGTGAAGTGCGCCGACTGGATTCTGCAGAAACAAGTGCGCAATGTGGGCGATTGGAAAGTGAAAAACAAGAAGGGGCAGCCGGGTGGCTGGTACTTCGAGTTTAACAATGAGTTTTATCCGGATGTCGATGATAGCGCGATGGTTTGCCTGGGGCTGAGTCGCGTGGAACATCCCAATGGACGCTACCAGCGCGAGTCGGTGCAGCGCGCCATCGACTGGATTTTTTCCATGCAGTGCAAAAACGGCGGCTGGGCGTCGTTTGACAAAGACAACGACAAGATGGTGTTCGAGCACATCCCGTTTGCCGATCACAACGCCATGCTCGATCCCCCGACGGTCGACATCACGGGGCGCATTCTCGAAATGCTCGCGACCTACGGATACGACAAGAATCATCCGGCGGTGAAGCGGGCGATCACCTTTGTCAGAGAAGAGCAGGAGCCGGACGGCAGCTGGTTCGGGCGCTGGGGCGTCAACTACATTTACGGTACGGCGCTGGTCCTGCGCGGGCTTGAAGCGATTGGCATGGACTTGCACGAACCTTGCGTTCAGCAGGGCGCCGAGTGGGTGCGCATGGTGCAGAACGCCGATGGCGGCTGGGGCGAAACCGTGGGGTCGTACGATGATCCGAACTTGCGCGGGCAGGGCGAGAGCACGCCGTCGCAGACCGCGTGGGCGATTCTGGGATTGCTCGCGGCCAACGACATTCGCAGCGATTCGGTGGCGCGCGGCGTGGCCTACCTGCTGCGCACGCAGAGAAAAGATGGGTCGTGGGATGAGCCGTTCTTTACCGGCACCGGTTTCCCGCGTGTGTTTTATTTGATGTATCACCTCTACCGCGATTATTTCCCGCTGCTCGCGCTGACCACGTACGCGAAAGTTATGGAGAAGGCGGAGCGTTAGCTCGCGTTCGGCTAAACTCTGATTCGAGTTTCGGCGATTTGCCATGACAACTTCCGAGCGATGGATCGGGGCGGTGGAGGACGCGTGCGCCGAGCCGGATCTGGTGCGCTCCAACAAACTGATAACGAGGCTGCACTACTTACTCTCCGAGGCACTCGCCGACAGGTTGGGGCGCGAGGGTGGGCCGAACTTCCATTCATGGGCGGTTTGGGGCTCGCGCAAAGCAGGCGTGACGATCCGGCAAGAAGACCTGGGCACCGCGATCGCCAACGCCACCGTGACTGCAGGTGTCGCTGGCGCCGTGATCGGTGCGGCGACGGGAATCTTCGCCGGGCGATGGCTCTCCTGGACTCCTGACTACCTCACAGCGGCGATCGGAGCGGTCACTGGGTCGCTGACGGGCGGCTGGACAGGGAGACAGATAGCGATCTGGAGCCGTGCGAAAGCCGCGAAGCTCATACTGCGCGGCAATCAAATCGTGATTCAAGACATCGGGAAGCAGTCTGCGCGGTTTCCAGAATTGCTCGAAAACGGTGCCTCGAGCGAGGGACGCGAAGCATTCTTCGCGGCCCTGAGCACGGGCCCGACCGAACGCCACGGCCAGGATCGGCTCGCGATTGCATTTCGTCACTACCTCGCCGCGTTCGACTCGAGAGATCTGGAAGCGAAGCGTGCGGCGATGATTGCGGGGAACTGTGAGATCGTCTACCACGAGCATATTCATCTTGAGCCGTATATTCGGGGCGCAATGCCGTTTATCGTACGGCGCTGTGCAACGCAGAGATTGATGACTTACGAGATCGGCGAGAAGGTCTTGGCAGTTGGCGAAGACCTTCCGGGCATCGGGTCGAAGACGGCTGCGAGAAACTGGGCGAAGATCGAGGAACGCATGCGGTATGTCTTCGCTCTCTTCCGAAAGTTCCACGACGCCCCGGAAGTGTTCTCAACGCCCTACCCCCATATGGAGATGGTACAGATAGCAAAGTCCAGGCATCGTTCAATCTGAGAACCTCAACTTGCTGCGATCATGCGATGTACTCAAACCTCATAACCTAGAAGCTGCGTGGTGTGTCTGCTCGCCGTCCGCTCCTTCCGCATCAGTCCGTCCACGATCCACCAGCCCTTGCATTAGACTTAACAACTGAGAAACGCTTTTGAAAGCCTTCGTCACAGGCGCTACAGGATTTCTGGGATCGCACGTTGCCAGTGCTCTTGCTGAACAGGGCGCGGAGTTGCGGCTGCTGGTGCGGCCTACGAGCAATCTGAAAAATCTGGAAGGGCTGCTTTCCTCGGGTCGCAACGCCGAGACTGCAACCGGCGATCTGCGCGACGCCGCGTCTCTCGAACAAGCTATGTCGGGGTGCGACACTGTGTTTCATGTGGCGGCCGACTATCGGCTCTGGGTGCGGGATCCGGAGGAGATGTTCCGGTCGAATGTTGAGGGGACGTGGGCGATTCTGGAAGCGGCGCGAAAAAATGGCGTGCGGCGCGTGGTGTATACGTCGAGCGTGGCGACCATGGGATTCAGCAGCAATGGGCGTCCTCCAGGGCAATTTGGGCAACCCGCGGACGAGGATTCTCCGGTCTCGCTGGCCGACATGATCGGGCCTTATAAGCGGTCGAAGTTCATGGCCGAGCAGGTTGCACTGGAGGCGGGGCGCAGCGGGATGCACGTCGTAACGGTGAATCCGACGACCCCGGTGGGGGAGCAGGATGTGAAGCCGACTCCGACGGGACGGATCGTGGTGGATTTTCTGAAGCGCAAGTTTCCCGCCTATGTCGAAACGGGATTGAACCTGGTGGATGTGCGGGAGTGCGCGCGGGGGCACATCGCGGCGCTCGAAAAAGGGAAGTCGGGCGAGCGTTATATTCTGGGTGGAGAGAATCTTACGTTGAAGCAGCTTCTCGACACGCTCGGGGAAATTTCGGGGCTGCCTTCGCCGACGGTTAAGTTGCCTTATTTTTTCGCGCTGGCTGCGGGAGTCGTTGACGAAACTATTGCCGGGCGCTTGTTGCACCGCGAGCCGCGGGCTACGGTTGACGCGGTGCGCATGGGAAAAAAGAAAATGTTTGCCAGTTCCGGCAAAGCAGAGCGGGAACTGGGGTGGAAGATCGTTCCTGTGGAAAGCGCTTTGCGGCGGGCGGTACAGTGGTTCCGGGACAATGGATATGTTTAAGGTTGCGATTGTCGCCGCGCTGGAGAGGGAAGTGCGATCTCTCGTGAAGGAATGGAGAGTGCACGAGCAGGAAGCCAGCGGCCGACGGTTTCGATTTTTCGAGAAGGACGGCGCGGTTGTGGTTTGCGGTGGAATCGGGGCGGAAGCGGCGCGGCGGGCCGCTGAGGCTGTGATCGTGCTTTACGCTCCTAAGGTAGTGTGCTCGGCGGGCTTTGCCGGGGCGCTCGATCCGGGCCTTCGTGTGGGGGAGATCATTCAGCCGATGCGAGTGGTGAATGCGAGTGATGGCAGCAGTGTGAAACTGAATCGGGGCGAGGGCGTGCTGGTCAGTTTCGGTGCCGTCGCGACGCCGGCGCAGAAGGCGAAGCTGCGAGATTCGTTTGGCGCGCAGGCCGTCGACATGGAAGCGGCTGCGGTGGGCCGCGCAGCAGAGGCTCGAGGAGTTGGATTCGCGGTGGTGAAAGTGATTTCGGACGAATTCGATTTCAGCTTTCCGGCGATGGAGCGGTTCGTCGATCCGAGTGGACTGTTTCTCGAGGGTCGATTCGCCTGGTTCGTCGCCGTGCGACCGTGGTTGTGGCCACACGTTTTCCGGCTGGCGCGGAACAGCGGTCGCGCTTCTCGCGCGCTGTGCGACTGGCTCCGCAAAATGGATCCTGCTGCGATGGAGAACTCTTCTAGCACTGAATCGCTCGAGGCGGCGAACCGCCCATGAAACGAGCGATGAAGCAGGCGGCACTTTCGTTTCTGGCGCGGGTCATACTCGCTGCGCCGCTGCTTAGCCAGAGCGCTCCTCCTACGATTTATGCCGAGAGCTTTCGGCAGGGTTCAATGCACATTACCGAAGAGACATTCGACGCCAAGCTCACTCCTGACAATCCGACGTACCGCGAGCGCATTAAAGACTCGGCGGGCAACGATCGCTATGAGATGACGATCACGCCGCTGGTGCTGGAGGGCAGCAACGAGATTACGTCTTGGCGGGTCGCGCTTAAAGACTTGCATCACACAATCTATAGCAACGTTCTGCTGGTGGACCAGAGGCCTTCGGCTGATCCGAAGAACAATCTATGGTGGCTGAATCCGAACCGCTTTAGCGCGGTGCCGATTCGCACGCGGCGGATCATGAAGGTCGACGGATTTTATGTGGCGATGCAGGTCAAGGATATGCACTTCACGCCGCTGGATTCGCCTTACCTAGATTCGATGACGGTGGAGTTTGCGTTCAGCAATCACGATCCGCGATCGACTCATTAAGATCGAGCCATTGAGCCCCGGCAGGCGAGCGCAGGCAGGGAGGGCTGCAGGTCAATCGGTCAGCGGCCTTCTTCGAGTTGGGCGAACGCTTTTCAGGGGCCAAAGCCCAGTTGACATTGGACGCTCTAACGCGGCGCTGAAGCGCCGCTCTTCCACAGGGCACGCACTAAGTATTTCGTTGGCAGATGAGGTACGGGCGTAAAGAGTGCAGGCCCGTTCATCTATAATTAATCGGGCGTTCTCCTAAAACACGATGCATTTCTTTCCCTTGCTGGTAGTGTTCATCGGCGGCGAAGTCGTCGACATGCTGCTCAACACTGGCCCCGTGGCCAAGCTGGTTCTGGTTGCGCTGGTGGGTTTCAGCCTGATTTCCTGGGCGATCATCCTGACAAAGTGGAGCCTGCTGCGGCGGGCGCGCACGCAGAGTGGGCGATTCGTGCGCGCGTTTCGCAAAGCGCAGAGGCTGCAGGATATTGCGGCCGTGGCGGAACAGTTCAAGCCCAGCCCGCTGGTGGGGGTGTTCGAAGGTGGATACGAAGAATATAAGCGGCAGGCCGTGACCTCGGGGACGATTCGGAATCTGTTGTCGATTCAGCGCGGAATGCAGATTGGGGCATCGGAGGCAATCACGCGGCTGGAGCGAAATATGCCTTGGCTGGCGATTACGGCCGCGGTGTCGCCGTTTGTCGGCCTGTTCGGTACGGTGTGGGGCATTATTGATGCGTTTCAGGGACTCGGAACCGCGGGAGCGGCGACGTTGCGCGCGGTCGCTCCCGGCATTTCGGAAGCTCTGATCACGACGGCGGCCGGGTTGGCGGCGGCGATTCCCGCGGTGATTGCCTATAACCTGATTGGCGCGTCGATCCGCGAGTTCGCGGCGCGCAGCGACGATTTTGCGCTTGAAGTGCTGAATGCGGTCGAGCACAGCCAGGCGGCCGCGCAAGTTGCGACCCAGGTTGGCCCGGAGGTGAGGCGCTGATGGCCTTTACTGCTTCGAACGGTCGGACGCAGACTGCGATGGCGGACATCAACATCACTCCGCTGGTGGACGTGGTGCTGGTGCTGCTGATTATTTTTATGGTGACCGCGCCGGTGTTGCAGTCTGGCATCGACGTCAGCGTACCGAAAACGAAGACGGTGCGCGAGATCACGCAGGAACGGGTGGTGATCACGATCAACAAAGATCAGCGCGTCTTTTTGGGTAACGACGCCATCAACATTAATGAGATTGGAAGCAGGTTGCGGCAGAAGATTCGCGACCCGCGCAACCAGTCGATTTTTGTGCGCGCCGACGAAAATGTTCCTTTCGGAGCGTTCGCCACGGTCATGGACGCCGTCAAAGCGGCGGGGATCACCAACGTCAGCATTGTGACACAACCTCTCGTGCAAAATGGCAGCAAGCGCTGAGATCTATTTCGAGCATGACCGCTGGGGCCGCGCGCTGGCGTGGTCGGCGGGATTGCATGCGGCGATCATCGCGTTCTTGTTCATCTTTGCGGCAATTCTTTCCGGACGAAGCGGCGGCACCTGGGGAGCTGGCGGGGGCGGAGACGCCATCGGCGCGACTCTAGTGAGCGCGGTTCCGCTGCCGGTGGCACCCGCGCAAACGCAGAACGTCCTGGCCAATGAATCGAAGGGGATCACTCAGTCGCAACCCAAGATCGAAGAGAAGGCCCCCGACGCGATTGAGATTCAGGGCAAGAATACGAAGGTAAAGCCGCAACCGAAGAAGAAGCAGGAAACGGTTTCGCAGGAGAAGGCACAGCCCGCGCCGGAAGAAGAGAGCAATCAGGTCGCGTTTGGCGAAGGCGGGCCGGTCAGCGGGCCTTACGGAACGTTCAGCGCCGCAGGCGCTAAGGGCGGATTCGGAATCACCGGAGGCGGGGGAGACTTTGGCAATAAATATGCATGGTATGTGCACGTGATTCAGCAGAAAGTGGCGGATAACTGGCTGAAGTATGAGGTCGATCCGAGAATCACGAGCGCGCAGCGCGTCTACATTACGTTCGACATTGCGCGCGACGGACATCCGGCCAACGTGCAGGTAGAGCAGTCGAGCGGTGTACCGTCGCTCGACATTTCTGCGGTGCGGGCGCTGCAGCGTATTGATACTTTTGGTCCGTTGCCCTCGGATTATTCGGGCGCCAAGATTACAGTGGAGTACTGGTTCGATTACAAGAAGTAACGTTTGCTAGAAGGAAGAAGCCTTGCAAAGCAATACATATCGGGATACGATATTATCGTACAGAGTATGTTTCCCCCTTACACGGATGGACGATAGCGCTAGACCAACTTCCCGGCAGAGGCCCAGAGGTTTCCGCGGCCCGGTGATCGCTCTGTTTGCCTTAGTTCTTGGCCTTCTTTCGTCCGGACTTTCCGCTCAGGATTGGGTTAAGACCGGCACAGCCCTTGGCGTGGAGAAAGTTCGCCTGGCCGTGCCGGACTTCAAGCCCGGGACCAACGATCCGCAGAACGCCGCACTGCTCACCACTTTTAATAACACGCTGTGGAATGACCTCGACGTTTCCGGCGTTGTGGAACTGGTTTCGAAGAGCTTCTATCCCTTACAGGTTCCGGGGCAGCCGCCCGAGGTCAATTTCCTGGCGTGGAATGTTCCTCCGCCCAATGCCGCCATGCTGGCATTCGGCAACCTGGGCGTCGCGTCGGGAAAGCTCACCGTCCAGGGTTGGCTGTACGACGTAAAGAATACGCAGTCACCCCAGGTTTTGGGTAAGCAATACCAGGACACGGCCAGCGATGCGGCCGCGCGATTGATGGCGCACAAGTTCGCCGACGAGATTATTTTCCGGCTGGGCGGCGGCATTCCCGGGATCGCTGAGACGCAGATTTATTTTGTGAGCGACCGAACCGGGCACAAAGAAATCTGGGCGATGGACTACGACGGCTCGAACCAGCGGCAGATTACACATCTGGGCTCGATTTCGTTATCGCCGCGGGTGTCGCCGGATGGATCGCGGGTCGCCTTCAGCAGTTTGACCAAAACCGGCTGGGAGATCATGATGTACTCGCTCGACCTGAACCGGGCGGTCGGTTTCCCCCACATGGGGGGAACGAATCTGTCTCCGGCGTGGTCAGGGGATGGATTGAAGCTTGCATTTTCATCGTCACGGGCAGGTACGCCAGAAATTTATGTTTCCGATGTCTCTGGCGGGAATCTACATCGTATGACGACGGCCAAGGGCCCCGATGTTTCTCCGGTATGGAATCGGAAGACGAACGCGCAGATCGCATTCGTCAGCGGGCGTACGGGACTGCCCCAGATTTATACCATGGAAGCCGACGGCACGAACCAGCAGCGCATGACCGATCAGGGATATGCGGTGTCGCCGAACTGGGCACCCAACGGGCAGTTTCTTTCATTTGCCTGGGTGCGAAAATATGGTCCCGGCGAGCCGGGCGCGTCGGATCTGTACCTGATGGATATCGCGAGCAAGCAGTGGGTGCAGCTCACGCATGATGGCGGGCGCAACGACTTTCCTTCCTGGTCGCCGGATGGGCGGCACATCGTTTTTCAGTCCAGCCGATCAGGCAAGGAAGAAATCTGGACCATGCTGGCTGACGGCACGAAGGTCCAGCAACTGACTTTTACAGGACGCAACACCCAACCGAATTGGAGTTGGAAATAGTAAATACGCTTCGTCTGACTCTGGAGGTAAGCTTCTAGGGTCGCAGGGAGGAAATAAAAGTGAAGCAACAAAGCATAAAGTGGTCTCTTCTGGTGGTAGTACTCGGTGCATTACTGACGCTTGGCGCTTGCGGAAAGAAAGCAGCTCCGCCTCCGCCTCCACCCCCACCGGCACCCCCGGCCCCAACCGCTTCCATTTCAGTGAGTCCGAACTCGATTCAACCCGGACAGTCGGCGACGCTGACCTGGCAAACCAGCAATGCGACCGACGTCTCGATTGACGGGATTGGAGCTGTCCAGCCGAACGGTTCGCAGAGCGTGTCTCCGACGGATTCAACCACTTATCATCTGGTGGCCAAGGGAACGGGCGGTTCGCAGGAAGCGACTGCACGGCTCACGGTGACGCAACCGCCTCCACCGCCGCCGCCTCCGGCTCCTACGGTCACCGATGAAGACTTGTTCAGCCAGAACATTAAGGACGTCTACTTCGACTACGACAAGTCTGACATTCGCGCCGACCAGCAGTCGTCGATCCAGGCTGACTTGGCGTTCCTTATTCAGCATGCCAATATCAACTTCACGATTGAAGGCCACTGCGACGAACGCGGCTCGACCGACTACAACCTGGCCTTGGGCGACAAACGTGCCAGTGCGGTGAAAGACGCGCTGACTTCGGCCGGCATCAATGCGAGCCGGATCAAGACCATCAGCTACGGTAAGGAAAAACCCTTCTGCACAGAAAGCAACGAAGCTTGCTGGCAGCAGAACCGCCGTGGCCATCTCGTCTATCAGAAGTAGTAGCTAAGCTTAAGCGGGGGATGCTGACGGCGTCCCCCGTTTCATGTTGCCTGGCCGAACGCAGTGGTGTGCGTTAAGGATTTCCGCGTTAGCGTCGATGTCATCCTTGCGGAGCGCGCCAAGCGCTCCGCAGGGACCTTACGAAGCCAAGACATCGGTTGCACGGATGCGAGGAGCGCCTGACTGCATGCAGCGCAGGTATTCCCCTCCGCGGCATACTGGCATCAGGCTATCGTAAGGTTCCTCGCCCGGTTTTCGCCGCCCTCAGAATGACATCGGGCCAACTAATTCTGGAATCGAACTGCCGCTCGAAAATGGTTGCCTCCCCATTGCGTATTCCGGTTCCGGGGCAGCCCTTTCTGTGTGGAATCCTCTCAGCCTGTGGGACAATCAAAGCATCTAAATATTTCGGCAGGTTCAGGGAAATCCTCTATGAAACCACATCGAATTTCCGTGTTTCTTTTGTTGTTGTTGGTGCTCTCGCTGGGTCTCGGTCCCGTGTCGGGCGCGAATAAAGACATGGTGCAGTTGCAGACGCAGGTGCAGCAACTGCAAGAGCAGATGACGGCTATGCAGCGGGGCTTCGACGAGCGCATGGGCGTGATGAAGAACCTGGTGGAGACCAACACTGACGCGGTCAATAAAGCAGTAGTGGCTGTCAACGGGCTGCAGACTGCGCTGACCAAACAGCAGGGAGACGCGGGGTCGAAGACCGACCAGCTTTCGGGACAGATTCAATCGCTCAACGACACTCTGGACGAGCTGAAGGTGCGTCTGGCCAAGGTCAGCAAGCAACTGGAAGACATGCAGGCGGCGCAGCAGAGTCAGGCGGCAACGCAGGCCACGCAGCAAGCGCAGCAGCAGGCGATGGCCTCGGCGCCCCCTCCGGACGTGCTCTATAACAACGGCGTGCGCGATTACAACGGCGGCAACAACGACCTGGCTACGCAGGAATTTTCCGACTACATCAAGTTCTATCCCAACACTGACCTGGCCGGAAACGCCTATTTTTATCTCGGCGAAATTCAGTTCCGCCAAGCAAAATACCAGGCGGCGGCACAGAGCTACGATCAGGTGTTGCAGAATTTTCCCAGCGGGAACAAGGCTGCGTCCGCCCAGTTGAAGAAAGGGTTCGCTCTAATCGAACTCGGGAAGCAGGACGATGGCGTCAGCGAGCTACGGCATGTGATCCAGCGCTATCCGCACGCTCCAGAAGCGCTGCAGGCGCGTGACCGGTTGCGCAAGCTGGGCGTTGCCACCACGGGAAAATAGTTTCTGGAGTAGATGCTGGCCGGGAAACTACTACAGCGTTATCGCTCTTCTATTTTGCAGGTTCGGGCGCTAAACTGGGCGGGCTGAAAATTGTTGCGCGAGGTCTCATCATGGCACATGAAGTCGATCAGGACACTGCGAAGGGCGCCACCGAAGCTGAGGACCACAAGGTGCCGGGGAATATCGGATTGCAGGAACAGCTTGGTCATCGCGATCAGGACCCGATGCTGAAAGACGCCGACTCGGATTTTCCCGAGCCCGGGCAAAACCCCGAACATAGCGGTGAGCCGCGACGGAAGACTGCGTAAACCAGGCTTGTCTAACAGACCGACAAAAGCAGGTTCCTCATCGGGCTTTTCGCCCGGTTCGGAATGACAACATTATTATTATTATTCGTAGTGCGACGGTCCGGCTGACTCGAAACTAGCGCAGCTCTTCCATGCACGCGTCGAGCACTGCTTTCGGCGGACGCGTCATCGAATCGGGCAGCGTGGCCAAGGGCTGATCGACAACGTTGAGCATGTCGATGAAGCTGGGGGCTTCCGGATTCACGTAGAACACTCCGGTCAGCACCTCGCCCTTGTCGTGGGCTTCGGTGAGGCGGGTGATGGCACGAATCTTGTCGGTGGGGTCGAAGTCCTCTTCGAGCTTGCGCAGGTGCAGACGCGAGCCGTCGTGCATGGTCACTTCGACGGTCGTGCCGGGATCGTATTCCACGTCGATGTCCTCGAAGTGAGGGACGAAACTCACGTCCTGCAAAGTTTCTTCGTGCTCCTTCACATATTTATAAGACTTGGTCGAGCCTTCGTGATCGTTGAAGGTGACGCAGGGTGAAACCACGTCGAGCATGACCGTGCCTTTGTGCGCGATCGCCGCCTTGAGCATGGCGCTGAGCTGTTTCTTGTCGCCGGAGAACGAGCGTCCGACGAGCGTCGCGCCGAGTTGAATGGCCAGTGCGCAGGTGTCGATGGGCGGGAGGTCGTTCAACACGCCAGATTTTAACTTCGAGCCCAAGTCGGCCGTGGCCGAGAACTGGCCCTTGGTCAAGCCGTAGACGCCGTTGTCTTCGATGATGTAGATAATCGGAAGATTGCGCCGCATGAGGTGAATGAACTGGCCGACGCCGATCGAAGCGGTGTCGCCGTCGCCGCTGACGCCGATGCAGACGAGCTTGTGATTCGCCAGGATGGCTCCGGTGGCGACTGACGGCATACGGCCGTGCACGGCGTTGAAGCTGTGCGAGCGGCTCATGAAGTATGCGGGAGTCTTCGAGGAGCAGCCGATGCCGCTCGGCTTGATCAGCAGTTCGGGCTGCACGCCCATCTCGTACATCGATTCGATGATGCGCTCGGAGATGGCGTTGTGGCCGCAACCGGCGCACAGCGTGGTCTTGCCGCCTTTGTAGTCCATGACGGTGAGGCCGATGCGGTTGGTTTTTGGGCCTGGTGCGGCGGCTCCGGGTTCGACGGTGGTGGTGCCCATTGCTTGCTCCTCAGGGGCTAAAGCCCCTTTTTCTTTGTCGCCTTTACGCGGCCCTAAAGGGCCGCTCTTCCACGGTGCGGCTAAGGCCGCATTCGAATTCCATTGTTTGTGGCACGAGTCAACTCGTGCCCTTCCCGATTTACTTGCCTTCCATGCTGGTCAGTTCGTCGGTGATGGACCGCGCGTCGAGCGGCAGGCCGGTGATGTGGGCGATGCTGCGCAGGCGCGTGGTCAGCTCGGGCTTGAGGTCGAGCTTGAGCAGGGTGAGCATTTGCGCGTCGCGGTTTTGCTCGACCACATAAATGCGCTCGTGCTGCTCGACGAACTCGTGCACTTCGCGGCTGAAGGGATAACCTCGAAGCCGCAGGTAGTCGGTCTCAATGGCATATTCGTCGCGCAGCTGGTCGCGACTCTCGGTGATGCCCCAATGCGACGTGCCGTAGCCGATGATGCCGATCTTTACTTTTTCACCCCCGGCGTTGTTGTTCTTGGTGATCTCGGGTCGGGGAACGAACGAACGCGCGGTTTCGAATTTGCGGTTCAGGCGCTCCATGTTGTTTTCGAAATCGTCGGCGCGCTCGCTGTATTGGGCCCGCTCGTTGTGGCCGCTGCCGCGCGCGAAGTAGGCCGCCGCTGGATGAATGGTTCCGGGCAGCGTGCGGTAGCCGATGCCGTCTCCGTCCACGTCTTTGTAGCGGGCGAAGCCGCCGAGGCGGTCGAGATCTTCCTTGCTGAGAACTTTGCCTCGATTGATCGGCGTGGTGGGATATTCGAAGGGATCGGACATCCAGTTGTTCATG
>Ga0210395_10000528_pt1 | contig 29977 bp, 20 predicted proteins | sample IncBWH4OmetaG_FD_150861 | JGI IMG/M metagenome (GOLD analysis project Ga0210395, IMG submission 150861) | Forest soil microbial communities from Barre Woods Harvard Forest LTER site, Petersham, Massachusetts, United States - Inc-BW-H-4-O ... | reverse complement strand
TCAAAACACTTCTTCGCCGAGAGCGAACTGCAGCTCGCGCGATTCGTTCCAGGCCATGCGCAGGCTGCCGGAGACCGGCATGCTGCCCATCATCTTCACAGCCTCAATTACCCCGTTCAGGTACCAGGGAGCGCGGCCATCGCCGGGCCAGAGTTCGCTCAAGGGACGAATGGCTCCGGTGGAGTCAGGATGATAGACGCGCTCGTCCCAGGTGCGCGATCCCTGCGGAAAATCAGGATAGTTACGAATCGCGTCGAGCGTGGACTGCAGAATGCGATGTTTCCAGGGCTCGGCGTACTGTGGCATGAAGAGGACGTGGCTGCGGCCCTCGTAGCGGATCTCGTGGACGAACTCGGTAAAGGTGGCTGCGCCGGAAAGATTGACGTTGGCGTTCGGCTCCAAGCCGTGGCGGTCGCCGCCCGAGATGAGCAGCATGTTGCGCGCCTTGGCCATCTGCTTGGTTTCGCGATTCTCTTCCCAGCTGCGCAGGCCGTTCAGTTCCAGTGCGTGTATGAACTCGCCATTGGCGGTCATGAAGTCGTGGACCCGCTGGCGATGCTTCTCTCTCCCGATGATGTAGAGGTCCCACATGGGGTGGTTGAAGACGATGAGGACGTTCGGCAAGGCATGGAGAGCGGAGAGGATCTCGGTGAGGCGGGCCTCGGAGGGACGTGAGGTGAATGCCTCAAAGGTGCGCATCCAGTCGGCGCCGGTGTCGCTGGGCAGGTTGTGGATGCCGAGGTGAAAGGACTGGTCGGAACCGAAGGGCACGCTCCACTCAACGGAGACGGGAATGTGGCGGGCGGCGGCGACGGTGCGCAGAAGCATGGGCGCATTGATGTTGTCGTGGTCGGTGATGGAAACCAGCGGCATCAGGTTGAGCGTGTTTTCGATCTGCCGGCTTTCGAGATCGAAGGCCAGACGAGGCGTCAGCGGCGGAGTCCAATAGCTGGCGGCGTAATTGATGGAAATCTGATAGGCATCGCGAGCACGGGCTTCGGCGACGGCGATGATTTTGCGTACCCAGCTGTAATCGTTGCCAAAGTTGGCCAGGAAATCGAGAGTTTCCTTGGACTGGTTGGTGTGACTGTGGAGCGAGACGCCTGTCGAGTACTCACGTGCGGGATCGGCATCTTTCCAGAGGTACGAGATGCGGCGTAAACCGGCCATTGAGTTGCCTCCATCGGAGTGCTGTGCTCAATGTCAGTATCGGTTTTGCACCATGAATGTTGCATTACGGGGCGGAGAATGTCAGTTCAAATTGAAGCCAGTGCCAAAAGAGGCAACATTACCCGCGAGATACGTGCAGCCTATCTACACACGGACCACTTAGGAGCGAGTGTGGACGATCTCTGGTCCAAGAGATGTTTCATCATCGGTGTCGGTGCGGGCGACGTCGGGCTGGAGATGATCCCGGGTGAGATTGTCGCGCAGGAGGGCAAAGGCGTCGTCAGGGGTGTCAGCAACCTGAAACAGTTCGCGGTCGCGTGGAGAGATAGCCCCTTTGTCCACAAGAACGTCCATATTAAGGACCTGGTTCCAGTAAGCAGATCCATAGAGAAGTATGGTCATCTTCTTGGCGAGCTTATGGGTCTGGGCAAGAGTCAGGGCCTCAAACAACTCGTCCAGGGTGCCGAAGCCGCCGGGGAAAACAACCAGCGCCTTTGCCAGGTAGGCAAACCAGTACTTGCGCATGAAGAAGTAGTGGAACTCAAAATTGAGCGAGGGCGTCACGTAGCGGTTGGGATACTGCTCGAAGGGCAAGCGGATGTTTAGACCGATGGTCTTGCCTCCGGCCTCATAGGCTCCGCGGTTGGCGGCTTCCATGATGCCGGGACCTCCTCCGGAGGTGACGACGAAGCGGTGGCGGCGCGACTTCAGACCTTTCGACCAGGTGGTCAGCAGGAAGGCAAGTCGACGGGCGTCTTCGTAGTAGCGGGCCATTTCGACCGCGGCTTCGGCACGGCGGCGGCGCAGCTCGCTGGCTGTTCCCTGCTCCAATTCGGGCTGGCTGGCCGGCTGCTCCTCCTGCGGAGCTGGCTCGACGGAGCCGGTATTTTCAAGCAGCTGAAGTTCCTGGTGAGCCTCGTCCAAAGCGCGGAAGCGCGCTGAGCCGTAAAAGACAACGGTGTCTCGGATACGTTCACGGCGAAAGCGCGACAGTGGCTCGGAATACTCCGCAAGAATGCGCATCACGCGGCCATCGGGACTGTTGAGAAAGGCGTGATTCTCGTAGGCGAGCGGAGCGCTTTCCAACTGCTTGGGAGTCTTGCGCATGACGTCTAACCCTCTTTGTAATGAATGACGTCGTGAATAGCGATCCAGATATTGAGCAGCCCCAGGCCGGAGACGACTCCGCGCACGATACCGTTCAGCGCCAGAGGAGCCAGATGCGGTAGGAGCGCCAGCAATCGATTCTCATCCCAGAAGTGCATCCACGGCAGGACGACGATGATGAGGCCGAGGTAGAGGCGCACGATGACGCGGACGATAAGATCGAGGCGCTGCAGCCAGCGAGGCGACTGGCGCGGTGGCTTTGCGCTTTCCGGCGAGCTCACGGCAAGGCCCGGTGGCGGAGTGATGGGCGCCTGAGCGGAAAAGAGATTCTGCTGCGACATGCGATGGTTTGATTCTAAATGCAAGCTGTTTGTGAGGGGATTCGCACGGCACCCTTCTGAGCTGTTTCACTGTTTAAGACTGACGTCTGGGGCGACGATTGGCCTGCAGGATTTTCTTGCGCAGGCGGAGCGATTTTGGCGTGACCTCGACCAGTTCGTCCTCGGCGATGAACTCGATGGCCTGCTCGAGGTTCATGGCGCGCGGCGGAGTGAGTCGGACCGCTTCGTCGGCCGATGAGGCGCGCATGTTGGTGAGTTTCTTCTCGCGAACGATGTTGACGTCGAGATCGTTGTCGCGGGAGTGCTCGCCGATGATCATGCCCTCGTAAACCTCCACGCCCGGCGGTACGAAGAGGACGCCTCGATCCTGCAAGGCGTCGAGCGCATAGGCTGTAACCGTACCGTTGCGGTCGGAGATAAGCGCGCCGGTAGGCCGCTGCGGAATCTCGCCCTGGTAGGACATGTAGCCGTCGAATAGCGAATTCATCACAATAGTGCCGCGCGTTTCGGTGAGCAGCTCGCTGCGCAACCCGATAAGGCCGCGCGAAGGAACGCGGAATTCCAGACGGACGCGGCCGTGGCCGTGCATCTTGATCATCTCGCCTTTGCGCGGGCCGAGGCGTTCGATCACCGTGCCGACAAAGTTGTCAGGAATATCGACGGTGAGGTGCTCGACAGGCTCCATAAGCTGGCCGTCAATGGTGCGGGTAACGATTTCGGGGCGGCCCACCATTAGCTCAAAGTCCTCACGGCGCATCATCTCGATCAGGATGGCAAGCTGTAATTCGCCGCGTCCAAGGACCTTGAAGCTGTCCGGGCTGCCGGTCTCTTCCACGCGAATTGACACGTTGGTGAGCAGTTCCTTGTCGAGGCGTTCGCGCAGGTTGCGCGAGGTCACGTATTTGCCTTCGCGTCCGGCCATGGGTGAGTTGTGCGATGGTCGGCTCATCGATGACGATGGGCGGCATAGGCGAGGGGTTCTCGATAGAGGTAATAGTCTCGCCGATCGTAATGCCGGTAACGCCGGCGATGGCCACAATGTCGCCCAGCTCGGTCTCGGTAATGTCGGTGCGCTTGAGACCGGCGAAGCTGAAGAGCTTGGTGATCCGGGTCTTTTCGAGCGAGCCGTCGTTCTTCGAAATGTAGACATCGTCGCCGGTGTGGAGCGTGCCGTTGAAGACGCGCGCGATCCCGAGGCGGCCAAGGTAATCGGAGTAATCGAGGTTGGTGATCTGAATCTGCAGCGGCGCGTTGGCATCGCCGCTGGCGGTGGGGATGGTCTGGACGATCTGCTCGAAGAGCGGTTGCAGATCGACGCCGGGCAAAGCGGCATCGGTCGATGCCTGGCCGAGTTTGCCGTTCGTGTAAAGTACGGGGAACTCAACTTGCTCCTCGCTGGCGTCTAGATCGATGAATAGGTCGTAGACCTCGTTCAGCACGTCCTGGGGGCGGGCGTCGGGGCGGTCGATTTTGTTGACCGTCAGGATGACGGGAAGGTTGGCCTCAAGCGCTTTCGATAGCACGTAACGCGTCTGGGGCAGCGGGCCTTCGGATGCGTCGACGAGCAGCATGACGCCGTCGACCATTTTGAGGGCGCGCTCGACCTCTCCGCCAAAGTCGGCGTGGCCGGGCGTGTCGACGATGTTAATCTTCGTGTCCTTATAGAAAATGGCGGTGTTCTTGGCAAGGATGGTGATGCCGCGCTCACGCTCCAGCTCATTGGAATCCATGACGCGCTCGGCGACGGCCTCATTGGCGCGGAAGGTGCCGGACTGGCGGAGCATGGCGTCGACGAGAGTGGTCTTGCCGTGGTCGACGTGGGCGATGATGGCGATATTACGAATGATGCTCACAGGCGTTACTAATCTCTTTCTGTTCGTTGTTCGAGCGCAGTGTGGCGAAGGCTCGTTTGGTCCAGGGCAGCCGTTTGCGGAAGTCAACCGGGAGCGGTCTTTTGTCGATGCCTGCGAAAATCGCGGCCAGATCGATGCGAATGGGACTTTCGCCAACGGCAAAGCCGCTGGATCGATCTCTACCTAGACTAGTTTACCAGTGCCGGGACTATTTACTCGTATTTGAGCGACTCCACCGGGTCCATTTGCGCGGCACGGTCCGCGGGGAGCGTTCCAAAGACGATGCCGATCACCGCGGAGGTCACCAGCGCGATGACCACCGACCATAGATTGATGGGGATATTGAAAGAGGTGAACAAGCGCGCGGAAACCGGCAGCGCGAGGCCGACCAAAACCCCTACGGCGCCTCCGATCAGCGAGATGAAGACAGCTTCGATAAGGAATTGGAGTTTGATCTCGCGGGCGGTCGCACCCAACGCCTTACGAATGCCGATTTCGCGGATGCGCGCGCGAACCGTGGCAAGCATGATGTTCATGATGCCGACGCCGCCTACCGCGAGTGTGACAGCAGAGACGAGCAGCAGCAGGACGGTCAGCGCATTGGCGACAATTGCCGCGGTGGTCAGGACCGCCGTAAGCGTTGTGACCGTGTAAACAGAGTTGCGCTGGTGGCGGGATTGCGCAACCGCCCTGATTTCCTTGGCCGCCTCTTCCACGTCATTCTGGTCGCGGATTGAGAAGAAGATGTCCTTCACGTTGTCGGTTCCGGTGAAGTAGCGGGCAACAGAGTAAGGGATGAGGATGGTTTCATCGTCGATCTCCGTCGAGCCGAAGGTGTTTACGCTTTCCTTGAAGGTTCCGATGATGGTGAGAGGAATGCCGGTGAGCTGAAAGGTCTGATTGATGGCGGCGTCGGGAGTGCCAAACATCTGGCGGGCAAAGGGCTCGGTGACTACGGCGACCTTGGCGTGGGTGCTCTCGTCCTCTTCGTCGAAGAAGCGTCCGGATAGGACGACGAGATTCCGCACTCTCTTATAGTCAGGGGTGACACCGAGCACGAGGACGTCCTTGACGACGCCTCCACCGAAGCTGACGCGGTCGTGCATTTGCAGCAGAGGGGAAGAGTAAGCAACAGCGGGAACCCGCTCCTCGATGGCGAGCTCGTCGTCGTGGGTGAGGAAGTCATTGTTGACGGTGACATTGCTGCCTGCCGCCCCTCCGCCGGAATAGCCCAGATCGACCATGTTGGTGCCGATCTTCTGGAGCTCCTCGAGTATGTACTGCTTGCCGGTCAGGCCGATGGTCGCAACCAGGATGACGGATGCCGACCCGATGACCATGCCCAGCGCGGTCAGGGCGAAGCGCACCTTGCTGGCCTTGAAGCTGTCGATGGCAAGCTTGATGATCTCACTGAGAAGCATCGTCTGCTTGGCGCTTCTCAGCGTTCGTTGAAAGGACTTGCGGCTTCGGCTCAGTGGGGGGGCGGCCATGGGCGGCTTGCTGCTCTATTGATCGTACTCGCTGAAGGCAGGATTCAGAAACGGAAGGGCGCGGGACGCATCTATGCAACCAGCATGCAACTGGGTGCTTGAAGTAAACTGTAATCACTTCGGAGAGGTGGCAGAGTGGTTGATTGCTCCGGTCTTGAAAACCGGCATAGGGGAAACCCTATCGGGGGTTCGAATCCCTCCCTCTCCGCCAGTTTGTAGCCGTTTTTAGAAATGGAGAGCCGGTGGCGGAACACCGGGCATTCCCCCGAGGGGGAGACCCGGAAAGATGGGTAGCAGGAAGCCGTGAATAAGGTGCCTATCTTCTGGTGCCCCGAAGCGCTTCAGGACCCGTTATAAAACACAAACGAAACAGCAGCAAGGACCGGTACGTCTCAGGGCGAAGCTGGCGCAACTCTCCTGCGTTCTAGGAAGGACTCCCGCTCTGGTCGCAGTGGATTTGTCTATGCATTGGATTTGTCTATTGTGTCTGCCGGGACGCTTCGGCACACAATAAAAAAAGGCTGGCAGCTGCCAGCCTTATGTAAATCGAATCGATAGGGTAGGGGTTCCGGGCTCGTCCGGAAATCCCCCTCTAAATTATCCAGCGTTTGGAAAGACCATTTCGAGGACATTCTGGTCGAACTTTATTTTTGACTCCTTCCCGAAGGCAGTCCATTCCGGTCCGCCGCACGCATTTTCACCGCTGCAAGGCCTTTCCAGATGCGTCATGGTCATTCAAGGATGCTAGCAATGGAATCGACATTGTTAGTTGCCGTATGTCCACGCGAGAATTTCCTGCGTGGCGGTCAAACCTCCCGTGCCGCCGGTAAATCCGACATAGGCGGTGTTACCCCCGACTGTGGACGGGATGTTGATCGTAAAGCTGGTCGTGTAGGTCGCCTGCGTCACGGTGTCAGTGATGGTCATCGTCAGAGTGGTGCCGTTGTACACCAGCTGGACGGCCATCGTGTCACCGCTGTGCAGGTTGATGCCTGTCGAGCTCAGATTGACCGCCGGAACAGTTGGCACGGCACCATCGGTGTAGAGACCTGTGGAGTCCGGCCCCTCGCCACCGGCATTGAACAGATCGAACTTCACGGCCACGCTCGTGGGAATGTACTGGTATCCGAGACCGGTCCCAAAGATTCCCAGCGCGGCCGTGCCCTGGTTTTGGATCGTAAAGGTGATCCCATTCGCCTCCGGGTTGGTCAGCTGGAAGGTAAAGTTCGTTGTAAACGATTGAATATTCACTGGCGTAGCGTACCAGGCCGAGCCCTCCTGGCTTGTGGCGCCATTGGTCAGTTGCAGACCCGAGCCGTTTAACTGCGCTGTGCCATTCAGAACCATTTTACCTTGCGAAGCCGCAAACCCTGCGCCGAGGTTGATGCTCGGGGTGGCCGCCTGAATGGTGTAGGCCGCTGTGGCTACTGCGCTGTTCGTGTAGCCCGAAGCAATTACGATCGCTTTAATCGTCTCCGTTGAATTGACCGTGAAGGGGCCCGTGTATCTGGTGGACGACGTGGTTGGCGTTGTGCCGTTCGTCGTGTAATAGACATCGGTATTCAGCCATTCTCTGATGGTTACCGTCTGCGACGTGTTATAGGTGCCACCCGCAGGCAGGATGGTGGGCGTAGGCAACACGTTGTTGATGAGGTACACTCCTGACGCCGTCGCACTGTTGGTATAACCCGGGGCGAACGCGACTGCGTCGACCGCTTCCGACGAGCTGATCTTGATGGGGCCCGTGTACTTCGGCGACGACGTGGTCGGTAGCGTGTCATTCGTCGTGTAGTAGATCGTCGCGCCCGACGCCGCATCGGTGATGGTTAGCGTCTGCGCGGTGGTGTAATTCCCGGTAGCCAGGCTGAGCGTTGGCGTAGGCAGCACCGAATTGGCCGCACTAATCGTGTAGGCCGCCGTGGCCACGGCGCTGTTGGTGTAGCCGGTGGCCACCGCTATCGCCTCCAGAGTCTCCGTCGTGCTGACGGAAATCGCGATACCGGTGTATTTTGTCGAGGACGTGGTCGGCGTCGTGCCATTGGTCGTGTAGTAGATCGTCGCGCCTGAGGAGCTGTCGCTGATGCTCACCGTCTGCGCCGTCGTGTACGTCCCGGCCGCCACGCTGAAGGTCGGCGTGGGCAGCACGGAAGCGATGGTGTAGGCCGCCGTGGCTACCGCGCTGTTGGTATAGCCGGTGGCCACTGCCATCGCCTTGATGGTTTCAGTTGAACTTACCGAGATGGCTGTGCCTGCGTACTTCGTCGACGACGTGGTTGGCGTCGTGCCATTGGTCGTGTAGTAGATCGCCGCGCCTGACGAGCTGTCGCTGATGCTCACCGTCTGCGCCGTCGTGTAGGTACCGGCCGCCACGCTGAAGGTCGGCGTGGGCAGCACGGAAGCGATGGTATAGGCCGCCGTGGCTACCGCGCTGTTCGTGTAGCCCGTGGCGACCGCTATCGCCTTCAGAGTCTCCGTCGTGCTGACGGAAATCGCGGTACCCGTGTACTTCGTCGACGACGTGGTTGGCGTCGTGCCATTGGTCGTGTAGTAGATCGTCGCGCCTGACGAGCTGTCGCTGATGCTTACCGTCTGCGCCGTCGTGTAGGTACCGGCCGCCACGCTGAAGGTTGGCGTGGGCAGCACGGAAGCGATCGTGTAGGCCGCCGTGGCCACGGCGCTATTGGTATAGCCGGTGGCCACCGCTATCGCCTCCAGAGTCTCCGTCGTGCTGACGGAAATCGCGGTACCCGTGTATTTTGTCGAGGACGTGGTCGGCGTCGTGCCATTGGTCGTGTAGTAGATCGTCGCGCCTGACGAGCTGTCGCTGATGCTCACCGTCTGCGCCGTCGTGTAGGTACCGGCCGCCACGCTGAAGGTCGGCGTGGGCAGCACGGAAGCGATGGTATAGGCCGCCGTGGCTACCGCGCTGTCGGCGTAGGCCGGCGGATCAGCCATCGCCAGGATGGTTTCCGTCTGGCTTACCATGATGGGGCCGGTGTACTTCGTTGACGACGTGGTCGGTGTCGAACCGTTTGTTGTGTAGTAGATCGTCGCGCCCGGTGTGGCATCGGTGATGGTCACCGTCTGCGAGGACGTGTAAGTCCCTCCTGCGGGCGAGAAGGTCGGCGTGGCCGTTGTTGGTGTGATGGTATAGGCTGCCGTTGCCACCGCGCTGTTCGTATAGCCCGTGGCGACCGCGATCGCCTCCAGGGTTTCTGTGGCGCTTACTGTGATGGGACCGGCGTACTGCGTCGAGGAGGTGGTCGGGGTAGTGCCGTTGGTGGTGTAGTAGATCGTCGCGCCCGCCGTGGCATCGCTGATGGCCACCGATTGCGAGGTCGTGTAGGTGCCAGGTGTCAAGCTGAACGATGGCGTGGCAGTGGACGGGCTTGTTGCCCCTGCGGTCGCATAGGTCAGCACGGTGACGCTGTCCGGCGGGAGTGTGATCCCCGAGCTCAGGTCCTGCCCGGCGAGCGTGGTTATGCTGACTGCCGCAGCTGTCTGCCCGGTCCACGAGCCCACGGTGGCCTCGTTGGTGTCGGTGGGATTCTTGGGGGCGAGCTGTTGCACGTTGACATTCGTGCCGGGTGCGCCGCCTCCGGCGAAGGTGATCGGATAGCTGGTCGTCAGGCTTTCGTTGATCAGTTCGACCGCGTAGTCATTGGCGTTGTCTGCCGACTGAAAGCAGTAGGCATAGATCGTCGGGACGCCATTATAAGCGTTGACTCCATTGTTGTTTGCGGCGAGGTTGTAGGGCGCGGCTGCGGTTGTCCCTGAGATATTACAACCGATCAGAGGTCCGATGATGGCCTGGTTATCGAGTTGCAGGCCGAGCATGACCGGACGCGGAGTGACATTGCCTCCGAAGATGGACGCATTGGTTGAACTCGATGCCCCGCCGTAGTCCACCGCAACGCCCCAAATGGCGACATTCTTTGAGTTGAGATAGTTGTCGTAGCCGGTAGCGGCAAACAAATTCTGCGTCCATGTTCCCGCGGTCACAGCATCTTGAAGGAACTGGTTGGCCATGATGACGCCATAGGCTCCGCCGTTGGGGAAGGTGTTGAGGTTGGCTTGAGGAATCGTTCCCCCAAACGTTGAATTGCCTTCTTCATAAATGGTCGACTTGCATTGGGAGGTATGGCTGGGGCCGCACAGACTCAATCCCGCTACTGCTGTGGACCACTGGTTGATGGGATTGGCCGCTGTCGTCTGGTTCACACTCACATAGGACTCGGCAAAAGCCGGGGTAAAGAGTAACGCGTTCGTCGAGTAGTCGGAGACGTTGAGTTGGTTGTAGTCGGCGAACTCCATCGAATCGGGATGGCCATAGGTAGCCACATTCGATGCGTAGGCGCCACCACCGTACTGCTGCACGCCGATGATGAGGTCCGTCTGCGAGGCGACGAAGCTCGCTACAGCACGCATATCTGTAAAGATCGTGTTGGCGCGCGAAGTGTAGTCCTGGTACACGCTCGACGTCCCGGAGCGCCAGCCCAGCGCCTGGCCCAGAAATCCGGAGTTCCAGTTTTCGTTCCCCAGCGGCATGTGAAGGACGCGGAACCAGGTCTGGTATCCGTCTGTTGGACCTCCCAGCGCAATACGCTTCGCACCGTAGGTCGTACTGGAACTTCCGTACAGGAAATCGATGAGGTTCTTCGCGTCTGTCTCGCTGAGAGTGATGGGCAGGATGATGTAAGGATCGGCTCCAAGCGTATGGCAAAGAAGCAGGTAGTCCTGTAACGCAGGATCGGGATTGCCATAGCCATAGTTGTTGATGCCGGTTGTCACCATCTGCCGGGACAACGTCGGCAATATCCAGCTATCCAATGTCTCTCCGTCAGGGGCGACGTTATAGCGCAACGTCGCTCCGTTTCCTGGCCCTCCGGTATTGAAAGCTGTGCGCCAGGCATTTACATACTGATCCTGGAAGATAGTCGGATTGGTCGGATCGGTGGTTGAGGGGTCCTGTTCGAAGTCGAGATTGTCGAGTTCGACGACACCCGTTCCGCTAGCCACGAACTGGACCGTGATCTGCGAACCAGCCGTTCCTACCACATCCGTGATCGAGCACGAGAGTGAGTATTGGACCCAGGACCCTGTCAGCGTCGGCGCAGCTGGGGCGCAGCTGAACCCTCCTCCTCTGGATGCCGTAGGCGTGAGAGTTACCGTCCCGGATACCTGCTTGGCCATGAACTTGAAGTCATAGGTTCCATTGAACAAACGAAAACGATCTGGCGGCGTCTCGGACTCATTATCAAAAACATACGTGAGCGTCGCTGTCGAGGAGCCTGCCGAGGTATCCAGTAGGAAGCTGGAGTTCCCGCATCCGGAGCACACGTCATTGGTTTCAAGCGAGATCACACCACCGCCGGAGGTGCTGGTGCCAACTCCGTAGACCGCATTTGTTCCAGTGAGTTTCAGAACGATCACATCGCCCGCTGCAAAAGCCGCCGCGCAGCCGCTCGATCCTTGGTTGGTGACTGGGTTGATGGTGTAGGTTGGACCTTGCGGCGAAGAGCTGGCAATGGTGTTGGAAGCAATCGTCCCCGTGCAGCCTAACTCTGCTCCTCCGCTGGAGCACGTCTGGTCGTTGGCGCCGCAGGACTGAATGACGGTAAACGTCGCTCCCGTCCAATAGTTGGCTGTGACCTGGTCGTATTGCGTGTTGTTTACGTTGGTGTTGAACTGCGTCGTCGAAAGCGGTGCGGCCCCGGACTGAATCTGGTATATCACCATGTCCTGAAAACCCTCGCCGCCCATGTTGTTCTGACCAAGAAGGTTCTTGTAGATCATCCCCGAATCGTAGTTGGTCTGCGTGCCCATGTTGGCTCCGACCTTCTGCGTGTTGGCTTGCAGAATGGTCGTAGGATCGACCGTAACCACGGTCGCCTGGGAAAAACCGTCCCGTGGAACGCTCAAGATTGCCGCTAAGAAGAGCGCCAAGAAAATTGCATAGCTCGGCTGTATGCGCCTGGTCGATGAGTGCATTGGTCCAACTCCTATATATGAGAAACCGAAAAGTGCGAGGATCCGCCCCGTTACTCTTGGTTACTTTTTAGGGGATTTGAGTGAGCCATACATAGCGTCACCGTTTCCCTCGTGAGGTTAGTTTTGTTTGTCCTACTGTCCCGCTCGGATTAGCCTTCTGTAATCTGGTAATCGGCAGACAAGGGCTCGGGAATGAGCTAAAAGTAACAGAGGTAAGAGTAGTTTTTTATTACTAGAAACCATTACCATTAATCCTATGGATCAAAAATCCCAGTAAATCCGTATGGTTACTTCTCTCAGCTGATATCCGGCCATCTCCCATACATTTTCTTGATGAAGCTTCTCGGCTTACACTAACTCGGTTGTGAGATCGAGACTGCCATCTGTTAATCCGCTTAGATCGCCCAGTCCCCGACTGTCTCTCGCGAAGAATAGTCGCCTACAAGACTTATTGTCTAAAACCGTCCAGCGTTTGAGAAGCCTATTCCTCGCTAGTAACTGTTACCTTTGGTACCGCGTGTCAGCCTGGCGAATGCGCGGCGCAAGTAGGTCTGTGTAGTAGGGACGAGACTCGTAAAATTTACGCAGCCCTTTATGCCGTTGGAGCATTTTTTCTCCGTCGCTGAAGGCCAAGCGAGATCTCGTCATCTTCATGTCTACCGGGGACTTGGTGACAATCCGACACGAATAGCGAGCGGCATTGATTGTCCGCTCCCGAAGTGACAGGTGCGCTTCCGGGCACTTTTTACTTATCGCGATGTCGAGCCCGATGTCGCGAGGATAGGACCCGAGGGGTTAGTTCCCAGCAGGAATCGGGATCGTGATTCCATCTATCTAGAGTTATTCGCGGACGAACTGAAGCCGCTCATACTGCCGAAGAGTGATCGGGCCGGAGTACGATGGGCTCTGCTGTTTGCGCGGGGGATACTGAACATAGATCTTCACGAGGTCCTTGATCGCTTCATGACCAGTGACCAGTGCTTATGTGTGCTGGGTGTAATTGTTCATAAAGATGTCATGGCGTTCCTGCGGGTCTACTCACAGACCAACTAGCTGGGAGGCTAGTTGCGACATACTTCCCCGATCCTTTGCACCGAGATTACTGTCTACTGCTACGCCTCCAGTCGCCGCGCCATCATCGTGAGGCCCAGTGATGTGAGCCTCATATCATTTTCAAACTAGAGCCGATTCTGCCACTACTGTCATCGGTTCTCGCCTTCCGGTGGTGTTTACTTGTTTCTGCTGGTGATCGAGCGAATCAGTCCGGAGAGATCCGTCAGATTTTGCTTAAGCGCGTAACCGCTGGCTCCCGCCTGTAACGCCGCGTTGCGCAGATCTTCATCGTCATAATCGGTCACTATCACAACGCGGGCCGAGGGGTTGAATCGGCGGATCTGTCGGGTTGCCGCGAGTCCATCCATGTCCGGCATCCGGATATCCATTAACACAATATCGGGCCGATGCTCCGTGTACGCCGACAATGCATCCGAGCCGTCAGAGCATTCCCATACGATACCGGCGACCTCGAGCACTGCGCGCCGCAGCAGCCGGCGAATCGCGGCATTGTCATCAACGATCAAAACTGTCATTCTGCTTCCTGTTCTCGCCGAAAATGCCGGGATGTTTAAGCCCGCCGCGATGATGATCTACGCCTATGGCGACACAGCCCGCCAGTACGCCTTCTCGTAGCCTTGGGCATCGACTGCGCTCGACCTGATCACCACCGGACGTGGGCCGTGACACGCCCACGACACCGTGGTTTCATGACCGGTCACCACCATCGGCACAAACTCCGAATCCGGATTCAGTCGGCAATAGTCGATAATCGGCTGCGTCGGCTTCTGGCTGGTGATAGCCTTCGATCCGCAGGGAATATTCGCGCCGTATTCGCAGGCGAGCACTGCGCCGTTAGCGCAGCGCCATTCCATCAGCTTGCCCTGATCTGGCTTCATGTTCAGCTTCTTCGCCATCCATCCCGGTAGTTTTGGACCGGTATATCTCGCATCGGGCTTGTCGATCGTTCCGACCGCCTTGCAATAAGGAACCGGATCGGAAAATGTCTGGGTGAGAGCCGGCGAAACCGCCAGCAGAATCATCACCGCGAACAACGTCTTCACAAGCCTCATGTGAGAAACTCCTTCCTTCGGTCCGGCTATCGAACCGGACAGGATCACTTCGAGCGTACGAGGGCAGACCCGGGAAAGCTATAGGGGCTGCTACACAACGTCCATGTGGTACCGCACGGGTGCGGTGATCCGGCAGTGCTGGACCTTTGCTTTCCCTATCAATTCTTTGATTGTTCGCCTTTGTCGCCCAGTGTATGCTTCGCAAAGAAAGCGGATATGCGCTTCAACGCAGCCACGAACATTTAAAAGCGCACGGAACGAGGTTCATTCAGGAAGGGATAGCGGGAGTCAATGTCAGGTTCAGACCTGTCCTATGGTTTCTGCCGCCAGATGGTAAAGCTATCGCAACCGCCAGGGCTTAATGACACTTTATGCCGTTGCGCTTGCCTGCTAATTCTCCTCTGCACCGACCTTACCGCCAGCGCGCAATACAGGTACGATGTGTGGACGGCAGATAGCGGCCTGCCTCAGAACGTTGTCCGTGGCGTCTATCAGGCTCCCGATGGCTTTCTCTGGGTCGCCACTTTTGACGGCCTTGTCCATTTCGACGGTGTCCACTTTACCGTCTTCAATAAGAGCAACACACCCGGCATCGAATCCAACCGCTTCGGCACGATGTACGGAGACCGATCCGGCGATCTCTGGCTAAATACTGAAGGCGGCGGCCTCACCCGCTATCACAACGGCGTCTTCCAGACCCTCGGCTCCGAACAGGGAATTACCAATAAAACCGTTCGCGCCATAACCGGAGATGACGCGGGTCATGTATGGATTCTCAATGCAGACACGATCGAAGAGTGGAATGAAAACCAGGGACGCTTTGTCGACGTTACCCCCACAGATCTAAAGATCCCTTTTGAACCCCTTCGCTGGGAAAACTCAGGCTTCTGGGGATGGGATCAGCGCGGATTACACTGTTTCATCAGAGGACGCTACATCGATTACCCGTTGCCGCAGAGAATCTCCGGCGGTTCTATTTTCGTCGCTGCATATGCCGGTGATGGAACCCTCTGGATCGAAACTTTCGATGGGAAGTACATCAAGATTGGCTCCGACAAGATTGCCGTGAGTGTCAGCACGCCGGCCACCAGAACCTATATTGATGGCGATGGGCATTCCTGGACTCTGCAGCTTGGCCATGAGTTGTATCGATCTGTCGACTACCTGAACTCGGGACAAAAAACCACAATTCAATTCACATTCCTCTATGAAGACCGGGAACGTAATCTCTGGCTCGGCACAGAAGGACAAGGTCTTTATCGATTGCAGAAACAGTCGATCGGCGTCTATTCAAAACAGCAGGGCCTGATCGCCGACAACATCTATCCCATCTTTCAGGACCATCTCGGCGCGATGTGGATCGGTGCCTGGAATATGGGCCTGAGCCGTTTCTACGATGGGAAGTTCACCAACTTCACAGTCGCGGACGGTCTTCCTGCACGGCTGGTCACATCAATTTATGAGGACCGTGCCAATCGAATCTGGGTCGCTGCGCACGGCGGTGTCGCCGTCTTTCAAAACGGCCATTTCAGTAAACCCGCAGAGCCTTCTCTGCCCGATCGCTCCGTCGTCCAGGCCATCTTTCAGGATCGCACCGGCACCCTGTGGTTCGGTACTTCACGCGGCCTGGTTTCTCTGAGGAATGAAGAGAGTCGGCTCTTCACAGTAAGGGACGGGCTTGCGGCCGATGACGTCCGCGTCATTATTGAAAGCCGTGAGGGTGACCTTTGGATAGGCGGCTATGGCGGCCTGACACGCCTTCGCAATGGCCGGTTCACGCAATGGACAGAACACGAAGGCCTACCCAGCAATAATGTCCGCGCACTCTACGAAGATAGCGATGACGTCCTCTGGATCGGGACCTACGACGGCGGCCTCGGCCGGTATAAGGATGGCACATTCAGGCGCATTACCACGCGTGACGGATTGTTCAACAACGGCGTGTTTCAGATCCTCGAAGACGGTCGAGGCAATCTGTGGATGAGCTGCAACCGCGGGATTTATCGCGTCAGCAAACAGGAGCTCAACGATTTCGCGGAAGGAAAGCGCAGCACGATCGCATCGGTCGCCTACGGCAAGGTCGACGGAATGACCAACGTCGAGTGCAACGGCGGGTTGTGGCCTGCCGGAGCAAAGACTCGCGATGGCAAGCTATGGTTTCCCACGCAACAGGGCATCGCCGTCATAGACCCTGCAGCGGTTTCCTATAATCCGAAGCCGCCGCCCGTGGTTATCGAATCTTTTCGAGTCGACCGGATGGCCTTTCCGTTAACGGGATCTCCCCGGATTCCGCCTCGTGCGGAGAATCTGGAAATTGAATACACAGCGCCCAGCTTTATCAAGCCGGAGCAGACTCACTTCAAGTACAGACTAGAAGGACTCGATTCAAGCTGGATCGACGCCGGCGCTCGGCGTGTCGCCTATTACTCCCATCTCCCCCCCGGGAGGTACACCTTCCATGTGATCGCCGGCAACAGTGACGGCGTGTGGAACAACCAAGGCAAGACCTTCACGATCACCATTCTCGCGCCCTTCTACGAAACTTGGTGGTTCGAGATGCTGACCCTCCTCGCAATTGGCGCTCTCGTAGCGATTGCATGGAGGTATCGTGTGTCGCAGCTTGAACAAGCACAGGCCGTCCAGCAGGCTTTTTCCAGGCAATTGATTGCGTCACAGGAGGCAGAGCGCAAGCGCATCGCCGCGGAGATGCATGACAGCCTTGGGCAGCGCTTGGTCGTGATCAAGAATCTTGCCTTGTTTCTTCTCCGGTCCAGAAAAGAAGGTGGGACGAAGAACGGTGCGGGAGACGACGCCGATGCTCAAACCATCACCGAGATCAGCGATGAGGCATCGTCGGCCATCGAGGAGACACGCGAGATTTCCTACAACCTTCGCCCCTTTCAGTTGGACCGGCTGGGCTTGACCAAGGCCATCGAAGCCATGATTCGGACCACCGCCTCGGCATCCGGACTCAAGTTCTCATCGGAACTCGACAACGTCGACAATCTCTTTCCGGAGGAACTGCGAATTAATTTCTACCGTATTGTCCAGGAATCCCTGGGCAATGTCATGAAGCATGCGGAGGCATCCGCCGTTAAGGTCGAGGTGAAGCGAAGCATCGAGAACGTGACACTCACCATCGAGGATAACGGCCGTGGATTCACGCCGGAAACACGCAACCATCAGGCTGCGCGAAGTGGCTTTGGATTAACAGGAATGGCCGAACGGGCGCACCTGCTTGGCGGCGATTTCAAGGTGCGGTCCGCGCACGGCCATGGCACGATGGTGACAGTGGAAATCCCACTGACGGGAGGCGCTGATGGATGAAGAGATTCGCATCCTGATCGCAGACGATCATCCAATCGTGCGCAAGGGTCTGCGTCTCAGCATCGAGGAGGACGCCGGCCTCAAGGTGGTCGCCGAGGCCTCGGATGGAGAGGTGGCCCTGGCATTCATCAAAAACCTTCACCCCCATATCGTCGTGCTCGACATCGACATGCCGAAACTCGACGGATTTGGCGTGGCCCGGGAGATCGCCCGGCAAAAGCTGGAAGTGAAGATCATTTTTCTCACCTTCCACGCAGATGAGGACCTCTTCCGAAGCGCGATGAGCCTCGGAAGCAAGGGCTATATTTTGAAGGACAGCGCTTCGCAGGAAATTGTGGCCGGCGTGCGCGCCGTGGCCTCCGGGCGCCCGTTCATCAGCTCGGCGATCACCGAAAAGCTTCTTCACCCGCGAGAGGCGCCGACTCCTCAGCGCAAACTCACTGCCAATCTAACTCCCACTGAGCGCCGTATCATACGATTGATTGCCGACGGTAAGTCGAGCAAAGAGATTGGTGCCGAGCTTTCCATCCACTACCGCACCGTAGAGAATCATCGCACCAACATCTGCCGAAAACTTAACCTCGAAGGCGAAGGCGCGAATGCGCTGCTGCGATTCACCCTGCAGAACAAGAGCCTGCTGTAGGAAGAAGGTTCCGCCTCAGGCAGTAAGTTCTCAAGGCTTCGAGGGAACCCCACGAATTGAACAACATTATTGTGCACCATGTAGCTCGCTCCAATGAGCAGGAGCAGTAGAACACGTGCTGCAAGCAGAGCTCCGAAAAGAGGGCAGGAGTCGGCCAGGGGAGAGATCACATTCTCAGCAATCAGCGCGCAAAGCAGTAACTCAGAGCGATACTGGCGCAAAACGCGGGTTATGAGTAGTCTCTCCCTCCTGTATTCTCTGGCTGCAGGGCGTTCGTTATCGCTCGTGGGAATTGGCGGTATTGGCAGCCAGCCTGAGCTCTTCGTCCGCTTGCACGAGCAGCTCCTTCGCTCTTCCTGCGTGGCCACCGAGCTGGTAGTGGTTGTCCTGCTGAGCTTCGTCGATTTTCTGCCAGGCTGAAACGATGGACTGCTGAGCGGCCCGCAGATTTCCATGTCTGTCGCCGATGTTTACGACCGGAGCCTGCGCGAATACCGCTCCGCTGCAGCCCAGGATAAGTCCAAGGGCCGTTCCGAGAAGCATGTCCTTCTTAATCATCATGACTGGTTCTCCTATAGTTGTTGGAAGTAAGGTGTTGCCGGCGGTTATAAGTGTCAGTTACAACCACCGCGATGGAATGTGCGTACGAGATGCCTCGGCGATCTACTCCGCTGCCGTCCACCCGTCATTCGGGCCAGAGTTGTTAATCGAAGCCGCAAGGCTGGCAGTACTCGCGCCCAAGTCCTTCTGGACCGAGCCACCCTTGTTGAGATTGTCCCGGCAACCGGAGGGAATAACCAGTACGAGCAGAAACAGCGTGGCCAGCAGAGTGCTCCCCGTCGTGGCGTTTTGCGCCTGAAGCTTCATCGATTTGTTTTTCATTTCTTTGCGCCTATACATCCGTTGTGGTTTCGGAATTAGCCTCGGCCATTCAGCTCAGCGCTTGTGTTCTTCGCCAGAATTGTGCGGAGCGGGATGCGACGCGTGTTGTTGTGGATGAGAATGCTGCTGGGGATGCGGATGCTGCTGCTGGGGACGGGAGCGCTGTTCTGATGCCGGATGCATGCTGGCCCCGCCATGGTCGGCGTTCTGGCGGTCGTGGTCGCCGTTTTCGCCCATATCAGAGCGCGCCTGGTTGGTGCGCTGGTTGCCAGGCTGGCGCTGATCATCGCGGCGTTGACCCCCATCGGCGCGCTGGTCGCCAGGACGCTGTTCCCCTTCAGGCCCGCGCTGCACTCCGCCTTGACCGCCGATCAGGTCGCGGTCGCCGTTGTGGCCGCCGTTTCGCTGGTAGGAGCCATGCTGGCCATTCGGGTCGTTGGGATTGTGCTCGACTCCGCCGTTGCCGCCAATCAGGCCGTGGTCGCCATTGTGGCCGCCGTTCCGAGTGGTTCCATGGGAGCCATTCGGATCATAAGGGTGATTGTTATTGTTCGTGGTGTTCCTGTTATTGATGTTCCTGTTGATGACGGTCCTGTTGATGACCGTCTTGTTGACGATGCTTTTATTGATATAGGTGTTGTGGTTGTAGACAACTCCACCACCGCCCCAGTTGCAGCCCCATGAGCTGAATCCCCAGGAAAAACCACCGCCGACGAAGCCGCCTCCGACAAACCCGCCGCCACCGAAGGCTGCGCCAATCGCAACTCCTGCACCGAAGGAAACAGCAGCAGTCGCAACCGCGACCGGTGGCGTGTAGGCGGGCACAACATAGGCCGCGCCATAGACCACAGCCGGGTTGTACTGCGGAACATACACTACGCTAGGATTCGCCGGCTCTATCACAATCGTCGAGGGGCTCTGCTGAACCACCTGGATCTGAGGCGAAGACTGAAGAGTTCCCGCAGCCTGGGCCTTGGCGCGCATCACCTGCACTGCGGCCATTACGTCTGACTGTTGATTCACGTAAGCCTGCCCGAGGTTCGTCGTCCAGGAGAGATTTTTCGCCAGGTCGCTCAGAACAGATGGGAACTGCGTCAGCGCCTTGACACTGGGATCCCACGACTGTTGATCCACAGCCTGCGCAAGCGCGGTTCCTGTCAAACCCGGATTTTGCTGGAGCCAATCTTCGGCATAGGCAACTTCGTCGGGAAGCGTAGCCGCACCAAGAACCTGTGCAACCAGGGCGTCAGGATAGAGCGCGATCGGAGCAACCAGAGAGTCGAGTTGATCCGAGCTCAGCGGCGTGGGCGCCGGGGTTGCAGTTGTTGCGCTCGACGGTGAGGCCTGGCTCGCTGACGAGGATTGAGAAGAATCCTGCGGCGCGGCCTGATCCTGAATGAGGGCTTGCGCCGGTGCTCCCGCCACAAGCAGAGTTGAGCAGACGAGTATCGAGAGCAGCTGTTTCATTAATTTTGCAATCATCTTTTTCTCCAGGTGGAAACGGATATCACGGGAAAGCGAAGCTGATTCGCTCCTGCGTCGGCTGCGTCTGCGTGAGGAGTGGATCGTGCAACCGTATCGCAACTACGCAATCGTCAAGAACGAGAGTAGGAGAGCTGTCAGGGAATAGAAATAGAGGATGCTACACAAATACCTGTGTGGTTCCACACGGATGCGCGTGGATACGAATCACACGATCGGGCGGGATCAATCTTTAAGGCACGGAGGCCGAGACGTCAAAGATCGGAGCTCTGGTGAGGGTAGCGAGCAGGCCGCGATATTCATTAAGACCGTGGCAGAGGCGGAAGGGGCCGTTGTCCAAAATTGCGCGCTTCTAAGGTCGGATAAGTGTGGGCATGAAAGCTCGGATCGTGGTAGGAAAGATGGTGACTAACCGGCAGCCAAATCAAATAACCGAATGCTCACGATGACATACTGAGCCAATGTAATCCTTCTCCTCAGTCAAGAACTCCCGACGACATCCAGAATAGATCCGTCGCACTCACTTGCGGTTGTGCTCGAATCCATTCGCACGGTGTTGATCCCCCATAAGCTCGACTTCTGGAACAACAGATCTAGAACCTCAGCTTGCCGCCGAGCTGGACGCTTCGGGGGACGGAGGTGTTGTAGAGGTTAGAAAGGAAGGGATTGACCGGAATTCCCGGCGTGTCATTGAACACGTTGGCCAAAGGAGTGCCTCTGTATTGGTGGTTGAGGGAGTTGAATGCCGTCAATTGCAACTGCATATCCACCCGCTCGGTCAGCTTAGTGGTCTTGAAGATGGAGGCATCGAAGTTATTGTAGGGCTGGGCGCGCAGGATATTGCGGCCAGAACCGGGATAGGGATTGTTCAGCAGATTCGCGGTGCCGCTGTTATTGATGAGCCAATGAACTGCGGAAGGCGCTATGGTTGCGGGGTTGTTGGTGTTGAGGAAAGATCCCAGCTCGTAGAATGTTCCTGCGTAGAGGATGGCCACACTGTTGAGCGGAGCGCCTTTGTTGGACAGGATCAGGCGGCAACTGTCCGCTCCGGGACCGACCGAGGATTGGTTGAACGCCGTATCGCAATAGCTGGAGTCGAGCCCATACAGGTTGAGGAGCGGCTGATAGGCGTTAAAGGGCTGACCGCTGTTGTACTGGTAGATGCCATTGGCCTGGAAACCGTTCACGATCCGGCTGAGAATGTTGGACGAGGTATGGAATTGAGGCACCTGATAGACCATGCCGACGGAGAAGACATTGGGATAGGAGTTTCCGCTGACTCCAAGTTCCCCGATGCTGTTGTTCAGGGGGTTTTGTGGAACGGCGATGGTGTTTCCTCCAACGTAGGTGCTGTAAATCTCGCTGGTATTGTCGATGGTGCGGCTCCAGGTATAGTTCACGTTCCCAGTGAATCCATGGAAGGTGCGCATCGTTACCTGGGTCTGCAGGCCGTTGTAGATGGAAAAGGCATAATTTCCGACGACGGACAAGTTGCCCTTGTTGCAGTCGGGGCGTCCGAGGCCCGGGGCTCCGGGAGTAGTGCATAGCGAAACAGGCACATAACTCGGAAATGCCGTGGCCACCTGCGGCAGGCCGTAAGTTGCAAAATCCGGATTGAGATTGGGATTCCCATCCACGCTTTGGAAGTTTCCTGAGGTATGGTTGCCGACGTAGCGGACGCTCAGAAGAGCGGTATTGGTAATCTGCCGCTCGAAGCCGAGCGAGTAAGTCTGGCCGTATGGATTGTGGAAATTGCTGGGGACGATTTCCTGATCGCTGTAAGCCGGATTCCCGCCGATGGGCAGGTTGGGAAGATTTGTGGCACGAAGAGACGCGCCGGTAAAACTTCCGCCACTGAGGCAGGCGCCGCCGCAGGGGAATGATCCCGAGGTCGCTGCGGGAGCGACGGTGGCAACATTGAGGAAGATGTTATAGAACTGCGGATCGAAATTGATGGAGTACCCTCCGCGCACCACCATCCTCTTATCGAATGGTGGATTCCAGGCGAAGCCGATGCGTGGTTCATAGTTCTTCCACGCATTGTTGACTGCCGGGGTGGTGCGGTCGGCAAGAGGAAGGCTGGGGTCCCAGATGGCGGTGGTCGGGTTCGACTCGCGAGCAACGGTCAGCCTGTGGAGCTCATTGATTGCCTGTCCGAAGAACTCCCAGCGCAGGCCAAGGTTCAAGGTGAGCGAAGGCGAAACCTTCCAGTCGTCCTGAAAATAAAGTGCGAAGTCGGATTCAGTGAAGGGGAGGATCGGATTGCCGGTGGCGAGAAGGAAATTGCCATTCTGGTGAACGAAGTCGTCTAAAGTACCGAAGGAGCCTGAGCCGTTGTAGAGGGGCAGAAAGACATTGGGAGAATTCTGATAGTCGTATTCACCCCCGAAGAGAATGGTCTGCCTGCCGTGGGTCCAGCTTGCATTGTCCTGTACCTGGGTGACCTTGACGGTGCGGCCCTGGGGCAAGTTCGTTGCTTCGCCAAAGCTGAGGTTGGTCCCGCCCAACTGGATGTAACCGGGGCACTCCGGGAAGGTCGTGACGGTGCAGGTGGGGAAGGAGCCAGCCTGGAAGTCGAGCTTCGATTCCTGGTAGCTGTACCGGAGTTGATTCACCCAGAAGGAGGAGAACTGGTGAGTCTCGTCCGCGCCTACGGAGTAGTTTGCGTCCGGAACATCGTAAAAGGTACCGGCCGCACCGTAGAAGTCGTACAGACTGCCAACGTCATTCTGATAAAAGTAGCGGAAGTAGAAACGGTCCTTCGGAGTAGCCTGCCAATCGATACGGCCCAGATCCTCCTCATCCGCATAGTTCCCCGCAGCCAGGCTGCGGACGACTGGGGCGACCTGAATATTCACGGTGCTGCCATCGGGAGCGGTCACGGGGGTAGTCGTTGCACTGGAAAGAATAGGTTGAGGATTGCCGAGCTTAACGCCATAGGGGCCGGAATCGGTAAGAATCGAAACCACCGGGTTGCCCGGGAAGGTTGCGGCCAACTGCTGCAGACCTGTCGGAGTGGGCGTTAACGAGGAGCCGGAGTTAAAGGGCGTGGAACCATTTCGGGTGTGCTCCCAATAGGTGCTGCCAAAGAACCACAGCTTGTCCTTGAGGATGGGTCCGCCCAATGTGCCGCCCCATTTGTTATCGACGGAGCGCGGGATGCTGGGCGCGGTGCAACCGGTCGAAGGATTTACGCCCGGAGGGCAATAGCCAAACAACGGGCTTTTGTACTGGTTGGCGAAGGAGTTCAGCCATGATCCGGTATAAAACTCAAAGCCGGAACCATGGAAGCTGTTGGTCCCCGACTTGGTGATGTAGTTGACTACAGAACCGGTATTGCGGCCATACTGCGCGCTGAAGTTGCTCTGAATGACCTGAATCTCCGCAATCGCATCCTGGTTGCCGAAGAAGATCTGGGGTCCGGCCACCGAGTTGTCGTTGTTTGACTGGCCATCCAGCTCGAAGTTGTTCGAGCGGCCGCGCTCGCCGTTAGACGAGAAATTCGGACCGTTGGTGTTGCTGAAATTGTCATCGTGGGTCTGCGCTACTCCCGGCATGAGCAGGGCAACCTCGTCGAATCCGTTGCCGAGAGGCAGATTTTGAAGCTGCTGGCTGTCGAAGCTGCCCGCGACCTGGGATTGCGTGGTGTCCAGTTGCACGGTGGACGCGCCTTCAACGGTGACGCTCGTGGAGGCTCCGATGGTAAGCGTTTGTTTTTTCAGACTCTGATCTTCGCCGGCGGTGACCGTCACTCCATTGATTTTTAGCTGCTGAAAATTTGCAGCGGAGATGCTGACGTCATAGGAACCGATGGGCATATCGCGAAATGCGAAATTGCCGGCTCCATCGGATTGCGTCTTGAATATCGCACCCCTCGCAGGATCAACAGCGGTGACTTCCGCACTTGGGACGACAGCGCCGGATTGGTCAACGACGGTCCCGGTGATGCCGCCGGTGATGATTCCCTGGCCGTAAGCGTGGATGGAGAGAGCGAGGAAGGCGGTGAATGGTAGGACGGCGAAGAGCAGTCTCTTGAGTTTCATAGTTCCCTCGATGGAAAGCGTTGGACCAAAGCTTTGAAGCGGCGGTCTGGAGCCTTAGGTAGAACAACGGTCTTCTTCAGAAATCCGAGTGAAATACGACGCTACGGCGTGACCCCAAAGGGGACAAAATGGCGCTTTTGTGTGACGAATGGTAGCAATTCAGTGACCAAATAGACGATTGCGTGACGAAACGAACTTTTTCTTGAGTTGGCAACGCTCCCGTGCGGTTAAATATTTCTAATTAATTGATAAATAATGTGTTTTACAAATAATGGCAGCCTTAAGCCTATAAAGGTCGAAAGCATGAGGGCCGTTGGGGGAGCTGCCAGAGGGTTATTTTGGGAATGGACGCATGGCCCTCTACAATTTTTGGTAATCAAAGGTTTATGGACCTATGAGAAGCGGGTTTTCATCTCTGTATATTCCGTCCGGTCGGCGATGATGTCGCCGGGGATGCATGTGTAGAAATCCTGCCCTTCATTGCTCCTAAGAGAAGAAGTGGGCGGAAGATCAATGACAGCCATGTCGGAAATAAAGCCGCGGGCAACCTTGCCAACGGCATGAGTCAGAGAGTTTCGGAAGGCGTCGAACTGAATATCCGGAACGAAGAGCTGGCCAATGAGGCGAACATCACCGTATTTACGGCTAGCCGCCTGTTGAATGAGTGGCAGAGCCAGGGCATTCTCACGAAGAGCCGCGGTAAGGTCGTGCTCCGTTCGCCGGAAGCTCTGATGTCCAGCGAAGGCTGATCCCCCGCTTTTCGCATCCTTGCTTAGCCTTTGCTCGTCATTGCTCTTCAGCAACGATTGAGAATGCGTTTTGTGTAATCCTCAAGTAATTAGTTCGCGACGCCAATTATGGCCTGGGTGAACTTTGCCTGAAGGAGGCCTCTGAAAGTTGGCGGCAGTTCGTATTTTAATCGTGGATGATAGTCAGGCGTGGCGACGCTCTGTTTGCTTACTTCTCCAGGAATATCTAAATGTTGTCATTCTTTGCGAAAGTTTGGATGGGCTGGATGCAGTCCGGAAGAGCGAAGAACTGCAGCCGGACCTGATCCTGCTGGATATCGGGCTCCCGAATCTCAACGGCCTGGAAGCCGCTCGCCAAATCCGCAAAGTTTCCCCCGGCTCAAGAATTCTGTTCCTGACTTCATACGACGGTCCAGAGTTTTTGCGGGAAGCGCTCAGTATCGGCGCACTTGGTTTCGTTGTGAAATCACATGCGGCAAGCGACCTTTTGCCCGCCGTGAGGGCCGTCATGCAGGGTCAGCAGTTCTTCGATCGCGGGCATTAGTTCGAAATTCGCACGGAGGGCGGCCCTTAGTATCCCCGGCGCTTATCCACAACGTTCTTCAGCGGCTCGCCCACCTCAAACCGCGCATACTGCTCGAGAAAAAACCTCATCGCCTGCGCCTTCCAGTCCGCCGTGTTGTCCGCGCAATGGGGAGACAGCAGCACATTCTCAAGTTTGTAGAGCGAGTGTCCCGACGGCAGCGGCTCGTGCTCAACCACGTCGAGCCCCGCGCCCTTGATCTGCTTTTCCGTCAGCGCTCGCACCAGCGCCGCGTCCTCGATCACCGGCCCGCGCCCCACATTAATGATTACCGCTGAAGTCTTCATCGCCGCAAACTCTCCATCGGCGATCATGTGCCGCGTCTCGTCCGTCAGCGGAGCGGCGACGACAACATAGTCGCAACCCGCCAGCATCGGCCGAAGTTCCTCCGGCTTGTAGAAGCGCTCGACCAGCGGGTCGGGCTTTTCCGGCACATGCCGCTTCAGCGCCATAATCTTCATCCCCATAGCGCGCACGCGTGTCGCCACCGCCTGGCCGATGTCTCCGTAACCCACAATGCCGACTGTTTTCCCGGCAATCTCTTCCACATCGAATGGCTGCCAGATTTCCGCCACTTGGTTGCGGATCATGCGCCGGAAATCCTTCGCGAAATACAGAATCGCCGCCAGCGCGAACTCTCCCAGCGCCGGGCTGAAAACGCCTCGGCCGTTGGTGAGCGTCACATCGCTTTCCACAAACTCCGGAAACAGCAAGCTGTCCAGCCCCGCCCAGCGCGTGTGCACCCATGTCACCCTGGGACTCATCGCGAGCACGTCGTGCAGCAACTCTCGCGACCCGGACCAGTTCAAAATGACCTCCGCATCCTTCGCCGCCCCGGCAAACGCCACCGCGTCGTTGCCCACGACGTGCGGCACTCCCTCCAGCATCGCAAGCTGCGGATCATTGCCCCCGGCCAGCACCAATACCGTCTTCCCGCTGTTCATGACCACTATCCTGCCTCTGAAACCGCGCGTTGGCTATACTTTTGGCACACGAGACACTTCAAGAGGAACGCCATTTTCGATATCTCGCTCACCTCTGTACTCGAGACCGCCGGCTTCGAAATCGACGCGATCGCGACCCATGCACCCGGCCCCTCTGGATTCCTGCCACTCACGCCTGAGATGCTGCTCACCCAGCCGTCCGGCAATCTTTTCGGGTTGAGCCAGAACGTCGGCATGGGCTGGGATCCGGCGCGTCTCGGCGGCCCCGAAGTGCTCATTCTCAGCACGCACGGCGGTCTTCGCGCCGAGGACGGCAGCCCTATCGCTCTCGGCTTCCATACTGGACATTGGGAGGTTGGCTCTCTGGTCGCCGAAGCCGCTCGCGAGTTGAAGGGCCTGCACGCGATTCCCTTCGCCGGCGCCTGCACCGACCCCTGCGACGGACGCACGCAGGGCACGCTCGGCATGCTTGATTCGCTGCCCTTTCGCAATGATGCTGCCATCGTACTGCGCCGCCTGATGCGTTCGCTTCCCACCCGCGCCGGTATCCTCGGAGTCGCAACATGCGATAAGGGCCTTCCCGCGATGATGATGGCGCTGGCCTCCGCTGGCAGCCTGCCCGCCGTTCTTATTCCCGGCGGCGTCACCCTGCTGCCGGAAGACGGCGAGGACGCGGGAAAAGTGCAGACCATCGGCGCCCGATTCGCCCAGAAGCAGATCACCCTGGAGCATGCCGCCGAAGTCGGCTGCCGCGCCTGTGCGACACCCGGCGGGGGCTGCCAGTTCATGGGCACCGCCGCAACCTCGCAGGTCATCGCCGAGGCGCTTGGAATCGCCTTGCCTCACAGCGCGCTCGCGCCCTCGGGCCAACCCGTCTGGCTCGATGCGGCCCGGCGTTCCGCGCGCGCCATTCTGCGCCTCCGCGAGCTTCACCTCGGCCTTTCCGACGTACTCAGCGACGCTTCCATCCACAACGCAATGATGGTCCATGCGGCCATCGGCGGTTCGACCAATCTCCTTCTGCACCTCCCTGCAATTGCCCACGCCGGCGGATTGAAACGCCCCGCCGCCGCCGACTGGGCGCACGTCAACCACCAGGTGCCGCGACTGGTGGACGCGCTGCCTAATGGTCCGCGAAACTATGCGACCGTTCAGGTATTTCTCGCCGGAGGAACACCCGAGGTCATGCTGCACCTGCGTCGAGCGGGCCTTCTCGATACCCGCGCGATGACGGTCTGCGGAGAAACGCTGAACACCTGCCTTGATTGGTGGGAGCAGAGTGCCCGCCGCCACAAGCTGCGAAAGAACCTGCAGGAGCAAGACGGCATCGATCCCGACGACGTCATCATGGGGCCGGACCGCGCTCGCCTCCGCGGCCTTACCTCAACCGTGTGCTTCCCGGTGGGAAATCTCGCGCCCGAAGGCTCCGTCATCAAGAGCACTGCCATCGATCCGACTCTCGTCGATGAAAACGGCATTTACCGGCACCTCGGTCCGGCAAAGGTCTTCGTGACCGAAGAAGCCGCCATCCACGCGATCAAGACCGACCTGATCGCCGAAGGAGACGTCATCGTCCTCATCTGCTGCGGACCCGCAGGCGCGGGCATGCAGGAAATCTATCAAATTACTTCGGCCCTCAAGGCGCTCCCCTTCGGCAAACACGTTGCCGTCCTCACCGACGCTCGGTTCAGCGGCGTCTCTACCGGAGCCTGCATTGGTCACATTTCTCCCGAGGCATTGGCCGGCGGCGCGATCGGAAAGATCGCAGAAGGCGACCGAATTGAAATCGTCATCGATCGCAAAAATCTCACCGGCACCGTTAACCTGGTCGGAGGCGCCGGCAAGCTTTTCGGACCCGAAGCAGGCTCGAGCCAACTGGCCGCGCGATCGCCGCGTCCGGACCTGCACCCGCATCCTTCTCTTCCTGACGACACGCGACTGTGGGCCGCGCTAGTGCAAACCAGCGGAGGTATCTGGGGCGGTTGCGTCTATGATGTGGATGCCATCACGGCCCAGCTTGAAAGAGGCCGGCACGACGCCCCAGCCCATCCCGCCAACAAGGAAACGCAGTGATCCTCTATCGAACCGCTGACCGATTGCTGGTTGAAGAAGACGGCCGCTTCTACCTGCTCGACGAGACTTCGCTCGACGCTCTCGTCGCTCTCGACGATCTCAACGCCCATCTCTCTTCCATCATCGCCGCAGGAACTCCCGAAAGTCTCACCGCACCGCCGAACCTCGAAGCGCCGATCGAGAACCAGGAGGTCTGGGCCGCTGGAGTCACCTACTTCCGCAGCCGCAGCGCGCGCATCGAGGAATCGAAGGACGCCGGCGGCGGCGACTTCTACGATCGCGTCTATACCGCCGCGCGTCCCGAGCTCTTCTTTAAGGCAGTCGCGCACAAAGTCGCCGGGCCCAACAGCAACGTCCGCATTCGCAGCGACGCTACATGGTCCGTACCCGAACCCGAGCTGGCGCTGCTGGTGAATCCCCGCGGCCAGATCATCGGCTACACCGTCGGTAACGACATGAGCTCCCGCGATATCGAAGGCATCAACCCGTTATACCTGCCGCAGGCCAAAGTTTATGATTATAGTTGCGCTCTCGGACCCGGCATTCTCATTCAGCCGCATCCCATGCCGCCGTCCACGCAGATTCGCATGGAGATCCTGCGCTCCGGCAGCACCGAATTTTCAGCCTCGGTGGCGCTCACCGAGCTCAGGCGCCATCCCGCGACACTGGTCGAGTATCTCTTTCACGACCAGAGCTTTCCCTATGGATGTTTTCTCCTCACCGGCACGGGCATCGTTCCTCCCGACTCATTCACGCTGCACGGCGGCGATGAGATTCGCATTAGCATCGACGGCATCGGCACGTTGGTGAACGAAGTAGCCTGAACGCCAATCAGTAATTCACGAGATACAGCGTCCCCTTCAACGTGACCGGATCTTTCTCCGTTGATCGGAACGTCAGGGTGAGAGGCTCGCCCCCGTGCAGGTCCTTCGCACGGATCTCTCCGGCAGCCCAGGACAGCCCGCTCCAGATGATCTTGTCGTAGTCCTGGTGGATCGGAAGCTGCTTGCCGTTCTGCGCAGCTTCGAGGAGAAAGACCTTGCCCATGTTCATACCGCTGGGCGGTCCTCCGGCCCACGTTCGGCGAAGACTGCCATCGGGCGCATATTGCTGCATGATCAGCCGCAGATCGCCCCCCGCCGGAGCCGGAATCGCCGCCTGAATCACGCCCTT